>Ga0315539_1001994_pt1 | contig 14821 bp, 9 predicted proteins | sample SalMarSW160150MG_FD_203097 | JGI IMG/M metagenome (GOLD analysis project Ga0315539, IMG submission 203097) | Salt marsh sediment microbial communities from the Plum Island Ecosystem LTER, Massachusetts, United States - Salt Marsh Sediment SW1601-150 ... | reverse complement strand
CGAACGGTTCCATGTTCTGCTGGCGAAGCGGCACTTTGTCAAGATCTATCTTCATGCCATGGTTTCCTTTGGCTGACATTTCGGATGTTGAACAGATGATTCCGGCTGCTCCCATGTCCTGCATCCCTATAACAGCTCCTGTCTTGTTCAATTCGAGGGTTGCTTCGAGCAGCAGCTTTTCCTGAAATGGATCACCCACCTGAATGGAGGGAATATCATTGGCAGAATCTTCTGTAATATCGGCAGATGCAAAGGTTGCTCCATGTATACCGTCTTTTCCTGTTGAAGAGCCAACTATATAGACCGGATTGCCTGCACCCTTCGCAATGGCTGAAATCATGCGGTCACTTTTCATGATCCCGACAGACATTGCATTTACCAGGGGATTGCTGTTGTAACACCGTTCAAAATAGACTTCGCCAGCGACAACAGGCACCCCAAACGAGTTTCCATAGTCGCCAATACCCTTTACAACGCCTTTCAACAGGTATTTAGTTCGTTCAAGCGACAGGTCACCAAACCTGAGTGAATTGAGCTGGGCTATAGGCCTTGCACCCATAGTAAAAATATCCCGGTTGATGCCCCCAACCCCTGTTGCTGCACCCTGGTAAGGCTCCACAGCACAGGGATGATTATGGGATTCTATTTTGAATGCACAGGCAAGATCGTTCCCTATATCCACCAGTCCGGCATTCTCTTTGCCAGCCTCCGCCAGCAAATGCTTTCCCTTACGTGGTAATGTCTTCAACCATTTGATCGAATTTTTATACGAGGCATGTTCAGACCACATTACCGAATAAATACTCAATTCTGTAAAATTGGGGTTCCGCCCAAGGATCTGCTGGATCTCTTTGTATTCCTGTGGTTCCAAACCAAGGTTTGCCGCCACTTTTTGGTTCACCTCAATGTTCATCATAAAACGATGGATTGTTTTTGAAATGATCAAACAAATATAATTAACTAATCATTTTTTCGTCCCATTTCTGGTTGATTTATTCGATTATTTCATACTCAACCGGCATTTTTACTACTTTTACACCCCTGACAAAATCGATCCGGCTCATGAAGAGTTAGATTGATTGAATACACCATGCATTTACTGACCCTGATATAACAGTCATAACCATGTATACGCACGAATACCTGAAAAAATTCACATCCGATCTCTTTCAAAAAATGGGGTGTAGCCCGGGGGATGCCGATGCCATCTCCGATGTCTTTCTGAGGGCTGAATTAAGGGGCCTTCCTTCTCACGGGATGATCCGGATCAAAGATCATTACGAGTTATGGAAAGCACACCGGATCAATACAACGCCGGACATCAGGATTGTTCATGAAAGTCCCGGAACCGCGGTTGTAGATGCCGACGGAGCGATTGGTATGCTCTCTGCACGACGCTCAATGGAGATCGCGATCTCGAAAGCACGGAAAACGGGCACAGCCTGGGTTGCAACAAGAAATTCAAACCACCTGGGCATTGGAGCATACTATTCGATGTTGGCACTCGATTACGATATGATCGGGATAACCATGACCAATGCCAACCCCCTCGTGGCACCGGCAAATTCAGTAAGCCGGCTGCTCGGCACAAACCCCATTACCGTTGCCATACCGGCAGGGAAAGAACCGCCGTTTGTTGCCGACTTTTCAACCACGCCCATTGCCAGGGGGAAGCTGGCAGTGGCGGCGAAAAAGGGAGAAGAGGTCCCGCTGGGATATGTCCAGGACAAAGAGGGCAATCCTTCATCCGATCCGGATATCCTTACCAAAGGAGGTGCCATGTTACCCCTTGGAAGCGACCTGGAGCATGGGAGCCATAAAGGATATGCACTGGCTGCTATTGTTGATATTCTCAGCGGCGTGCTCTCCGGTGCAAATTTTGGTCCCTTTATCCCCCCAAACCTTGCCTTTATGCCCATGCCTGAAATACAGGTCGGGAAAGGAATGGGGCACCTCTTCGGAGCCATTCGAATCGACGGGTTCATGCCTTCCGGAGAGTTTAAAAAAAGAATGGACCAATGGATAACAACCTTCCGGAATGCAAAGCCCATCAAAGGGAAAAAAGTATTGATCCCGGGGGACATCGAGCGCGAAGCGGAAGTACGGATCAGAAGGGAGGGGATCAGCATTCTGCCGGGTATCCAGAAAGAGCTGAAGGAGGTGGCAGAACAGCTGGGTGTTGATTTCGAGGTTAAGGATGAATAGAGAGAATATCAGGGGCTGACCGGCAGGGGTTGAATATTAGTGCTGTAAACAGAATAATTCAACCCCTGCAGGGTTGTAATCTTCTCGTACATTATTTTAACCACCGATAGCCATCGGTGGTTATTCATAGTTCTACCCAATACGGGGTATATTTAAATAGTTAAAACGAATTATTTTCGTTTATTCACCCTCCCCGTGATTCATGAATCCCTGTTTCCTGATCACATCCAGAAACTGTTTTGAGAAAAAGATGTTGTCCTTTTTAGTATAGCGGTTATCCGTAAAGACCTGCGCAAGGGTCTCTTTCTGGTTCTCTTCCAGTAATTCTGCAGTCTCAGGTAACGACTCCTTCTCTGTATAGATCGCATCAATATCCTCCTCCGAATAGTCATGGTATGTCTCGTGATGAACCACCCCTCGGAGCGGAAGCCGGTCTGTCAGTCCGGGATCTTCATCGGGATACCCCACCACGATCGCGGCAACCGGGACCACCCCCTTCGGCAGGTTGAGAATCTCGATCAACCGGTTTGCCATGTAGGTCGCAGTTCCCAGGTAGCAGATACCCAGTCCATGTGCTTCGGCTGCCAGGGATACATTCTGGGATACCAGCAGGGCGTCAATTGCAGCCGTGAAAAAGGAGAGGAAGTTATCATACCCCGGATCGGCATTTCGCTGCCTGCACCACCTGTTGAACCGGTTGAAATCGGCACAAAAGGTAATGTGCACCGGCGCCTGCAGTACCATATCCTGTTTAAAATGAGCTTCCCATAGCTGCTTCCTGATTTTTTCCTCTTTCGTAACGATCATACTGTATACCTGCATATTCCCGGTTGTGGATGCCCGGATACCGGCTTCGAGCAGCTGGTCCAATAACCCGTCGTCAATCGGGTCGGGCTTATATTGCCTTATAGAACGGTGAGATAACAGTGTATCAATCATGATTGTGCTGTGTTTGGTTGAAAGCGCAATATTACTAAATTGTTACTTTTCAACAAGGGCAATCCGACCGGTTTTCCAACATGTCTCGTTATCTGTTTGAAAACAAAGAAGAAAGACAATGCCCCCGGGATTTTGTTATTAACAATCGGTTCCGGTGAAAAAATTACCACCCCCATTTTCTTCCATTTTCCTTCAGCATTCATTACCTTTAGTTCCTCAGTTGATCAAATTGAATGAACCTTATTTATTAACCTAAACTCTATGCATATGAAAAAAATTCTACTACAAAAAGTGTTGATTTTTTGTTCTTTGTTATCAATTTTATCAGTTGTTGGACTGTCACAATCGGTTTTTATCAATGAAATCCATTATGATAATGATGGTACTGATGCTGATGAAGGAGTTGAAGTGGCTGGTCCTGCATCTACTGATTTAACTGGATGGCAACTGGTAGGCTATAATGGAAGTGGGGGGGCCCACTATTCCGTAACTGACCTTTCCGGAACAATTCCAGATCAGCAATCAGGATTCGGGACCGTTTGGTTTCCGATAGTGGGTCTACAAAACGGTCCTCCAGATGGAATCGCTCTTGTCGATAATTTGGGAACTGTAATTCAGTTCCTGAGCTATGAAGGTACATTTTTAGCAACCTCAGGGGCTGCATCGGGCATGACCAGTGTAGATATTGGGGTTGCAGAAACACCTGGACCGACAGGGCATAGCCTCCAGCTTACCGGCACCGGTTCACTTTACACGGATTTTACTTGGACAGGGCCAACCACAAGTTCTTATGGGGCAGTGAATACGGGACAAACATTTGAATCGATTCCCGACACGGATCCACCGGTTGCAACCTTTGATCCCGAAGATGCTGCCACCGATGTTTATGTTACCAGTGTGATCACTATCACTTTTGATGAAGCGGTGCGTAATATCGATGACTCGGAAATTACCGATGCCAATGTGGGCAGCTTGCTGACCTTTAAAGAGACTGATGGGTCCGGTGCGGATGTTGCCTACATTGCCAGCATTGATGTTGCAAAAAAGGTAATCACAATCGTTCCGGATGCTTACCTGGCAAACAACCAGGTATACTATGTTGCCATTGCTCCGATTGAAGATGGTATGGATAATCCCACCACTGGCGAAAGCATCACCTTTACCACAATTGACGCAGCCGGCAAAGAGATTCACGTCGAAGTCCCGGTGGGTGGAGAGATCTATTATGCCGGTGACCAGGCTACCGTAGAATGGTATTCAGCCAATGTGACCACCGTCAACATTGACGCGTGGGATCCCTATGATGAAGTATGGGTTACCCAGGTTGCCAATACTCCATCCGACGGAAGCGAAACCCTTACCGTCCCTGCGGATGCATGGGGCAGTGATCTTTATAAAATCAGGGTCATTGATGTAAGCGATCCCCTGGTTTTCGATGAAAGTCCAACCTTTAGCTTAATTGCCAGGCCAACCATATATGATATTCAATCCACCATGACGGTTATCGATATCAGTGACTACAAAGGGCAACGAGTTCAAATAACAGGTGTGGTAACTGCCATCGACGGAGGGAATTTCTGGTTGCAGGACGGATCCGGGGCGTGGAACGGGATCATGGGTTACGACTACGATGCTGTTGATCTGATCAGCGTTGGTGATAATGTTACCCTGGATGCAGACGTTACTGAATACACCACTTCGGGAAGCAGTGAAACGGAGTTAGGAAACGTATCGAACCTGGTGGTTAACTCCTCGGGGAACACCCTGCCTGAAGCAACAGTGATTACCACAGGCACCTACGGTGAAGAATACGAGGGGGTCCTGGTTAAAATAGTCAGTGCTACCGTGGTGAATCCGGATGCCGGGTATGGAGAGTTCATCATCAATGACGGTTCAGGCGACCTTGTCGTGGATGATAAGATCTATGCCTACACAACTACTATCGGTGAGACGATCGGTGTCACCGGGATCGGGCACGATGAATACGGTGATAAAATCTTACCGAGATCTGCAGATGATATTGTTGACCTGACGGCACCAACATTCACAAGTATTCCAGCCGATACGGATGTGGATGTTGCCATCGATGCATCCATTGTAATTACATTCAATGAACCAATCCGGAACATTGATGACAGCGAAATCACAGATGTAAACGTGGGAACGCTGCTTACATTGAAGAAGACCGATGATGCCGGAGAGGATGTTGCTTTTACGGCAACTATCGATGCTGAAAAGAAAGTTATTACCATTGTACCTGATGCTAATTTTAACTATTTACAGGTATATTATGTTGGAATTGCTGCGGTTGAAGATGCCAATGATAATGCCTCGACAGCTTCCAGCCTGACCTTTACTACCGTGTCTGACCAGGTTGCACCGACCGTTACAACTGTTCCGGACAACGGAGCAACGGATGTGGCAGTGGATGCATCCATAACCATTTCTTTTGATGAAGCAATCCGGAATATTGACGACAGTGAAATTACGGATGCAAATGTTGCTACGCTAATTACATTTAAGGAAACCGATGATGCAGGTGCCGATGTTGCATTTACCGCCACAATTGATGCGGGTAAGCAAGTGATTACGATTACACCGGATGCAGATCTTACTTACACTCAAGTGTATTATATAGCCATTGCTCCTGTTGAAGATGCCTTTGATAATGCCACTGTACTGAGCAGTTTCATCTTTACTACTGTGGATGAGCCCTCTTCCATAAAAGAATTACAGAGCGGTTCGTACATAGACGTGTATCCCAATCCGAATGACGGGAAATTCATGCTCAGAGTGGGTGTTGAAGACGGGAAACTGGTTGATGTTGAGATCATGAACATCCAGGGGCAGATCGTTTACAGGGATCGCATCCAGGTATCTTCATCCAAGGATGAACCGGTTGATATTTCCAGCATGCCTTCGGGTTTGTATTTTATCCGGGTCACCGACGGAGAACAGATGAAGTTCAAAAAGATTCTGATCAAATGATCCGGCTATAAAACCGGTCGGTTGGCTTCAATTGAATGACGCAGAAACAGGCAAGGCAATGTATCATACAGCTGTTGCTTGGCATATACTATATCTTTAAAGATTCCTATCTTGTCATCAAAATAAACTAAAATTAAAAACACTATGAAAATTTATTCTCACAGCCGGAGTGTTGCAACATGCAGCATCCTTCTGGCAATGTTATTTTTACTTGCTTCAACAACACTCGAAGCGCAACGGAATCGAGAGGAGCCTGCTGCAAAGAGCTCGCTCTCCTCATCCACATTTTCCGGATTTAGGTTCAGAAGCATCGGACCTGCATTTACCTCGGGCAGGATCGGTGATTTTGCAGTTAATCCGGACAATCACAGCGAGTATTATGTTGCTGTTGCATCCGGGCATATCTGGAAAACGGTGAATAACGGAACAACATGGGACCCGGTTTTTGATAATTATGGATCCTATTCCATTGGTTGTGTTGTCATTGATCCCAATAACCATTATGTGGTCTGGGCAGGAACCGGTGAGAACAACAGCCAGCGTGCTCTCGGGTACGGAGATGGTGTGTACAAATCGATCGATGGAGGAAGATCCTGGAAAAACATGGGATTAAAAACTTCGCAGCACATTGGTGAGATCATTGTTGATCCAGCCAATTCCGACATCGTCTATGTTGCTGCTGAAGGGTCTGTGTGGGGGCCTGGTGGAGAACGGGGTTTGTACAAAACGACCAATGGTGGAAAAACATGGGAAGCCGTGCTTACCATCAGTGAAAATACCGGAGTAAGTGATATCGTCATGGACCCGAGAGACCCCAATGTCATTTATGCTGCCGCTCATCAGCGGAGACGCCACGTGTTTACAAAAATCGACGGCGGTCCTGAATCGGCCATTTACAAAACAACCGATGGAGGAAAAACATGGGAGCAATTGAAATCGGGGCTTCCGGGAGGAGATATCGGAGCGATCGGACTGACGATTTCCCCGGTTAACCCGGATTATGTCTATGCCATTATTGAAGCGGCCGGTGAGAGCGGTGGTTTCTTCCGTACCATAAATCGCGGTGCAACATGGCAGAAAATGAGTTCCCATGTAGCGGGCAGCCCACAATATTATAACGAAATTTTTTGCGATCCGAAGGATGTGGACAAGGTCTATTCCGTTGAAACGCGAACACAGGTAACAGTCGATGGTGGAAGAACCTGGAACGGAGTTGGGCTCAACAATAGACATGTGGATGATCATGCACTATGGATTGATCCGGATGATAACCGGCACTTCATGATCGGAGGAGATGGGGGTATCTATGAAACCTATGATGATGGTGAAAACTATATCTTCAAATGCAACCTGCCCGTTACCCAGTTTTACCGTGTTGCCATCGATAACGATTATCCATTTTATTATGTTTACGGAGGTACCCAGGACAACAACAGCATGGGGGGACCATCGAGGAACACCAGTTCACTTGGAGTAGTGAATGATGACTGGTTCGTTACCAATGGCGGCGATGGATTCTGGTCACAGGTCGACCCAACTGATCCCAATATCATTTATGCGGAGTCCCAGCACGGTGGATTGGTCCGGTACGACAAGAAAACCGGTGAAAGCATTGGTATTCAGCCTGAGCCCAGAAAAGGTGAATATACCTATAAATGGAACTGGAATGCCCCCCTTATCATCAGTCCCCATTCACACACCAGGATCTATTTTGCCGGGAACAAACTGTTCAGAAGTGACGACCGGGGAGATACCTGGAAAGTGATCAGTGATGATCTGACCCGCCAGATTGACAGGAACACGTTGCCTGTAATGGGTAAAGTCTGGAGTGTGGATGCCGTGGCAAAAAATGCCTCCACCTCCCTCTTTGGAGCCATTGTTGCCCTTGATGAATCACCTGTCCAGGAAGACCTGGTCTATGTCGGAACTGATGATGGATTGATACAGGTTACCGAGAATGCCGGCGAGGCATGGAGAAAAATTGCCTCCTTCCCAGGCATCCCGGAGATGACCTACATCAGTCATCTCCTGGCATCCCGCCATGATCCGAATGTTGTATATGCATCTTTCGATAACCGCAAAAGAGACGATTTCAAACCCTACCTTCTGAAGAGTACCGATAAAGGAGTGACCTGGACATCCATCTCCAATAACCTCCCGGAAAATGGCACAGTTCATTGTATTGCACAGGATAAGGAAAAGGAGAACCTGCTCTTTGCCGGCACCGAATTTGGAATCTTTGCCTCAATCGATGGTGGAAAGGAATGGGTTCAGCTAAAATCGGGATTACCCACCATACCGGTCAGGCACATTGTTACCCAGGACAGGGAAGTCGATCTGGTGATCGCTACATTCGGCAGGGGATTTTATATACTTGACGATTATACACCACTACGCAATTTCACACCCGATATCCTGAAGAAAGATGCAGCGATTTTTCCGGTTAAGGATGCATTGATGTTTGTGCAGAAGAGAGGGGCAGACAGCCAGGGATCAACCCACTTCGCGGCTGAGAACCCGGCCTATGGCGCAACCTTTACCTACTACCTGAAAGATGGGATATCTACCCTGAAGCAGGAACGGGAAAGGAAAGAAAGGGAGCTTATCAAAGCGGGGAAACCGGTTCCCTATCCCAGCTGGGAAGAACTGAGGGCTGAAGACAACGAGGAACCTTCCTACCTGATAGTTACCATTAAAGATATGGAGGGCAACGTGGTTAACCGGCTTACACAAAGAGCAGGAAAGGGAATTAGCCGGATAACCTGGAACCTCTCCTGCCAGGTGCCGCGTCCTGTTAATACCCAGGAGTTTAATCCGATGGGCAGAGGAAGCGGAAGCAGACGTTATGGCGGAGGAGGCGGAGGAGGTTTCCATGTCCTTCCCGGAACCTACCAGGTTTCACTGTCTAAAAATGTCCGCGGTGAAACCACCGAACTGGCTGGACCGGTTGAATTCAAGGTGGTTCCTCTGAACAATTCAGCCATACCGGTGTCCGATGAGAGCAGGAAAGAAATTGTTGAATTCCAGAAAAAAGCAGCTACACTTTCCGCAAAAGTTCAGGGTACACTTTTTGCTACAAACGAGTATGTAACCCGTGTGGCCAGTATCAGACAGGTACTGTTCACAACTCCTGATTCAAACCCGGACTGGATGGCCAGAGCGACTGATCTGAAAAAGGAACTGGATGCTGTGTTACTGGTCTTTAATGGTGACCGTACCATCAGTAGCCGGAATGAAAATCCACCAACCAGCCTGATGAGCCGGGTTTGGGCAATGAGTTCAAGATCGTTCAATTACCTGACACAAAACTCAATCGATGCATATGATATCATTCAGGATGAGTTTGTTGAGGTTCATACCAAGGTGAACCAGATCCGCAATGATCTTGAAGCCCTTGAAGCCGAACTTGAAAGAGCCGGTATTGCCTGGACTCCGGGCAGATTTCCTGAATTTTAAGTGATCGTAACAGATCCTTTCTAAATAACAAACGGAGGAGAAGAAATCAAAACCAGCTGCATTCACCGGGAGAAGCAAATCCATCCGGTGAATGCAGTTTTACCTGAGTTTCGATCCATCTTTCTGCCAATCTGAGTATACCAGAAAGAAGTGTAGCACCGTTATCACTATCGGGTATTGATTATAAATTATTGTTAAATATCATAACCTGTTTGTTTTTCCATCGAAATAATATATATTTGTTTTTTGCATATGTTATAAAACACCTCTTAATTATACCTATGAAAAAAATAGTTGTCATAATAGCCATGTGTCTATTTATCGGCACCATCATCTCTTCATGTAACAGAGAGGTCTGTCCAGCATATAGCCAGGCTGATGTTGAGCAACCTGAAGAGATCGTTTAGTTCTGTTGCTTATACCCACTCCGATGCTGTTTCTTAAGTAAAAGCTTTTTGGTACCTTTGCTTAAGTAATGCTTTATTCTATCCATGAAAAAGACCGTATTGATTTTTGTGGGATTGCTGTTCGTTGTTCCCCGGATATCCGGGCAGGGAGAAATTGATGAGCAGCAGAGGATCTTTTACCGGAACGAACAATCGGTTGGTCTTTTCCTTAATTCCACCGGCTGGGGACTGGGGTACCGGTATGGTAAACGGGTCAATTATCTCAACAAACGGCTGATCGAAGTAGACTTCAACAACATCAAACACCCCAAGGAATATAAAACGACGAACCCCTACTTTCCGAATACAAAAGGATTTGTTTTTGGGAAGAAGAATCTCTTTTTTAACCTGAGAGTAGGTTACGGGTTTCAACATGAAATGTTTAGAAAGATCGACCGGGGGGGTATTTCCATACGTCGCTTTATCTCCTTTGGTCCATCCTTCGGATTTTACAAACCCATCTATTACGAACGGCTTGTCCAGGTTTCACAGAACATCTATGAGATTGAGGTTGAAAAATTCAATGATAACATCCACGGACCACTGGACATCTATAGCAGGGCTTCGTTTTTTAAAGGATTTGATGAAATCAAATTTCTTCCAGGTCTTTATGGGAAAGTCGGGATAACTTTTGAATACAGTAAATACGACCGGCTTATTCATTCCATTGAATTGGGAGGCACCATCGATGCCTATCCAAAAAAAGTACCCATTATGGCTACTGAGGATAACCAGCAGATCTTTCTAGCCCTGTTTGTCAGCTATCGTTTTGGGAAGGTCGTGGACCCGAAAATGAAGAAGAGGGATAGAGAGGCTCAACCTTTTGAAGACTCATTCTAACAACCCTGCATCTTGAGTTGACATAGTTTTTTCAGGATTTTATTTATGATTCAATTTTTTGACTATTTGAGTATTAATCTCTATTTTTATGCTACATTTTACTAACCCATAATACTTATTACCATGTCAAAGATAAAAGTTGCAATAAATGGTTTTGGTCGGATTGGTCGGACCGTTTACAAGATAGCTCTTGAAAGATCCAACCTGGAAATTATCGGGATCAACGATCTCACCGATAACAAAACGCTGGCTCACCTTCTCAAATACGATTCCACACAGGGGAGGTTTGATGGGACGGTAGGTTACGATGAATACGGAATCATAGTAAACGGGAAACCGATAAAGGTTTCAGCAGAAAAAAACCCGGCTAATATTCCCTGGGCAGAGACGCCCGACATTGTTATTGAATCCACCGGGATTTTCAGGCAAAAGGAGAGTGAAAAAGGGGGGTATGGCGATCACCTGAAAAACGGGGCTAAAAAAGTGATCCTCACCGTTCCCGCGAAGGATACCATTGACAACACCATTGTCCTGGGTGTCAACAACGATGCATTGAAGCCTGAAGACCAGTGCATCTCCAACGCTTCCTGCACCACCAATTGCCTTGCTCCCATTGCAAAGGTACTGAACGATAACTTTGGTATAGAAAACGGTTTAATGACCACTATCCACGCCTATACAAATGATCAGAGACTGCTGGATTTCCCACATTCCGATCTCAGAAGAGCCCGGTCTGCCGCGTTATCCCAGATACCAACAACCACCGGTGCTGCCAAAGCTGTTGGTGTGGTCATTCCTGACCTGAAAGGGAAAATGGATGGTATGGCGATTCGGATACCTACACCGACCGGCTCACTGGTTGACCTGGTAGCCAACCTGAAAGTGGAAGTTACCAAAGAGGAGGTGAATGCCGCCATGAAAAAGGCTGCTGAAGGACCAATGAAAGGTATCCTGGAATATACCGAAGACCCGATTGTTTCTGTTGATGTGGTTCATAATCCTCACTCCTCCATCTTTGACGCCCTGTCAACCATGGTCAATGGCAAAACCGTTAAAGTACTATCATGGTATGACAATGAATGGGGATATTCCTGCAGGGTGATTGACCTGATTGAAAAACTGTTTGCCTGATTTGAAAATTGCCTGTAAACCGGGTTAAAGGACCCGGTAATAGAAAGTATTCTAATGAGGCTGTATCAAACGCATGTTTCTGATACAGCCTTTTTTATTTTAATGCATAACATGCATATTGAACGGGAGCTCGGTGGTTGATGCATAATGGGTTCCCAACTCCATGATTCGTTCATCCTCTTCTTCATAATACCAATCGATAACACACTCATGTCCCTGGTCATGATACCGCTTCATAACCCTGAAGATTTCCAGTAAAAATTTGGATGACCCGCTGTTTACGTATTCAAGCATAACAACTACCCGGGTAAGATCGCACGGATCTTTGAAATATTCGTGGATCCATTCAAGCATTCTCAGATAGATATCATCCGGATTTTCGGGTATCGATCTTCCTCCCAGCTTGAATTCTCCGGTTCTCGGGTTAAAATTAACCTCAGGTGAGGAGAAACTCTTCTCAATAATTAATTCCTTCATAAATAAGGTATTATCAGTTTCATTCAATAAACGATCGTTTCATTCATAATGCAGGGCAACAATCGGATCCAACCGGGCAGCTTTCTCGGCAGGGAAATAGCCGGAGGCAAGGCCAACTAAAAAACAGATGACAACTCCAATAAAGATCCAAAGCCAGGGAATAAGAAACGACGAGCGCATCAACAGAGACATCAGGTTCCCGATCAATATTCCAAGAATAATACCAAATACTCCCCCTAACTGACCGATCAAAATGGCTTCAAATAAAAATTGCTGTTTGATCGTGTTTCGTTTTGCACCAATCGCTTTTCTGATCCCGATTTCCCGCGTTCGTTCCGTGACCGATACAAGCATGATATTCATCAAACCAACGGCCGCTCCAAAGAGGGTGATCACACCGATTAATGTTGCAGCCAGAGTAACGTATTTGATATTCTCGATTAAGAGATTTACCAGGTTATCGCTCTTGGTAATGTTGAAATCGGATTCATCCCTCGCACTTAATCCCCTGACGATCCTGAATAATCCTTCTGCCTCACTTACCAGAATATCGAGAAGCCTTGGATCATCAGGCATGACATTGATCTGATGCGACATGTTCGGCCGTGAGAAATATTGCCTGACATTGGACACAGGTATGATGCAGATGTTATCATTACTCATAAAACTTGCACCCTGAGCTTCCAGGACACCAATGACTTTGTATTTCCCGCTTCCAATGGTAATGACTTTATTCAGTGGATCAATCCCCTCTTCGAAAATTGAGGAGACAATTTCTGAGCCAATGATTACAAAATTACGATTCATCTCAGTATCCTGGGCGGTAAAATTTCTCCCGATACCCAGATTCAGGCCGGAGACATTTAAATAATTCTCATCACCCCCTATTACCCTGATATTGGGATGGGTTTTTTCTGACTTGTACTTAATGGTGGCTATTCCGGTCGCAGTTACTGTAATCGAAACTTTCCCCGGAAAGTTAAAGATCTCCTTAAATTCAGCAGCTTCCCGATAGGATATGTAGGGATGATTTTTTGTCCGTTGATGAGAATCCCCGATCTGAACATGCATGCCCCTGGATTCAATAACAAATGAATTGGCTCCCATCCTTGTAAACTGATCGGTGATTGAATGTTTAATCGCATCAATCGCTGTCAGGATGCCAACCAGCGCCATGATCCCAAAGGCAATGATACAGATGGTAAGGACAGCTCTGACCTTACTTGCCTTAATGGATGAAAATGATATTCGAAAATTGTCTTCTACTAAACTTAATTTCATGGCATGTATGTAACCAGGCTAGGATCAGGTACGATCTACTTTCTACCCTTTCCCTGCACTGTAAATGACTCCATAAAAGTAAGAAATTTTCCTGATACATCAGGTTTTACCTTTTAAATCTCTATTGTCCTACAAACTAGCCCGCCGTTTGGTGGAATCGATATACGGACTGGTACAGTAGCCTTTTTTTTATTAATATTGCAGATATTCTAATAACTCAAAAATTATTCAACGATGGCATTCGATATTGATATGATCCGATCCGTGTATGCAAGATTCCCTGAACAGGTTGATACCATGCGGAAACGATTGGGAAGACCCCTGACACTCACAGAAAAGATTCTCTGTTCCCACCTGAATGCAGGCAAACCGGACCAACCGTATACCAGGGGAAAGGATTACGTTGATTTCCGGCCCGATCGGGTCGCCATGCAGGATGCAACGGCACAGATGGCACTGCTGCAGTTCATGCAAGCCGGGAAGGACAAGGTAGCTGTTCCTTCAACGGTCCATTGCGATCATCTGATCCAGGCTAAGCTGGGGGCAATGAAGGATCTTCAGGAAGCTCAAACAACCAATAAGGAAGTGTACGATTTTCTTGCATCCGTTTCAAACAAATATGGTATCGGATTCTGGAAACCGGGAGCAGGGATTATCCACCAGGTGATCCTTGAAAACTATGCTTTCCCGGGTGGAATGATGATCGGCACAGATTCCCATACCCCGAACGCCGGTGGCCTTGGAATGATCGCCATTGGAGTTGGAGGTGCCGATGCTGTGGATGTCATGGCCGATATGCCATGGGAATTGAAATTTCCAAAGATAATCGGGGTCAAACTTACTGGCAAACTTAGCGGGTGGACATCAGCCAAAGATGTTATCCTGAAAGTTGCCGGTATACTTACCGTAAAAGGTGGAACCGGTTCAATTCTCGAATATTTCGGGGATGGAGCCCTGAACATTTCGTGTACAGGAAAAGGAACCATCTGTAATATGGGAGCTGAAATCGGAGCCACGACGTCCCTGTTTGGCTTCGATAAGAAAATGGAAGAGTTCCT
>Ga0315539_1001989_pt1 | contig 14840 bp, 11 predicted proteins | sample SalMarSW160150MG_FD_203097 | JGI IMG/M metagenome (GOLD analysis project Ga0315539, IMG submission 203097) | Salt marsh sediment microbial communities from the Plum Island Ecosystem LTER, Massachusetts, United States - Salt Marsh Sediment SW1601-150 ... | reverse complement strand
CCAACAATCCCAACGCCAACATAAGCGCTTGGCGAATTCAGAAGCGAGCGCGCCCAGAAGGCCACCAGCGTCACCGCCGTCGGCGCGTTGCTGGGCATGCCAGTGGCAATTGTCCAGCGGCTCAGCGCGGTTACGCCTGTTGCCGTGACGCAGTTGTTCACCGTGTCCACCGTGCCGCCCTTGTCCTCCCACGCGCTCCCGGTGTAGCGATACAGCTTCAGGTTGCTCTCGTTGAGCCCGGCAACCTCCGAATCCAGGTAGCAGATGCTCAAGGTCACCTGGTATGGACTGCTCGACGGTGAAATGTCCCAGTAGTACGCAACGCCGGTCGAATCGTGGCCAGCCCAATCCACTTTGGACACGGTGACTGTGCCGGGATCGCCGCTCGTAGTACGTGTAAGCCGGACGCGCGTGGGACCGAACGAGAACGGATCGCCCTGGGTGTGGCTCACTTTTTGCACCCAGTTGGTGTCGCTGAGTTTCAATTCGACCGCGCCGATGTCGCAGCGAAGGTCGCCGCGTGGCGCGTCGCGTTGATCAACGGTGGGGCAATTTGCCGGATCGGCCTCGTCAATCGCCGCGCTATCGGAGCCGGATTTCATCGTGTGCGTGGGGCCGCCATAGTCTGCGAGTGCGCCGAGTTTCGGATCGCCGAACGTGCCGACGCAACTCGCGTCGCTGGAGGGCCAACGCAGATTGCCGCCGCCGTCGGTGAGCGTGCCCGTACTGACGCAATTGCCGCCGGCGGTGCTGTTCGCGACGATCGTATTGATCAGCGTGATGGCGCTAAGCGCGTAATTAAAGATCGCGCCGCCATTGTATCCGCTGTTGTTCGCGAAGGTGCTGTTCTTCACCGTCGCCGTGTTCGCGCCAATCTTGTTCGAGATTGCGCCGCCGCCGGCATCGCCGGCGCCCGTCCACGTCTGCCGGTTGTTTTCAAAGGTGCAATTGGTCGCGGTGAGTTTGCCGACATTGTTGTTGCCGATGCCACCACCATTGTACCAGGCGATATTGCCGGTGAAGGTGCTTTGCGTTGCGGTGACAATGCCTAAGTTGGAAATGCCGCCGCCGGTGGAGCCAGCCCAGTTCTCCGAGAACGTGGACTTGTCAACTCGCAAAACCCCATCGTTGTCCACGCCGCCGCCGTAACCGCTGATAGCCGTGTTACTGTAGACTGTCGAGGTGATCAGCGTTACCGCGGTGCTTGTGCCCATGCTGTAAATCGCGCCGCCGGAATCTGCGGTGTTGTGGCTGAAGGTCGTGTCCGTCGCGTTGATGGTCGCGAACGCGCCGGCGTAGATCCCGCCGCCACGCCATTCCGCCTTGCTGTAAGAAATCGTCACATTGTTCAATTTGATTGACGGTTCCCTGATACGTGTAAATCGCGCCGCCGTCGCAACCTTGTACATAACAACGCCCGTTCGTCAACGTGAGGTTCTTTAGCGTCAACGTGACGCTGTTGTGATCGAGGTTGAAGATACGCCGGACGCCGCTGCCGCTGATCGTCACGCGCGCGACCGCGGACGCATCAATCGTCAGCGTTTTGTCAATCATTATCTCGTCGGTCGTCATCGTGATCGTTCGCTCGGTGCTGAAGACCGTCGCGTCAAAATCAATCGCGTCGCCGCTCGTCGCCTTCGCAATCGCATCGCGCAGGCGGCAGTTTACGCCGGGGCAATTCGCCGCGTTTGCCGCGCCATCGGCGGTGGATTGTACCGTGATGGTTGCTGCGCGCGCAACGGGTATGATCCCGGCCAGGCTGGCGCTCCCCAAGAAGGCCGCCAGCAAAATGATGATGGATAATACGGTGGTAATCTGACGTTTCATGTGAGCCTCCTTGTGGTGTAGATGGTATAGGCGGGCCGCCCGTCCGTGCCCGCCCGGGTCGTCTCGCCGTTCAGGATTTAAGGACCAAAATCAAGGAAATTATACTCTGAATCGTTCTCCAATACAAAATCAAAGACCCTAAGGGTTTTGAAAACCCTTAGGGTCTTGCCACAGACCGACCGGCCACCCAGCCGGTGGAAAACGCCGCTTGCAGATTATAGCCGCCGGTGTCGGCGTCTACGTCCAACACCTCACCAGCGAAATAGAGGCCCTCCACCAATCGCGAGGCCATGGTGCGCGGGTCCACTTCTCGCGTGTCCACCCCGCCAGCGGTGATGATGGCCTCCGTGAAAGGGCGGTGCCCGGTCACCTCTAGGCGGAAATCCTTCAGCCACGCCCTCAGCCTCTGGCGTTCTTCAGATGTGATCTGGTGTGCCATTTTGCCCGGGGGGATGTCCATCAGGTCTGTGCAAACCGAGATCAGCTTGCTGGGCAGCAACCCTTTGAGCAAGGTGCGAAACTGCTGCTTGCCGTGGGCATCCAGGTCGCGGAGCAGCCGGGCGTCCAGCTTGCCCTCGTCGAGAGCCGGCTTGAGATCAATCGAAAGGATCACCCTCTGGCCCAGGCGCAGCGCGTCCACCACCTGCCGGCTCAGGGAGAGGATGATGGGGCCGGAGAGGCCGAAGTGGGTGAAGAGCATTTCGCCAAAGGCCTCGGCTTGCTTTTTCCCGTTGACCCACACTCGGACGGCCACGTTGCGCAGGCTAAGACCCTGTAGCCTGGGGGCCACGTCGCCGGCTGTCTCCAATGGAACCAGTGCCGGTCGAATGGGCACGATAGTGTGCCCCACCGATTTGGCCAGCCGATACCCGTCCCCCGTTGACCCGGTGGCGGGGTAAGACGCCCCGCCCGTGGCGACGATCACGGCATCGGCGGAATAGAAACCAGGTTTCTCCCCAGAAACCTGGTTTTTGGACACTTGCACTCCGACTATCCGGTCTCCCTCGACCAGCAACCGCTCCACCGGCGAGCGGGTCCGCAGGGTCACGCTCAGGTCGCCAGTCCACTGCACCAGCGCATCCACCACGTCCTGGGCCTGGCCGCTGGCTGGAAAGACCCGTCCCCCACGCTCGGTCACAGTACGCACTCCCAGTTCCTCGAAAAAAGCCACCAGATCGGAGATGAAGAACTGGTGGAAGGCCTGGCGAAGGAAATGCCCGTTGGGGCCGAAGTGCGAGATGAACTCGGACAACGGAGCGACGTTGGTCAGGTTGCAGCGTCCTTTGCCGGCGATGCGCAGCTTGCGCCCTGGGCGGTCCATCTTTTCCAGAAGCAGCGTCCTGGCCCCCATTTCGGCGGCCTGCCCGGCAGCCATCAAACCGGCTGCACCTGCTCCGATCACGATCACTTGAGATCCTGTCATATACCCCTCGGCGTGACTATGCGTGTAGGGACTGGCGTGATGGTGGGTGTAGGGAGTACGGTGATTGGGACGAAGGTGAAAGTGCGCAAGAAGGCGTCGAAGGCCGCCCGTGCCACGACGTCTGATGGGGTGTTGAAATCTTGATAGGGATAGAAGATCAGCCAGTACTCCCGCCTATCGTGGATGACCACGATCTGGCGGCTACCCCAGCGCCCCGGTAAACCCGTCAATTCCATGGCTGGCTCGCCGCCCACCATCAAACAACACCGGCGTTTGATCCCCTCGCGGACCGACGGTCCGATGATGCTGAGGCGGTATTCCACCGTCTCCGTGACCGTTCTCGCCACAGTCTCTCTCACCGCGACGTTGACGCTATACTTGCCAATGCTCTGGCTGCCACCGGCGTAGAGGTTGCTCCCAAATCCGACTACTGCCAAAGATTGCCCTGTTGGGTCTTCCATGGGACCGATGACCTCCCAGCCAGTAGGATATTCAACGGCAAAGCCCAGGTAAGGGTCACTATAGCGCATCACGGATGCCGGGGGCTCTAGTGGAACAGTGGGGGTCGGACGGGCAAAAGAGGAAACAAGAAGCCACTTCCTGGTGATAAGCAATCCCACCCAGATGGCTGCTCCGATAAGCACGGCAAACAAGAGGTAGTGTTTTCGGGTTATCTCCATATTGCTGGATCAATCAGCGCCGAAGATGATATGGGACATCTATGATTGCCCGTTGATAGCCCAGTCGCCGGCGGCGGTAGAGCAGCGCCGCTTTAATCAGCCAAGCCGTCTGGTTGTGAAGCAAGCCATGCCACCACTTGGCCGGGACAAATTCGGGCAAAACCACCGTAGCCAGTTGACCGTCGTTGTGCTGCTGGTCGGTCTGGTCAAGAAAGTCCAGCAACGGCCCAATGATAGACCGATAGGGCGAGGGCAAGATCACCAGTCGCACGTCGGGCAACCACTGCTCCCACCTCTCGCGGATGTGCTGCCCGGCGCCTGGCTCCAGCTCTACGTACACTGCGGTCACGTCATCCGAGATGGACTGGGCGTAGGCGATGGCGTCCATGATCCCTCGGTGGATGCCGGAGATGGGGACGACCAACCGTGGGCGCGGCGACGGCTTGAGGGCGGGGGGCAGTCCGCGCAGCGACAGTTGTTGGGCGACCTCTCTGTAGTGGGCGCGAATCCGGAGAAAGACGACGACCAATGTCGGGATCAGCAGGATGGTAATCCAGGCCCCCTCGGCAAACTTGCTGACGCCGACGACGATGAGCGTCATCCCCGTCGCCAGGGCTCCAAGGCCGTTAAAGATTGCCTTTAGCCGCCATCCTCCCCCTCGCCCGCGCTGCCAGTGGACAACCATACCGCACTGCGAGAGGGTGAAGGCCAGAAACACACCCACGGCGAACAAGGGAATCAGCGCGTGAGTATCGCCGTTAAAGAGGACGATCAGCGCGCCGGTGGCTATCGTCAGAAGCGAGATGCCGTTGGCAAACACCAGCCGGTCCCCCAGGTTGGTCAGTTGGCGTGGCAGGAAGCCATCGGTGCCCAGGATCGCCGTCAGGCGGGGCAAACCGGCGAAACTGGTGTTGGCGGCCACAGCCAGAATCAGCATGGTGGTGATTTGGATAACCAGGTAAGCGGGCCCGTTGCCCAGGGCCCGCCGTGCCAGCGCCGAGAGGATCGTCTCCTGCGGCCCGGCGACCACGGCCAGGAGTTGCGTCAGCCCGATGCTGCCGACGAAGAGCAGCCCCATCAACAGGGCCATGACCAGCAGGGTCCGCCCGGCGTTCTTCGTCTGGGGAGGCTGAAAGGCGGGCACCCCGTTGCTGATGGCTTCGATCCCGGTCAGCGCCGTACAGCCAGCCGAAAAGGCGTGTAGCACCATGAACGCCGTCAGAGGTTGGGCGGCTGGTGGGGCAGTAGCGACCAACGACCCCGGCCCCTCGATCAGGGTGCGCACCACGCCGTAGGCCAGCATAGGCAGGTAAGTAAACAGGAACAGGTAGACGGGGATGGCCATGAGGGTGCCCGTCTCGCGCAGGCCGCGCAGGTTGGCCAGAGCGATAATGCCCAGGAGCAGGAGGGACAGAATGACCCGATGGGGCCACAGCACGGGGAAGGCTGAGGCAATCGCCGCCACCCCTGCCGTCAGGCTCACGGCGGCGGTCAGCACGTAGTCAATCAGCAGCGCGGCCGCCGCGACCAACCCCGGCAGCGTGCCCAGGTTCTCACGAGCCACGATGTACGAGCCGCCACCGGAGGGATAGCCGTGGATGGTCTGAAAGTAGGAGAGGGCGACGAGGACCAGCAGCCCGGTGATAGCCAGTCCGATGGGCAGGGACAGCGACAGCCCGGCGCTGCCGGCGATGACCAGCCCCAGGTAAATCTCCTGGTTGGCGTAGGCGATGGAGGATAGGGCGTCTGGCGAAAAGGCAGCCAGGGCGCGGATTTTGTTTAATCGCCTCTCCCCGAGTTTTTGACTGGACAAAGGAGGGCCAATCAGCAGGTACTTGATTCTGCTCATTTTTCTGTGATGGTGATCTTTTCGATCGCGTCGCCGATGGCGATGGACTGGACTACGTCCAGGCCCTCGATCACGTGACCGAAGGCGGTGTACCCTTCGTCTAGGAAAGGCGTCGGGGCCAGGGTGATGTAGAACTGACTGCCGCTGGAGGCCCGTTCTGGGTTCACCTGATCTCCCTGGCGGGCCATGGCGATGGCGCCCTCGACGTGGGGCAGCTTGATTTCCGCCGGTACGGTGTAGCCGGGACCACCGGCTCCAGTGCCCGTGGGGTCGCCTCCCTGGATGACGAAGCCAGGCTCTACGCGGTGGAAGGTCAACTTGTCATAAAAACCCTGCCTCGCCAGGAAGACGAAGTTGTTGACGGTGAGCGGGGCGGCGCTGGCGTCGAGCTGGACGACGATGTCGCCTTTGGCTGTGGAGATGGTAGCGACGTAGGTCTTGTCGGTGTCAATCTGCATCTCTGGCGGCTCGCTGTACATGTCGGCGCGGTCGGCCGGATCGGTGGGCATGGCCGGTTTGCTTGGTGCGCAACTAAGCGCCACCGCGCTCAGTAAAGCGGCCGCAGCGATGCTGCCGATCCACCATGGGGTCTTGTTGGTTCGTTTGCTTCTGTTTGACATAGTATCTCCTTATTGTTCAATTTGTGCAGCGGATGGAAAATGGATAAGCGGATGGCCGCTGCTTTCCCATTTGCTTATCTGTTCCTGCTTGTTGCCTCTCAGCCAATGCAGCAACGTCAAATAGGATCCAAAGATGGTTGTCAACAACTGCAAGAACGGGGATATGAGGATCATCAGAACCAGCCAGCCCACAAAGCTGATCTTCGGATCGTAAAGGATGAAGGGATGCCCGAAGTTCTGGAAGTCGGCGCTGGGATCGAAAAGCATGACAATGGTCCTTCCCCAGATGACACTCATCACCACGAAGGTGAAGGTCGAGGTAAGGAGCGCATAAGCCAAGACTTTCCAGAGGACGTCCTTTACGTTTGCTGCGGCAATGGTTGCCCTCTGGGCGATGTACCATCCAACGAAGAATCCGAGTAGTATGCAGAGGATCGGAACGCCCATTCCCATTCCAACGCACACCAGATCAACGACGACGAAGATCGCAAGAGCAATTTTGGTGTTCAGTCTAAAAATCCTATCCATTGTTCCTCTCTTTTTGTGTCACGAACCATACGCGCTCGCTATCTGGCTTGGGCTCGCTTTTTTCTCCCGGACTGTCCCCGCAGGCTAGTTCCTGGAAGCCTGCTTTCGCCAGACACTGCCTGATGTCCTCCAGGGTGTATCCACGTTCCTTATGGTCTTCGTCCATTCGAGTCCAGCTATTTCCTTCCTTCACAAAGCCCGTTATCCTCATTGTGGCTATGTTTGTCGCAAAGTCGTAGCCTGGACGGTGGACTTCAAACAAGCCGGGGGTATCTTGTTGGACATAGCAAGGGTAGCGTGGCCAGCTAACGGCCAAGCCATAAACAGTGTTCATATCGAAAATGAACAGGCCCGCTTTCTTCAGTGCCCGGTACACGCCGGCAAAGGTCTTTTCCAAATCCTCCAGCTCCAACAGGTAATTCAGGCTGTCAAACCAGCAGGTCGCCAGGTCGAATCTCTCCTCAAAGGACAGGGCGCGCATGTCTTGGAGGAGAAACTCCACCTTTACGTTCTCTCGTTCAGCCCGCTCTCTGGCGAATTGCAGCATCTGCGGAGACAGGTCAACCCCTGTCACCTGAAGGCCCTTCTTCGCCATCGCCACAGCGAACGTCCCCTCGCCGCAAGCTACGTCCAGGACCGTCTGCGGTTGGGCGTCGAATCGCTCCAGCGCAGCAGGGAGCGATTCTGCCATCCTTTGGCTATATTGCAGGTATGGCCCCTTAGCGTAGAAATATGCGAACCTGTCATAGATACCCATTTTTCAGCGCGCCCCCGCGCATCAATCTGCGCATGTCGGTGCTTTGGATCACGAAACAAGCGAAAAGCCACGAAAAGCACGAAACCCTTTCGCGCCTTTCGCTTCCTTTCGTGTCATTCGTGGTCCAAACCCTCCACCACCCCAATCTCCTCCTCCGTCAACCCATACAACTCCAGAGAGGGGCTTGCTCACGACACCTCGTGAACTTTCCTATGTTCCTCACACAGCCAGAAGATGTTACCATCATTGGTGACTGTTTTGTGCAGGCCACACCACCGCTCCTGCTTGTCAACTTCTTTGAGAAAGCTATGGAGTGCACGGAGGGCGGGGCCTTCCGCTTCAAAGGGCTTGAAACGGCTTCGATCTCGGCTCAACTGCTCTGCTGTATCGGCAGCCGTAATCTCTTCTGGCAGGGTGTCCAGCACGGCTTCAAATATGTTGAGGCTGGTTTCTATACTTTTGAAAATCTCCTCATCATATGCCTCGGCCACGGCTCTCACCTTGGGGATGTATCGCAAATAGTCCATAAGGCGCTTGAGCCATGGGGCAATTGTGGCCCACCATTCTTTTGACTGTGGGACGGGATAACCTTTTTGCCCGCTGACGATGTGCGGCTCGGCGGGGTGCTGGCACATCAGGTAAAGGGTATATTCCGTACTAAAGAGGTTCTTCGGACTGAAGGCGCTCCGATCACTCGGCATCAGGACAAAGGTATTGGGGCACTCGGCATTGAGGCTGTGCATCTGTAGGTTCCAGAGGCGAGTGAATCTGCGGTTCAGCAACTCAAACCACTGGGCTTGTTGGGTGAGCAATCGTTGATTTTCGCTGGTGATTTCGACTATTTGCAGCAAGGTTTCTTGAGATTCTTTCAGTCTGGCAGCAACACGGTCATCCGTGGTGTAGTGGATGCCCTCCAGCAAGACGGGGACGGATACCTCTTCAAAGGAAACCCCGCACTCAGCGGTCAGCTTACCTTTCTTCATCCGTTCAGCCAAGCGTTCATAATCGTGGAAGTAGGGACAGGGCTCTTCATCACCGCGCTCAACATGGCAGTTGCAGGGAACTTCTCGTACGTATTCCAGCCCCTCAAAGTAATGCTCCAAAATGCGGTCATTGACGGTGTGTTGCAGGATATTGAAAAAGTTGCTAGGAGCTGGCCCGCGCACATGGAGCCACAGTTCTCGCTTACTTGGGTTGAGAACGACTTGGGCCTGGTGACCTTTGTATTGCAGACGCACCCCCTCACGCCAGTGAAGGTCTTGGGTGTAAGGGTGGGTGAGGACGATGAACCAGCTCATGATCCCTGGCGGGACGAAGCCAGCCAAGCGAAATACCATCTTGACTTCGGGCTGGTCTGGTAGGACTTCCGACCAAGGTGGCATGCCTTCTGGGGGACTGTGAGGCAAGAGCAAGGGTACCAGGCTGTGGGTGGCCTGCTGGTCGGGGGGCTTTGTATCCAGCTTGAAACTCATGAGAAAGCGTTCCATCAACCGCAGAAAGCAGGGATAAAGGCGGCGTTCATAGGGTTCGCCATTCTCATCTATATCCCAAATGCGAGGAAAATCGGCGTGGGCGAGAATGCCACCATTCTCACGAGTGATGTCATCGTCCAGGACACGGCTAATGGCCCTCGTGAGCCAATTCGGTTTGAGGACTACAAAATCGCAGAGGGTATCGTCATCCTGATAGTAGAGAATCTTGCCCAGGTCGTGTAGATAACCTCCGAGAGCGGTTTGGGCAATCTCGGCAGCCACACCTTGCTCTGTGCAAGTGTCCGTATATTCGGCCAGGTTAATGTGATAGTTGGGGTTATCACGCAGATGGGCTTCTGCGGCGACCCAAGTCTTGGGCCATTGCTGTTCCATCAAAGGCAGCTTGACCGCTTCACGAGCTATGATTTCTTTGAGTTTCTCTATCCCCGTCCCGTCTTTGTTGCTCACCCCATTATGGCCGACCAGTTGTGGATATGCTTCTTTGAAGCGCTCGTAGTTGAAATCGGCGGGGCGCTCATCTGTGTGGGTCGCCAGCAGCAAAACTGGGGCATCTGGGGCAAGAGCTTTGATTTTCTCAAGCCAGTAATCCAGACGGGCTTGGTCTGTATCCCCCCTAGCATTCCAGACCAACAAATAGAGAGAACGTTTGGTCATGAAAAACTGATGAGTGGTGTGATAGATTTGCTGGCCACCGAAGTCCCACACATGGAGGGTGATGGTTTCTCCTGGCCTGTCGGGGTGGGGCAGGCAATAGGGCTTGACGTCAATGCCGTGAGTGGAGGATAGCCCTTCAACAAAAGGTTCGCCTCGTAGGGCGCGAAGCAGAGATGATTTGCCTGTCCCTCCCTCACCGACCATCAGCAGCTTGGCCTCATAACGGGTGACAGATCCTCTGGCCAAGTCTCGGAGAAAATCGAAGATGTCATCTTTACCTCGTGCTACAATTTCTGGAGGTGGGGAGCGAAGGGGATTACCCGCAAGACTGAGGGATTCTAAATTGGTCAGTTGGGCGATTTCAAGGGGCAGAGTCGTCAAGCTATTAGCCTCAAGCCAAAGTTCTCGCAAGTTGGTTAACTGGGCGATTTCGGGGGGCAGGCTTACCAAGTTATTATCCCAAAGTTGAAGTTGTTCCAGGTTGGTTAATCGGCCGATTTCAGGGGGCAAAGCCGTCAAACTGTTCCTACCAAGGGCAAGCTCTTTCAGATTGGTGAGTTGAGTGATCATCAAAGGTACAGCAGTCAGGTTGCTGTATGACAGTCTGAGGGCCTGTAAGTTGGTCAGTTGAGCGATTTCAGGGGGCAAGGCAACCAAGTTGTTTCCACCGAGAGCAAGCCCCTCCAAGTTGGTCAGTTCACCGATTTCGGCAGGCAAGGAGACCAGATTGTTGTAATGAACGTAAAGCCCGCTCAAATTGGCAAGTTGCCCGATTTCGGAAGGTAATTCCGTCAAGCTGTTATGACCAAGGAAGAGTTTTTGCAAGTTGATGAGTGGGATAATCTCAGACGGTAGGGTCTTGAAGTCGTTTTCTGTCAGCTCGAGTTCCTGCAGATGCGTCAACTGGGCGATTTCAGGGGGCAGGGCTGTCAGGTCGTTAAACCCAAGATCAAGTCTTTGCAAGTTGGTTAGCTGGGCGATTTCAGGGGGCAAGCATGTCAATCTGTTGTGTGAGATGTCAAGGTATTGCAAGTTGGTCAGTTGGGTGATTTCAGGGGGCAACGCTGCCAGGCCATTATGCTGAAGGCTAAGGTGTTGCAGGTCTGTGAGTTGGGCAATTTCAGGCGGAAAATGGGCTATTTGGTTGCCTAACTCTACCGCTTCACCTTGCTCAATTGTCGTTTCACCCAATATCAGTTTTTGTAAGTGGGCGAACTGCCCAATTTCAGGTGGTAAACTAGTCAGGTTCAAGCCTGCCAGGTTTAGCGTGATGAGGTAGCCCTCGTCGTCGAATTCGGCCTCTCTGGGCTCAGCGCCAATCATCTCGATCAGGTCAGCCAGTCTGTCTTTGTCACTTCGGTTCTTAGGGTAGGGCATCATAACCTCCTGGGGGGTGTTTATGCAAAATGCCGCGCATGTGAGAGTGCCATTACTAAGCAAACAACACCTTCCTCAACTCCCTCAGCCTGTCCACCCCCTTCACCTCGTGGGCGAAAAGGGGAAGGGTGATGATTTCCATCGTTTGTCCGTATTCGTCGGCCAGCAGGTTGATGTACGGGGCTTGCATGTCCATTTTGGCCTGATGGAATTCGCAGTCGGGGTTCTTGATGACGTTGTTGATGATCAGGTAGTGGATGGGCAGGCCGTATCTCTCGAATTCTCCAACCAGTCTCCTGGCCTGGTACACGCCCAGGGCCTCGGGAATGGTGACCAGGATGAACTCGGTGTTGCTTGGATTCCTCATGAAGTCTGTCACTTCTTTGGCCAGGGCTTTCCAGCTATCTATCAGCTCCAGGAAGGGGACCTGTTTCAGTTTGAAGGTGTCGCGAACCTCGAAGTAGAACTTGGGCGCCATGCGCAGGTGCTTCAGGAACTTGTACGGCAGGTCCAGGAGCCGCAAGGTGTCCCCCGCCGGCGCGGTGTCCCAAACGATGAGGTCGTAGCGCCCATCTCTGACCCGCTCCAATATGTAGTCCAGCATGAACTCTTCCTGGATGCCCGGCGCTATGGCGACATAATCTATGACCTCATCGTACTCCATACCTATCAGGGACGAAGCAGCCTCGTACACCTCCGGCCCGAATTTCTCTTTCCACCTCTTCATCACCTCGTCGGGGGATATCTCGAGCGCGTAGAGGTTTTTCGTGCCCTTCACTGGCGTTTCCATTGCCCCTACCTCCATCTCGAAGATGTCCGAGAGGGAGGGGGTGAGGTCGCTGGAGATGATCAGCGTCTTCCTGCCAGCCGAGGCGTAGTGCAGGGCTGTGGTGGCAGAACAGGTTGTCTTGCCCACTCCGCCCTTTCCTCCGAACATGAGGACGCGCTTGTTGGCGTGATCCAGTTCTGAAAGAGACATCTAGCTTCGTGAACTCCTCTCGTTGGCTTCGGGTCTGATTTTACCACATGTTGCGCCAAATCGCAATAATCCTGCCGCGAGGCGCCGCCTTGCCCGCTAGCCCAAAGTGTGATACAATCATCCCAGGAGCAGAGTCATGGAAAAGCTAGTCTTCATGGGCACGCCGGATTTCGCGGTGACTGTCTTGGAGGCCTTGTTCGGACGATACGAGATCGTGGGAGTGGTCACCCAGCCTGACCGACGGGCGAGGCGGGGTCGCAAGTTAGAGGCATCACCGGTGAAGGTTGTGGCCCTGGCCCACGATTTGCCCGTGCTGCAACCACCTCGCGTGCGCCAGCCCGAAGTCGTGGCCGGGCTGAGAGCCCTGGCCCCTGACGTGATCGTCGTAGCGGCTTATGGCCAGATACTGCCGCCTGACGTGCTGGCTATCCCACCCAGGGGTTGCCTCAACGTCCATGCCTCGCTCCTGCCCAGGTACCGGGGAGCGGCCCCCGTTGCCGCAGCCATCCTGGCCGGTGAGGAGGAGACAGGGGTGACCATCATGCTGATGGATGAGGGGATGGACACCGGGCCGATTCTGTCCCAGGTTGCCGGTTCTATCTCGCCCCAGGATACGCGGGGGTCGCTGAGGGCCAGGCTGGCTCAGTTGGGGGCCGATCTGATGATGGACACTTTGCCCCGCTGGCTGGTGGGTGCCATCGAGCCTCGACCTCAGGATCACAGCCAGGCTACCTACAGCCGCATCATCACCAAGCAGGATGGCCTGGTAGACTGGTCCCAATCGGCCGTCGAGATCTGGCGGCGCAGCCGGGCCTATCATCCCTGGCCCGGCACCTACACGTATTGGCGCGGCAAGTTGCTCAAGGTGCTCAGGGCCGAGGCGTTGTCCCAGTGGTTGGGCGAGGGGGAGCCGGGGCAGGTGATGGTTCTGGACGAGGGCCTGGCTGTTGCCACCGGGGAGGGAGCCCTGCTTCTGGGCGAGGTGCAGTTGGCGGGCAAGAGGGCCTTGAGTGCCCAGGACTTCGCCAGAGGGCAGAGGGACTTCGTGGGTTCGGTTTTGGGTCGGGGGGAGTAGCTGATGAAGAGGAGAATTGGGATGTTCAGTACGTCTCAGTTTGCTCCCGCTGGATCGCCAGATCCAGCGGTCTGGCAGCGGATTTGGCAATCCGCCGCGAGCAACAGAATCCGGGCGTTGTCGGCAGTAGTCATTTTGGTTTCGATGGTCACGATAGGCTGTGCTCTGGCCTTGTCCAGCCCAACAGTTGGAGAAGGTGAACCCGAAGGGAGCGGGGTCTTTGAGACCGAGTCCCCCGGCTTCTCCTCTGCCAGGGGCGAGAGCGAGTTCTCCGAGAGGTATCCAGTCACGCAGGCAGACAAAACCGAGGAGGGAAGCAGGCTCATCTTCCCCCTGGTGCTCGTGGGAGACGTTGAGTCGGCCAAAGAGGAGCAGACCTTTCTACCACTGTTTACCAAACCCAGAGCGATTTGTGACGATCGCGTCGTCAGGACTGGCGACAAGCTCACTTTCAACGGTCGAGAGATTCGGTTGATAGGCATGAACGTGGCCTATATCCTGGAAGACTGGTTCCCGGAGGACCAGTGGGAGGGAATTCTCTCCTTCCTGTCTCGCTCCGTAAACACCATCCGCATCCCCGTTTTCCCCAAACATGCGCGCGACGGGGGACTCGATCGGGTGGAACGGTTGATCCGACTGGGTGGCGAGTATGACCTGAAGTTCATCATCGTCCTCGACTCTTACATGGCGGCCGACTATCCCACCAAGAACGAAGGCTGGTTTCGCTCAGGGTACAAAGGTGAGTATATGGACCATCTGAGGAGTGTGGTCACCAGGCTCAGGGATTATCCTGAGGTGGCCCTGTGGCAGTTGATGGGAGAGCCCAGTTGTGCTCCTGAGGGAGGAAAACGGTCTTGCTACGACGCGCTGGTCGAGTGGGCCAGGGTGGCCTCTGAAGAGGTAAAGAGGCTCGACCCCTGCCGGCCCGTGGCCGTAGGGATGATCTCGGTTGGTGGACCTCAGCCCCAGGGGGAGGAAGCCTGGCGCAGGATGCACGCTTTCCCCTCCATTGATGCCGTGACGGTTCACATCTGGACCAACGTCTGGTACGAGCGGGAGTTGAGGATCGCCGACGAGCTGAATCTGCCCGTTCTCTACACCGAGGTCTACCATCGGGCGTACAAAAAGAACGGTCGTCTTCTCCACGAGGGAATCCTGGAGGAAAGATCGCCCCTTATTGAGGAGTTCATGCAGCGATCCTTCGACGCGGGCGTGGACGGCATCATCCTCTGGCAGTATATTCACGAGGGCTACTGTGGGGAGTTGGACTACGACCAGAGTGACCCTGTTTGGAAAGTGCTCCAGTCTTTCAATCAATAAAGCAGAGGCGGCTCCCATCTCCTTTCCCCCCTCGCCCAGGGTTGGGAGAGGGGGGTAGGGGGGAGAGGGCCGCACAAGAGTTCTCCCTGAAACCACAAATGGAGAGTGTTGATCTATGAGAGTACTCGTCGTTGGTCTCGACGGTGCCACGTTTGATTTGATTCGCCCCTGGGCGGCCGCGGGCCGCCTGCCTGCTCTGGCTCGCCTGATGCAGGAGGGGGTTCACGGCGAACTCAGGTCCACCCTGCCGCCGGTCAC
>Ga0315539_1001988_pt1 | contig 14849 bp, 13 predicted proteins | sample SalMarSW160150MG_FD_203097 | JGI IMG/M metagenome (GOLD analysis project Ga0315539, IMG submission 203097) | Salt marsh sediment microbial communities from the Plum Island Ecosystem LTER, Massachusetts, United States - Salt Marsh Sediment SW1601-150 ... | reverse complement strand
CAGACTTCGAAGCCGTCTATAACAGGCAGCATCAGGTCGAGAATAATCAAATCCGGCCGTTCTTTCCTGGCCAATTCAATCCCCTCTTCCCCATCGAAAGCAGGGACAGTCTCAAATCCTTCCTCATTTAGATTGTACTTGACCATCTCGACAATATCGCGGTCATCCTCGACTATCAGGATTTTACCTTTACCCATTATTCGTCTCTCGTTCTTGCCTATACCTAAAGATATGTCATCTCGAAAAATTGTGCCCGCTTTTTAACGATCGGACTCGGTTAAAGCTGAGTTTCACCATTTTACCGACCGGCGTTCCCGGCTTTTATAGCATCTCGGATTTCTCTGTTTATCCTGACACTACACCAGGCCTTGCCGCACATTGAGCAGTAATCGGCGGATGGTAATTCCTTTACACCAATTTCTTTGCAAGCCTGGCGGTGCATTCTTTCAGCCGTTTGCGGGTCGAGCGATTCGGCCAGATGCGTTTTCCAATCCAAATTCGTCCTCGCGATGCTCAGCTTTTTATCCCGCTCGGCAGTGCCCTTTAAGCCGCGAGCAACATCGGCGGCATGGGCGGCGATTTTTGTCGCAATTACGCCGGCCCGGACGTCATCCACATCGGGTAGGCCCAGATGCTCTCTGGGAGTGACATAACACAAGAACGATGCGCCGTAAAAGGCAGCGGCAGTTCCGCCAATCGCTGATGTTATATGGTCGTAGCCGGCTGCAATATCGGTTACCAGAGGGCCGAGAACATAAAACGGAGCACCGTGACAAATCTGCTGCTGGATTTCCATATTATATTGTATCTGGTCGAACGGCACGTGCCCGGGACCTTCGACCATAACCTGGCAGCCCTTTTCCTGGGCCCTAACGGTAAGTTCGCCGAGCGTCCTTAATTCTGCTATTTGTGCATCGTCGGTAGCGTCGGCGATTGCACCGGGTCGAAGACCATCGCCAAGAGAAAAACAAATATCATACTCAGCCAATATGCCACATAAATCATCGAACATTTCGTACAGGGGATTTTGTTTGTTGTGGTACAGCATCCATTTGGCTAATAGCGCCCCGCCCCGGCTGACGATACCCGCCACCCGGTTCTCAAGCAGGGGCAGATGCTCCCTTAAGACGCCGGCGTGAATCGTGAAAAAATCAACACCTTGTTTGGCTTGTTTTTCGATTATCTCCAGAATTATTTTGTTGTCTATGTCCTCGACATTTCTGTCCTTTATCATTTCGTAGATTGGCACCGTTCCGAAAGGTACCGGGCACTGAGCAAGTAGCTTCTGGCGGATTTCGTCAAGGTTGCCGCCGGTGCTCAAATCCATAATCGCATCGGCGCCGGCGGCAAGTGCCGACTTCATCTTTTTGATTTCGGCTTCTATCGAGCAGCGGACGCTGCTTGTGCCGATATTTGCATTTACCTTTGTGGTAAGCACCCGGCCTATACCTGTCGGCGTCAGGTTAGTTTTCAAATGCAGCTTGTTCGCGGGTATTACCAGCCGGCCGGCCGCAAGCTCATCGCGAATAAGCGCAGAATCAACATTTTCCACCTCGGCGACAAATTTAGCCTCTTCGGTAATCGTCCCCGTCCGCGCGATTTGTAATTGTGTAGCCATTGTCTTGGATTTCCCGTTAAAAACAAAAAATCGCTCCCGCTCCGAAGCGATTCACTCTGTGGCTGTCAAACTTCACTATCAATCACTTTCCTACTCAGGCTTCTCAAATATTTAGTGATTATCCTGTTCAGGTTCAAAGGGTTTTTTCTCAGGCCTGCTTTTTGGCAAGCCACCCCCAGTGAACTGCTTCTATTATAGCTTATTGCGTCCGGCAGTCAAATAAATATTAGCCCGGATTTCCCGTGTTAAGGTGGCGTATTTGATATTGATTTGATAGTATAGGGCCTATCGAATGGATTTGATTAACTTTTGGCCGTAATTAAAGGGAATACCAAATGGGTGAAAGAAAAAAGGATGTTTTAAGAGTCAATTTCGACCGCAAGTTGAAGCTTGAATTTCATGGAGTGAAAGTCACCAGCGATGCAGCAAATTTTCAAAAAAAATTGTCTCGAAATCGAAAATTCTTGATTGTTCAAGGTAATTTTGGTAAGTTCCTTGATGTCGTACGGAGAAATTATGTTTTTTAAGCGTGTAAATGGGAAATCCCATATTATGAGACTTGGAGCTTGTAAGAGTGGTTCGGTGAAGTGTATATGGGAAATCCTGGATAAGATTAGAAGCAATGGCAAAACACGTAGTCAAACAGGGTGATTGTATTGGGAGTATCGCCTTTGAAAAAGCTTTTTTCTGGGAAACGATCTGGAATCTCCCGGAGAATGCCGAACTCAAGCGGGAACGTAAGGACCCAAACGTCTTGTTAGCCGGCGACCAGGTGTTTATACCAGACAAACGCGAAAAGACTGATGTCTGCGCCACGGAACAGCGGCACCGGTTCAGGCGCAAGGGAACACCGGAGATTCTGCAGGTCCGTGTCCTCTACGAGAACGTCCCGCGAGCCAATGAACCCTACGTGCTGGAGATCGACGGCCAGGCAGAAAGAGGAACAACGGACGCCGACGGCAACATTAGACGGGCCATTCCTCCCAATGCCAGGCGCGGCAAACTAACCGTCGGCGAAGGTGCGGAGCAACTGGAATTTGACCTCACGCTAGGGGCTATCGACCCGATCGACACCCTCACCGGTGTCCAGGAACGGTTGAACAACCTGGGTTACGACTGCGGCGAGGAAGACGGCATGCTCGGCGAAGAAACCGAGCGGGCCCTCAGGGACTTTCAGGCCGACCACGACTTGGAAGAGACCGGCCAGCCTGACGAACCGACCCGCCAGGAACTCAGAAGCCAATACAGATGTTGAGTCGGAAGCCAAACTCGAGTGGAGCGATCAATGGCCGATAAGGACAAGAAACCACCGGAGAGGAAACACGCGGCCTTGTCACGCCACAACCCGCAATGCCTGAACGCCAAGTTCGAGCGCCGCCTGATCGTAATCGCCCAAGGCCTCCAGTTTCAGAACAAGGACCACGAACGCAAAGCTCAAGGATTAGAGAAACGCGACCCAAAGTTCGCCGCCCGAATACGCGCCGACATGGTGCCGCACTGCCTGGCGAAGAAGAAACTCGTCGACCGGCCGCCCACCGATCACGGCAACGGTCATTTCACCGCCGAATACACCAACTGCAACCAGCACGTCAAGTACCGCATCGAAGTCGTCACAAAAAAGGACCTGTTCAAGAAATACCTCCAGGATCCGAAAGCACACGTCGTGTACGAGGGCCACGCCAGATGGGGCCGCGGCCCTTGCTTCGGTGACAATACGGGGCCCGGCGAACAATGGGAACGCGGGTATCGGCCCACGAAGGACGACGGGCTTTTCCGGATGGGATTCCAATTTATCGGCGTGCCCGTTCTTGACATCATTCACTACAAATACCTAACCAGTGCCGCAGAGGCGACCGCCAACGTCAAAGGCAAGCGTCGGCTCCTGCTGAACCCCGCCGGCGCGTCCCGCAAGTCGCTGAAGACCTACACGCTGAAAGAACTAGTCGAAGCACAGAAGCGACTCCAGGAATGGATGGAACAGGGCTGCCAATCGGCCTCCTACAAGGCGTGGAAAGCCAAGCACCCAACAGCAGACTGGCGCTTCTCCTTTGGCGGATTGAGCCACGTGAGCGACAGCAAACCCGATGATCTCTACAAATACATCCGGAATCGTCAGCCCTCGAATCCGTCCGCCAAGTTCTGGGGCTACGAGAAGAGGATACAGCTCAACGTCAAGTTCAAAAACCAGAAGACAGGCAAGGTACGCTACTACGTGCACAAGACAAGCCAAGGGAAGGTTGCGACGTGCCCGATGCCATACATCCTTCTCTACGCAAACTGGAACGGGACAGACGTCACCCCCATGGACATCGGTGCCACGGACCTCAAGTGCCGCGTCTTCTGCCATTTCGGCTGCAGCACGGAGCGCCGCAACTGGCGCATCCTGCAATTCACCCCGACCATCAAAAAGTGGAAGCAGGAAAAGGGGCCCCAGTTCGCCTACTTCACCACGGACACGGCCTATGCTGACAAGACGCGCTACTGGTTGATCAACATGCTGAAGTACAACAAGCGATCGGATGGCATGTATCTGAAAAGATGCCTCAAATACACAATTGTTCAAACGAACCGGAAACTGAGAAACGGCCCGGACAAAAGAAAGTACCAGGTGTGTCGGAGGATATAGCCCATGGAAAGGAACACCGTTATCGAGAAACTACGGACGCTGGATCCGGACGACGTGGTTGAGTTGGATTCCTGCGCCGAGCAGGTGGTTACTGATTCGCGGGCAGCTGCTCGCTCCGCCGTCACGCTCTGGGCGGGCAGCGACGAAGCGCTTAAAGAGAAGGCCCGGTACCTGCTCGTCAATGTGGAGGACATCGCCATCGTCCCATTGCTGGAGGCCCCTAACCACCCGGAGGCCGATGAACGTGCCTGGTTGATCAGAACGGTCGCAGACGCGGTGGCTGATCTCCGGCGCAAAGCAGCTTCCAAGCTCAAGGCGATTTTGGATGATGAGACGATCGTGCCTGGCGCCGATGACGAGGATTCCACCGAGGAACCGGCGCCCCTGCACCGGGTTTGCGACGAAGCCTACCTGGCGATGCGTCAGTTGTTGCACCTGGACGAAACCGAACGTGAGTTCAACGCAAACGCCAGTGCCTTCTCCGCCCTAACCTTCGAAGAAAGAGACACCCACATTCAGAGCGCTCGCCAGTCGCGAGCTTGGACCAACTTGATCGATGACGAGGAGTGGGACGAAGAGGAGGAATAATCACGCATTCGACCGTTGGGTCGCACCTCAGGAGGCCTTCGGGCTCGAAGTCCCAGTCGACCAGAACAACTCGGGAGACAGTCTGACCAGCCAGACCTGCTCGGTGACCGGCAATCAGGATTGACTCGCCCGATTTGCTCGTAGGGTGCAAAAACTCATCTGGACACAATCTCTTAAGCCAATGAGAGATGCATCTCCTATTATATGGGTCGCCCCTTTTGTTGACAACACCTGGCCTCGGGCCGACCATATCACTTTGAATCTCCAACAACCTCTCATAAAACATGGACCGGTTTTCGGGGCTCGGCCTCTTTTCCAGACCCCGTCCAACCGCTGGCCCTGGGGCAGCGGGATTATCGTTGTGCCGCGGGGTGAATGGTAAATCCCCTATAAATCAAATAAAGTAAATATTATGACAAGCAAAAAATTACGAGGGTAAAAGAAAGCACAATTGAAAAAGGTTGACTCGGAAGATTCACAACCGTTGTAACAAGTTGCTGCCATTTGTTACAGCCTAGTAATTAACTCCATACAGTTTCTTTTGGTCAGGACTACAGGAGGACGAAGGTCTTTCCCGAAAGGAAACATTGGAACGGAAGAAGAGAGATGGTTCGCTGCGGAAAGGGAAGCCTTTGTGGAGACTGGGGCCACTGGTGACATAGAGCATGAATCGCTAACGACATATCTTCACGAGAAGAAGGAATGGAAAATAAAAGGGATTGCGATTAAGATACATACCTTCCTATTAGAAGTGAAAATACACAAAATCCTCAGGAGAAAAATCGGAATACAAAATGGTTCTTTCCCTCGTCTGCAGAGGATGCCCTTGTGGGAGGGCGTCAGTTCAAATACGCAATAGAATTGCGGCGTGTCTTGCGAGAGGCAACCAATCGGATTAGCAGTTCAAAGAATTTGGATAGTATGGCCTAACAAGGCTCTTTCAGCCTACAGCTGATCGCTGCGGCTGAAGAGCGCCGTTAGGCCGATCAGAGCATTAGATAAGGAGGAAACCTATTAAGGATTATTGAAAAGAGTTTTTTTGATTAGTGTTCAGTCATTTCTGTTGTCCGTTATCTTTGGCGCCGGGACGCTTTTTGGCGCCGTTGCAGAAAGACATGAACACCCTTTTTATTTGAGGTAACGATATCCGGCCTGCCGTCGCCATTTAGGTCGACGACTTCGAACTGTGTTCCAACGCCGGAGTCATCATCGATTACGTGCATAGTAAACTCGACTTTGCCTTTTTGGGGACGGCGCAGCTCGAACCAATACAGCATAGCGGGGTCTTTTCCTCCGGGGTCTTTGCCCTGGTGTGCGAAGTGACGTTTGCCTGTTACCAGGTCCTTAATACCGTCACCATTCATGTCAACGAGCCGTATTGCGTGCGACTGGGAGTACTTTTCGGAAATGACGTGCTGCTTGAACGTCGAGCCGTCGGCAGGCAGCTGCTCGAAAAACCAGATGCCGTAATTATGGGCCGAGCTGGTAATTACGTCGCTGTCGCCGTCATCATCCACATCATAGACGAGTATATCAGCACAATCCGGCCCGAGATTGGCGGGGTGAAACTCCCAGTTGGTCTGAGTTCGGTCGCGGGGCGCTTCCCACCATCCTTCTTTGATAAGCACATCATTTCGGCCGTCGCCATTGACATCGCCTGCACCCAGGCCGTGGCTGTACTTTTTCGTCCCTGGTGCATCCGGGCCGGCAGCAATATTGTGTATATCCCACAGGCCGTCAAGGTCATTCGGCACGCTGAACCAGGCCATCAAACCTTTTGGACGAACGGCGAAAACTAATACCGGGTTGCCGTTACCCAGCAGGTCAACGAAGATCGGCGTCTCGTTGCAGGCGCTATTGACAACCATTCGCTGCTTCCAATGGCCGGGCTTGTTCTTGGGATTTTCATACCACCAGCAAGGCTCGCTGGGCATCCCGATAATAATCGAATCGACCCAGCCGTCACCGTTTACATCCTGTGCAAAGTTAATGAAGCATTGACTGTAACCCTTCGCCCCATCGTATTGGCCAACGGGACGGACTTCGTGCATCTCCCATTTCGGTGCTTCATACCATACATCACCCGCAAGGATGTCCAATCTGCCGTCGTGGTTGACATCCCCTACGGCAACTCCCTCGGCGCGGAAGATTTTGTCCACGACGATTTTTCTAAACCGCACCTCGTTAGAAGTTGCTGTCTTACTTATAACAGAGCGCACCTGGCCGGCTGCCGCCGGAATACTGCAGAAAAACACTAATACGAATAACAGAAATACCCATTTCGTTTTCATAATGACCTCCATTCTAAAGTTGGGTTGCGAACAGGTTTTATTATAGCTTATTGCGTTTAGCGGGTAAACAAATATTTAACCTTTGCGGCTAAGCAGCAGAGGTGAATGTGGACAACGACGGGTTAATATGCGGTAGCCGGTTTCGGTTACGAGGACATCATCTTCTATTCGCACACCCAGTCTGCCGGGAATATATATGCCCGGCTCAATCGTAATTACCTGGCCGGCATTGAGTCTGCCCTTGCTTTCGACTTTGAGGAAAGGTGATTCGTGAATTTCCAGGCCGAGGCCGTGCCCTGTCCCGTGGCCGTAAACGGGCAAATCGTTTTTGTCGATTACCTCCCGGGCGGCGGCATCGACCCGGTTAATTTTGACGCCGGCCTTTATCATTTGTATCGCAGCGGCCTGGGCCTGCTCGACAACATCGTAAACCTTTTTATAGAAAGTTCTCGGCCCACCAACCGCGAAACATCTGGTAATGTCACTGCAATAGCCCTTGTATTTAGCCCCGAAGTCAATCAGGACGGTATCTTTTTGTTTGAGTTTCTTTCTGCTCGGCTGATGATGGGGCCGCGAGGCATTAGGGCCGAAGGCAACGATTGTCGCAAAGCTGTTCGTCGCTCCGAGTTTGCGAATTTGAAAATCGAGCATGCCGGCCAATTCGTTCTCGGTTACGCCCGGCTTTATGTACCGCAGGGTTTGCTTGAGGGCTTGAGCTGCTATTGAAGCAGCGGCCTCGATGGTCTTAATTTCTGTATTGTCTTTACTGCTGCGGACGGTTTCAATAACATTTGCAACCGACCTGAACCGGGCTTTGACGTGCTTTTTCAACGCTTCAAATTCCGCCAGCGAGGTTGACTTTTCAACAGTTACCGTTCTTACTGATTTTAGATTTTGTACCAGTTTAGCTGCTAATTCAGACATGGAATTGGAACGCTCAATTATGGTGCAGTAGGGACATTCGCCCTGGGCCTGTTCGGTGTATCTGCTGTCGGTTAGAAGATAGACATTACCTTTGGTAATTGCCGCCCAGCTATCCTCGCCCATAAAGCCGGTCGTGTAAGTTACATTGGCCGGCTTTGTTACTATCAGGCACTTTATCTTCTTTTTATTCAGCTCGCGCCGAATCGCCCTGATGCGTTTTGTTATTACGTCTTTGTTCATTTGCACTATTCTCTTCTATCGGACTTTCACAATGCTCATTTACTTTGCTTTATCTTTCCTTGAAAACACAGGCCTTCCGACGGGCTATAGAAACAACTGATTAACAACAATCCGAGAAAAAATAAAGTCTTTTTTTGCCGGAATGTTTGGCTTTGCAGGGTTTTATTCTTATATTTTTATTAGAGAACAAGACTTGCCGGCTGGGGGGGAAACCGGTTGGCTGTCGAAGAGTTGCCAGGCGTTGGTGTTTTCCGCAGGGCGGGAAAACGGTTCGTAAGGCTCAATTTTCCGGAACAGGACGGTGCTTGCCGTCCTTTTTTTATGTCTTGTCATGTCTGCTTATTGCCATTAAAATAAGCCATCCTTTGACTTTAATCATTCTCCTAAATTAGTGGTCGAACTATGATAATAATACCTTATCGGACAAGTATTCGCCTAAGACGCACACCATACGCAAATTACGCGCTGATAGCTGCCAATGTGTTCATTTTTTTTCTGGAATACCAACAAAACCCCATAACAGGTCATCTGGAATTTCGGCCCTGGGTGCAGCATTTTATGCTCGCCGGCGTTCGGCCGCAGCTGTGGCAGTTTGTAAGCTACGCCTTTTTACACGGCGGCTTTTGGCATATTCTCGGAAACATGTTCTTTTTGTATCTCTTCGGTAATAATGTCAACGACAAGCTCGGTAATATCGGGTATCTGTGTTTTTATTTGGGCGGTGCCGTATTCAGCGGTATAGGCCATACATTGGTTAGCGGGGCCGATGTCCTCGGGGCCAGCGGGGCCGTCGCTGCCGTGACCGGCGCTTACTTAGTGCTGTTTCCCCAGGCCTTAATATCCGTCTTTTATTGGTTAATCTTCTTTGGCATTATAGAAATTCCGGCGTTATATTTTATCGGCTTCAAAATGATTTTAATCGATAACGTAATCGCCCAGCGTACAGCATACGTTGCCTATGACGCCCATCTGGCGGGATACGCCTTCGGCATCACAGCTATGGTAGTTATGCTCGCGACCGGCTTAATCAGCACCGGCACTTTCGACTTGTGGGCTATGCTAAAGCAATGGAATCGGCGGCGTGTATATCGTGATGCGGTATCGACCGGCTATGACCCTTTCGCCGGCCGGGCGGAAAACAGGCGGATAAAGGTAAAAGAGGTCAAAAGCCCCGCTGAACAACAAAAAGATGAGAAATCCCGGGAGCTTCGTAACGAGATTAGCAGGCGTATCACCGAACGCAATTTGCCCGCCGCCGCCGCTCTTTATCTGGACCTGATGAATCACGACAGTGGGCAGATTCTGCCCCGCCAGAATCTGCTGGATATTGCCAACCAGCTCGCCGGCGATAACAAACATACCGAATCGGCACGGGCCTACGAGCAGTTTTTAACTCATTACAGCACGTATGAATACGCCGAGCAGGTCGAGCTGATGTTGGGTATATTGTATTGCCGTTATCTCAATCAGCCGAAGCTGGCCATAAAGCACCTCCAGGCCGCGTGTGAAAAGCTCACCGACCCCGGCCAGTTAAAGATGTGCAAGGACGAGCTTGCCCGTTTACAGAACTAAGAGCTGGTGTGCGAATTTCATGTTTGCTTTCTTCTTCCCCCCCGACCACTGGCCCCGACAGAGGTAGAGTGGGACCTGCCCTGAGCGCAGTCGAATGGGTCTCCACGAAGTGACAGAGAAAATTAGCATAGCGAAAATCGAGAATTCCATTTGAGCGAAGTCCCGCCGAAGGTTAACTGAAGGTGGTCAAACAAAAAATCGAAAGCTTTGTATGTCCTACCCCCAAGCAATTGTTGCAGAATCATTATGCTTTAAACTTAGGTGCTTCGGGCATAACAGCACCAGCATATGAACCTTCGATTACATCTTTTTTAATTTTGTCTTCATCTTCCAGTTCCAGTTTTATAAATACCAACTGCGCCATTGGCTTTCCTACAGGCAACGCCACAGGAACATTTCCAAGGTTGGTAACTTCCAAGGTCAAGCATCCCCTGTAAAATGGATGAATCCACGGAGCGGAAGCAATGCTTATAAAAAGTCTGGCCCAAGAAGACTTGGTCAAAATTTGCCCTGATACATCCCCTGGCATTTTTATATACTCGAGCGTGCTTGCTAATACGGCATGGTGTGGCTGAAGAATTAGTGTATTAACTTCTCTATCTTGCCCATACGGCTTATGAACTAATTCGGGATAATGTTCTACTGTATCCTGATAAGGCTTGACACATTCGGTGGTACTGACCGCAGGTACCCTAAAATAACATCCCAACCTCAAATCAACAGAATCATGATCAAATTTTTCATCCAAAAGAGGTGTAATGATAATGCTCTCTAAATCCTCCGGAGACTTTTTTAGTCGAACTTCGATTTCTTTCTTCGATAAAACACTCACAATTTATTTTCCATTAATAAAATCTGCCAATCTTCAATTGCTTTTGCTAACCATTGATTGAGTCGCTTTTCGTAATTCATCCTTTTTTCAATATCGGAATCGCTGCTCTTGACTCTTTCAAGTAGTGCATCCATACCTCCAAGATAAAATAAAAAACCGGAATTCAGTATAGTTGTTGGATTTGGGTGGCGTTTCTGTTTCTTCTTATCGTAAACAGTTGAAGGGACTACACCATGTTCAAGCGCTGTTGTAATAAGACTGTCGTTACTTTCGTTGTTATTTTTATTAAAATCGCTAATCGGTTTCTGGTCAGCAGTCTTAGATAATACTTCTTTCTCCACTTTCACGACCATTTTTTTAAATTCTTCAAACATCCATGTGTGTAGTTTTTCTTTAAGGTCCTTATCTTCCCCAAGTGGAGGTTCGCAGCTTATGCCAAAATCCTTGTTTTCGAACTCTAATTTTTCACAATTTTTTAATCTATCAAAAACATCCGGTGTGCGATTCCTGATTATATCATCCCAGATGCCTAACCATTTAGCATGTATTTTGAATCGAAAGTCATCAGCCGGGTGCGTCCTGGAAAAATTCCTGTTTCGCTCGATATCAGTAGGTAGTAATTGTTCCATCACTAAGCACGCAAAGTTAAAAGCTGGTCCCAAAATTCTTATGGCAACAATATCGGCAAATATCTCATCAGCCCAAGATGACATAAGACCACCGACATAATTAAACAACTTATTACAAGCCAGTTGAGGATCTTGAGGTTTAAGTTTTTCAATTACTCTGTTATCTTGAACAAACTTTGTTAAGTTGCTTCCGATATCATTTAGGAATTGTTGTTCTAAGTTGGTCTTTTCATAAATGTAATGTCCCATTTCATGAAACAAGATGCAATTCACAAGGACCTCTTGTGCAGCACAATATGGAAATTTCAAGACCCCAACATCTTCCGGCAATATTGGATAATCTTTAATTACTGTAGATTCAAGGTGCCGAGTTAAATTACTAAAGTATTTTAGGTTGTACTTATAGTACATAAGATTAGAACTACCGAGTACTACGAGTGAGACTTTCTTTGGCTTTTGCAATTCTTTCGCTGTATGATTTAGAAAGAGGATTAAAGAATATGGTATCGATAGTGTATCTGCGTCAATAGCTTCTTTAACAAAAATGTATATCCACGAAAGTACTTTTCTAATTAAGTCAAATCCTTTCAAGCTTACCTTTGTCAATGGAGGGGCCATTTTCTTATTAATAGTTTGTCTAACGAACTCATCAATGGCTTTCAGTGATTGCTTTATGTATTCTAAGAAATCTTTTGTCTCGTCAAGGTAAGTTTTTCTGGCCTGACCGGAAAGTATGAATTCCCTTAGGTCCTTGCATAATCTAAGAATACGAGCCCCCTCATTTCTGACTTGAGCATCTAAATCAGGCAAATATATCCCCCTATACTCCCATTATAGTTGGTGCTTCTCTTAAACAATCCCTCGTATCATAAAAACTATAATCGCCTAATGTGTCAAAAAAAACTTGGAGTTTCTCTGCTCTTTCCTTCCTTTCATCTAAAGGGCAAGTGTCATTTAGTACAAAGTTAATTTCCTCTATCAATTCATTAATCATTTTTTCTGCTTTTTCTGATTTGGATGCTAATACCCTCTCAAACGATTCTATTTCTTCGTTAGTGTTAAAAAGAGCTATTTTCTCCTTGCTTGGTATATGCAGGTCTTTCGGCCACTTTAGTGACTTAAATGCAGATATTGCCCGCTCACAAGTTTCTTCCAATTCCTGTGAAACACTTCCCTCCTGACTAAACTTGTAGAATACCTCCACGCATTTGTTGCAGAAAAAAGTCAACCCCATCAATCCTACCATTCCAGCCGTGTCCATTTCTTGCTCCCTTCTACATACCCTAGTTATAGTAATTTCTCACCTATCCTCTATTTCGACTATGCAGTTCACATAACTTCATATTTTTATGGGAATACCGAACAATGCACTTTTACTCCTCCTTCATGCAACTTTTTTATTAATATTCGGCGTTTTCTTTTCTAAGCCCTGTAATAATAAAGTCTTAGCCAGAATAAGCGAGTACATACTCAAACATACTTTTAACAAATCTGTTGTTAAAAGTAAACAAAAAAATGGGCAAACCCACCTCATTCAGCTCTTTTCACCTCATTTAATTACAATGCCCCAAACCCACAATTCCCGTCAACATAAGGAATTCCGTACACTTTAGGGAGATTATACGGTATAGTGTTTGTATTTCAATAGAAAAAGCGCGGCCAAAATTTTATAAATTTTTGCCCGTTTTTTTGTTGACATTGTTTGTAAATATGTTAAAATACCCGCATGTTTGCCAGCAGGCTAACATAAACCGCCAGCAGGCGGCAGATTTGCGGAGAACCGCACAACTCGTCCCGCACCAAAACGATGTGTTTTTGGTGCGGGGCACGCCAAAAAGCATTATTTGTCAAGCCAGACAAGGTTTTGAACATTTAAATTTATGTAATTTGGATTTGTTTAGGATTCTTATCCGTCGTAGTCTTGACGTAGGCGGATAGAGCTTATAATTTCGGATTTCAAACTACCAGATAACTCCTTATGAAACAAAAACATATAATCATTCATCTGTATTCTGTAGTCTGTCCTCTGTCATCTGTCTTCTGTCGTCTGTCGTCTGTCCTCGGCCCTCTACATCTGTCGAGGATTCTCTACAAATCAGCCCTTTTTATGCAAAACAAACCCAATGTCAAGGACGCTCAAATTAACGTAAACTCTTATATGAAAAGTAAATATGAAAAATTGGACACTTGGTTAAGTGGTCAAAACAAACCCAATTCAAACCCAATCAAACCCAATTGCCGAAAGAGTAAAATTGATGCAAAGTCTGTATTTACAAAGGATTACAGAAAAAAAGATGATTTTTCGGTCCGAATAAACAAACCCAATTTCCGAAAAGGCCCAAAATGAACATAAACTTATTTATATCAAAGGATTACAGAAAAATAGATGATTTCGCAGTCCAAAAAACAAACCCAATTCAAACCCAATTCAAACCCTGCCCTGAGCGTAGTCGAATGGGCCAATCAAACCCTGTCCTGCCTGTCCCTTATCAAACAGTCTCCTGCCGTCATTTGGTGTGGGAAGCGCAGCCTGCCCTGAGCGTAGTCGAATGGGTCGAATGGGCCAATTTCAAATGGGGGCGTCTGCTAATTGTTCCGATGTTGCCTCTTTACAAACTAAGCAATGTTAAATATTATAGCCGACATAATTTTAAGGTAAAATTCCCGAAAATTTCAATAATAAGCATACTTAGACAGGCAAAATTGACGAAGTATCGTTGGAAAATAACGCCGATAGCGGCTATATTTAATCTAATAAAAAAGTTGACAATCGTTTGGACGAGTGATAGTTTGAAAGGCCGAAGAGTTATTTGGCGGCTTTGTTAGTTGTTGATTTGGGGAATAGGAACTTATTTTTTAGGGAGATAGAAAAATGCAATCCTACATCAAATTGTTCGCTGTCGTTATTTTAATATGTTTAGTCTCCGTCGGCTTTGCCCAGGAAGCTGCCACTGCGCCCAGCGGCCCCGGCGAAGCCGAGACCCCGGCTTTTCCCTATATGGCCGAGATAACCGGTGACAACCTCTATGTCCGCTCCGGTCCCGGTACGAACTTTTACGAGTGCGGCAAGCTCACTAAAGGCGACAAGGTAAAAGTGATGAGCAGACAGTTTAGCTGGGCCTGCATTGTTCCGCCGGCGGGGAGTTTTTCCTGGATTTCAATGCAGTATGTCAGCATTGACACGGACAATCCTACCCTCGGCACTGTTACCGGTGACAGGGTTCGTGTCTATGCCGGGTCCGATACCCAAAGGCCGTTATATTCCACGAAACTACAAGGTAGACTCGACAAGGGTGACAAAGTCAAGCTGTTCGGCGAGCAGTTGGACGATTATTATAAAATAGTCCCTCCGTCTTTTGCCTATCTTTGGGTAAGCATCAATTTCACAAAGCCTATACCATCGGTTGAAGTGGCTGCTCCAGCTGTTGAGACACCGGCGGTTAAGACACCGGCTGTTGAACCGGCGGCTGAGCCCAACGAGGCTCCCGAGGAGGTTGTTCCCGAACCGGTCCCGACCGAGACAATGCTC
>Ga0315539_1001986_pt1 | contig 14860 bp, 13 predicted proteins | sample SalMarSW160150MG_FD_203097 | JGI IMG/M metagenome (GOLD analysis project Ga0315539, IMG submission 203097) | Salt marsh sediment microbial communities from the Plum Island Ecosystem LTER, Massachusetts, United States - Salt Marsh Sediment SW1601-150 ... | reverse complement strand
CTAAGCTACAAGAGGTAAGGAGAATCGAATGAAGAAGTTAACAATATTACTATTAATTTTTATTTTTACTGTATCCTTAATATTTATAAGTACAGGTTGTAAGGAAGAGGCAGCGGAGGAAGAAACAGCTGCAACAGAGGAGGAAGCAGTTACTGAAGAGGCAGCGGGGGAAGAAACAGCGGAACAGCTAGTCATCGGTAGAGTTCTTATATTCGAGGTTGATAATTATCAGCAACTGGTAAGTAAATTTGCGAAGGATTTTTGTGAGGAAAATAATATTGAATTAGTGCTTAATAGTGCTGATGCTGATGTAGAGAAAGAGAGGAGAATAGTAGAAGATTTAATAACCAGAGATGTAGATGCTATTATTATACAAGCTATAACTGATGCAGATGCAAATGAAATGAAGAAACTGGCCGATGATGCCGGAATACCAATAGTTTTCTTTTACCAGGCTCCCTCAGTAGAGCCCTATGTCCATTTAGCACTTACTGAAGATGATGCCAATAGAGAGATGGGTGCTGCATGTGCAAATCTATGGATAGAAGAACATCCCGATGTACCAATTGTAGTAGGCGCTTTAATGAAGGAAGAACTTGAAAATGCTATGACAAATAGACATGATCCATTTATAGAAGGGGTACAATCCGTAGATCCTGATGCTGAGATTATAGATGTTGAAATGACTGATGAAAGTGCTTTAGACCTCGTATATAATGACTTTGAAGATGTAATAATGGCACACCCAGAAATTAACATTGTTTGTGCAATGAATGCATCTCAAAGCTTAACAGCACATAATGTATTAAAATCTGTTGGCAGAGGGACTCCAGAAACAGAGATTGTCAGTGGTATTGAAGGATCATTGGATGAATATTTAAGGATAGTTGATCCAGAATCATCATATAAATTTACTGTGGGTATAAAACCTTATGATAATGAAATAGCTCTTTGGGACATTGCTCTTAAAATGATTAATGGTGAAATATCAATAGATGCCAATGAACGATTTGAGGTTGGATCTTTGGTACTAACTGATGATTCAGATTGGGAAGAATATCTTTTAAAACAATGGAACAAAGATTTAGAAGAGGAATTAGCTAAATTAGAATCTGATTGATAAACTGGACCAAAATCTATTGTAAGCGTCAGGAGCAATAAAATAATTGCTCCTGACAAATAAAAAGTTGCCGCATAATTTTTTATTAAATTCTTTCAAGTGATTAAAATGCCAAATAATATATTAGAAATGAAGAATATCTGCAAAGCGTTCCCAGGTGTAAAGGCTTTGGATAATGTAGATTTTACAGCAGAGGGTGGCAAGGTTAATTGTATAGTAGGTGAGAATGGAGCCGGGAAATCAACTTTGATAAAAGCTCTTGCCGGTGTTCATACAAAAGATTCGGGTAAAATTTTTCTAAACGGTAAACTTCTTAACATTACTTCGCTGACTGATGCTAAAAAAAGAAAAATAAATTTTATTTTCCAGGATACCAATCTTTGTGATAAATTGACCGTTTTTGAGAATTATACACTTGGAAAAGAAAAAAATACTTTTGGTATCGTAGATAAAAAGAGTGATTATTTGAAAACGGTCAGGGATTTCAAGGAGATGGGAATAGATATTGATTTAAACTCTTTAGCAAAGAATTTGAGTGTAGCAGAGAAACAAATATTAGAGATATTGAGGGCATTTGATGAAGAGTCAAAAGTAATAGTCTATGACGAACCATCTTCTTCATTGACTGAAAGTGAAACACTGAAATTATTTAATGTTATAAACATATTAAAAAAGAAAAATGTAATTATAATTTATATTTCACACAGATTAGATGAGATTTTTAGAATAGGAGATTATGTAACTGTATTAAGAAATGGGAAGAATATCGGCAAAAGGATGAAGGTAACTGAAATAGACAAAAATAAGCTGATAGAATTAATTATTGGTGAGAAACAAGTTAAAAAAACTAAAAAAGAATTAAGTTTTAAAAAAGAAGACATAATATTAGAAGCAAAAAATTTATCTACAAATGATTTGAGTAACTTAAATTTTCATTTAAACAAAGGGGAAATTCTTGGTGTTACAGGATTGCTGGGATCAGGTTATGACAAGGTAGGCAAGGCTTTATTTGGTTTGGAGAAGATTAAGCGCGGGGAAATTATTTTTTATAAAGAAAAAATGGATTTAAAAGATCCCAGAATGTTAATTAGAGATGGTTTCTGCTACATTCCAGAAAAAAGAAGAGAAGAAGCATTATTTGGAATATTAAGTGTTTTAAATAATATATCGATTTCTTCTACCGGAGAATATTCAAAATTTGGAGTAATAAACAGCAGGAAAGAAAGAAGATTAGCCCACAATTTTATTGAAAAATTGGATATAAAAACTCCAAGTATTTATAAAAAGGTTAGAGATTTAAGTGGTGGTAACCAGCAAAAAGTAGTAATTGCCAGAGGAATTTCTACCAGAGCTAAATTAATGTTATTAATTGAGCCAACACATGGGATAGATGTTAAAGCTAAATCAGAAATATACTCAATCTTAAAAGATCTTTCTGCTGTTGGTGTGTCTGTATTAATTTGTTCTACAGAATATTCAGAGTTAGTAGAGTTGTGTAATAGAATTTTAATTATGAAAAGCGGTGGAATAAATAAAATACTCAGTGGTGACGAAATTAAAGAGAAGCTTATAATGCAAAGTCTATTGTAATTTTTTAATGTAAATAATATTGAGGTGGGTATGGAAAAATTAAAATTAATTATGAAAGAATATGTTGTATTGATTATATTATTGTTTTTTTTCACGATTGCATGTTTTATATCCCCAAACTTTCTGACTATTTTAAATATTACGAATGTACTGCGCCAAATTTCAATGGTTATAATTGTCGGGTGTGCGGTCAATATGGTAATGGTTTCCAAAGGTTTGGATTTATCAGTTGGAAGTATTGTGGCGCTTTCAGGAATCACATTAGCAAAATTAACCAGTGGAGGTAGTGATTTCCCATTTGTATTGGCTATTATTATTGCAATATTAGTTGGTGTCATTTGCGGAGTTATAAATGGATTTATAATAGTCAAATTAGGAGTAAGTCATATAATTGCTACATTAGGCACCATGTATGTTTTTAGAGGAATAGTCTTTATCATTTGTGGAAGCCATACTATAGGGAGTGGATTTCCTTCTAATTATGACTTAATCGGCCAGGGGTATTTATGGAAGATTCCTATTCCGGTTATTATCATGCTGTCAATATTTTTTATATTCCTTTTCATAGAAAAAAGAACTCTACTGGGTAAGTATTCTTACGTGATCGGAGGAAATGAGCAGGCAGCATTATTATCCGGAGTGCCTGTCAAGAAAATTAAATATAGTTTGATGGTGATATCTGGATTCATGTGCGGAATTGCGGGTGTCATAATGACTTCAAGATCGATGTCTGCAGGTCCATTAAATGCATCAGGAATGGAATTTGACGTTATATTAGCAGTTCTTTTAGGTGGTACCCTGCTTGAAGGTGGAGAGGGTAGTGTGAGAGGAATGATTTTTGGTGCGCTGATTTTAGGAGTTATAAGAAATGCGATGAACCTAATGGGACTGGAGCATACATATAAGTATGTGGCTACAGGTAGTATTTTTATTTTGGCGATTATCTTGAATAAATTGATAAAGGGAGAAAAACTCGGAGGACGATAATAAAGGTAAAACTCATGAAAATTTTTTAAGTTGATAAGCATATAGGTAAATGTTCTTAATATAAAGATGATTAATAATAATGGGCAATAAAAAAAATTTTATTGGTGTAATAGATTTAGGTACTACTTCTGTAAGATTTATTATTTTCAATCTCAAGGGGGTAATAATATCCGAATCTTATAAAAGTATTAAACAATTCTATCCCTCCTTGGGTTGGGTTGAAGAAGATCCTAATGAAATCTGGGAATCAACTCAAAATGTGATCTCTGAAGGGATGTTAAAATCTTCAATAGAACCGCCAGATATTATTGCTCTGGGAATTTGCAATCAGAGAGAATCTATAGTGGTATGGAATAAAGAGGATGGTAATCCTCTTTCGAATGTTATAGTATGGCAGGACAGAAGAACTTCTGAAAGGTGCGACCAGTTGAAAAATAGCGGATACGAAAGCATCATTAAAGATAAAACCGGTCTTGTCTTAGATCCTTATTTTTCTGCTACAAAGCTTGAGTGGCTACTAAAGAATGATAATTCTTTAAATAAGTATTTGAAAAAATCGAATTTAGTCTTTGGCACAGTTGATAGTTGGGTAATTTATAAATTAACCGACCAGCACCTTACCGATGTTTCAAATGCATCTAGGACCATGTTGTTTAATATTAATGATTTGTCCTGGGATGTTGAGTTACTGGATATCTTTAACATCCCGGAGAGCATTTTACCAGATGTATTGCCTAGTTTTGGTAACTCAATATACGGACATACAAAGAAAGATTCAATTCTTAAGCATCAAATACCGATATGCTCAGTTTTTGGGGACCAACAGGCCTCACTTTTCGGCCATAGATGTTTTTCAAAGTATGATGTAAAGAGTACTTTTGGAACTGGTACTTTTCTAATGATGAATACAGGTAATAAAAGGCTCTCAAGTAATAGCAATTTACTGACTACTGTTTTTTATCAATCAAACAAGGGTGATGTTTTTTATGCCCTGGAAGGATCGATATATAATACTGGAAGTGTTTTTCAATGGTTAAAGGACGAACTTGGAATAATCCATGATTATAATGAAATCGGAGAAATAACAGCAGGTCTTGACTATCAGAGTAATTTGTTTTTTGTACCTGCATTTACTGGTTTAGGCGCTCCTTATTGGGATCCATATGCTTCAGGTATTATCATTGGCATATCACGGTCCACAAGTAAGAAGGAGATTATCAGAGCTGCAGAGGAATCTATTGCATATGGTGTCTGTGATCTGGTTGCAGCAATTGAAAAGGATACCGGAGTTAAATTAACAAAGATAAAAATAGATGGCGGGGTTTCGAAAAATGATTCGTTTTGCCAGGTACTATCGGATCTTACGGGAATTAAAGTAATCAAATTTCCAGTAAAGGAAATAACTGCGCTGGGAGCAATGTATGGTGCGGGCCTGGGTATAGGCATATGGGAGAATCCTTTACAAATTGGAGAATCAAGTACATATTTTGAATTTCATTCCAAAATTGGTGAAAAGCTAAGAAAGAAACTATACAAGAATTGGTGCAGAGCAGTATCAAGATCAAGGAACTGGATAATTGATGGGTACAAAAGCTAAAAAAGCAAATATAACGATAATTGGAGCTGGAATAATTGGTTGTGCTATTGCAAGAGAGCTAAGCAGGTTTGCCAATTCGGTATTAGTAATTGAAAAAAAGGCTGATGTGGGGTGGGGTACGACTAAAGCCAATAGCGGTATAATCCACCCGGGTTATGCAGGTGATGAAGGAACACTCAGGCTTGATTTATCTAGTAGAGGTAATTTGCTTTTTAAGAAAAATGCTGAGGAACTTGAGATCCCTTTTAAAAATACTGGGTCTTTTCTGAATATACTTGATTTCTCCAAAATAACTTCTCTTGAAAATCTTTTAAATCAGGGTAGAAGATGCGGCTGTAATGGACTTAGCATTATCACCGATTTTGGAAAGCTGAGAAAAGAAGAGCCCAATATTAGCAGTAATGTATGTGCGTCATTGTATTCTGAGCAAACTCATATTGTTTCACCGTATGAGGCAGCAATAGCTTTGTTTGAAAATGCAAGCTATAACTCTGTTGAATTTATTTTCAATTCGGAAGTCACAGGTATATCTTATAATAGAAATTCTCATATTTTTTTAATAGAAGCCTCCGGTAGTTCATCATTTAATATGTTTAATAACGATATCACAGGTGGAATTAATCAAAGAAAAATAATTATTGAAACAGATTTTGTTATAAATGCAGCTGGAATTAATGCTGACAAGGTTGCAGGTTTTATAGGTGACGACTCATTTAAAATAGAGCCTGTAAAAGGAGAGTATTTGCTCTTTGACAGTGAAGTAGGAGATTTTGTAAATAAAGTAAATTATAGGTTCTCAGAAGGTAAATCTAAAGGAGTATTGGTATCCCCGACAACCGGGGGGAATTTTTTAATAGGTCCTAATTATAAAAAATCGGATAAAGTTGATTTCTCAAATACCAGTAATGGTATCAATGAGGTGAAGAAGAAAGCAGATGAGATATTTGACGGTATTCCATATAACAAAGTTATAACAAGTTTTGCAGGTTTGAGGGCAGTATCAGACAATAACGATTTTATAATTTCGCCTTCCTTTAAGAATAATAAATTTATAAATGTTGCAGGAATTCAATCTCCTGGTCTTACATGTGCTTTCTCAATATGTGAAGTTCTAATTGATGTATTAAAAGATAATGGATTGAAGCTGCTGAAGAATAGGAAATTCGTCCCAATTCGAAAAAGTATTAAAAAATTTAAAAAAAATAATCCTGAAAACAATCTTGAACTTTATAGCAGTGATATAGGGTATGGTGAGGTAATTTGCAGATGTGAGGGAGTTACTAAAGCTGAGGTAATTGAAGCAATCCAAAGAGGTGCGACTACATTAGATGGTATTAAATTTAGAACAAGGGCGGGGATGGGCAGATGCCAGGGTGGATACTGTACACTCAAATTAATTAAATTAATTTCTGATACCTTAAATTTACCTTATGAGGAAGTCACTAAATTCGGGGAAGATTCCTATATTGTGTCGGGAAAAACTAATTAGTGCCGTTAGTTGAAATTATTGCTTAATTAAAGAAAGAAATTATGAAATCTGAATTATACTGCGATCTTGCTGTTGTTGGCGGTGGACCTGGTGGAATGGCTGCGGCCATTAAAGCATATGAACTCGGAATAAGAGATATAGTGCTTGTTGAGAGAGAACCGGTGTTAGGCGGAATTTTGCCACAATGTATACATAATGGTTTTGGACTTCATGTATTTAAGAAACAATTAACGGGACCGGAATACGGCCAGATTTTCAGGGACAGGATAAATAATACAAAAATAAAAATTCTAAAAAATACAATGGCTTTAGCTTTAGATATAGATCAGGGTAACGGTAAAAATAAGGGAAGAAACAATAGTGGAATTAGTTGGAAAAAAGTAGTTGTTACGAGCGAAAGGAGGGGGATTCAGAATATAGCTGCAAGAGCTGTAATACTGGCACTTGGCTGTAGAGAGAGAACGAGAGGACAAATAGCTATTCCTGGCTCAAGACCTCCAGGTGTATACACGGCTGGGTTTGTACAAAGAATGGTAAATATTGAAGGCTATTTACCTGGTAAAGATATTATCATACTTGGTTCTGGTGATATTGGTCTTATAATGGCAAGAAGGTTTAAGTTAGAGGGTTGTAATGTGCGAGGGGTATATGAACTGATGCCTTTTTCAACAGGACTTGCACGCAATGTAGCTCAATGCCTTGAAGATTATAATATTCCACTTTATTTAAACAATACAGTAACAAATATCTATGGTTACCGGAGAATTGAAGCTGTCGAAATCTCGAAGGTTGATGATAATTTAGAGCCTATTAAAAACACAGGTTGTAAAGTTTATTGCGACGCGCTAATTCTGTCAGTTGGGCTGATACCCGAAAATGAACTTTCAAAAACATGCGATATCAAAATAGATGAAAATACAAATGGCCCTATAGTTGATGAAAACTTACAGACAAGTGTTAAAGGAATTTTTGCATGCGGAAACTCACTATATGTAAATGATATTGCAGATAATGTAACCGAGGATGGCTACCTTTCAGCACAGAGTGCATTTTTATATTTAAATAAAAATTTAGCTTCCTGTCCATTTATAAATATCTCAAAAGGAGAAAATATTAATTACATTGTTCCCCAGAATATTGATGGTGATAGCGACGTATTGTTCAGAATTCGCGTAAAATACCCAATACGAAATGCCTATGTGAAGTTCGGTAATATAAATTTTATTAGAAAATTAAAATATGCGCTGCCGGGAGAGCTAATATTTATTGAAGTTAAAAAAAAGTATTTTAAGGATTTAATTAAATCAGGAAAGGATTTTATTAGGATAAGTGTAAGTAAAACTCCAAATTTTGCATGATATATCTTTATTATGTAAATCAACACAAAATACTATTTATATTATTAAAACATAGATTTAAAGAAGGTTTCAATTGAAGAAATGTTTGACTTGTATAGAATGTCCTGTTGGTTGTTTGTTAGAAATAAATTACGATGAAAAAAATTTAAGAAGTAAAGATATAGTAGTTTCCGGGAACCAGTGTAAAAAAGGAAAAAGTTTTGCGCTAAAAGAAATAAAAGATCCTAGAAGAGTACTTACAACTACAATTGGTATAAATTCAAAGACATATTCCAGGCTGCCTGTGAGAAGTGAAAAAACTGTTCCTAAAAAAGAAATTTTAAGAATGATTACTAAAGTTAAAAAAATTCAAGCCGAAGCGCCTATAAATATGGGTGATCCAATATATAAAAATTTGATGGGCACTGGCGTAGATATAGTGTCAAGTACCACAATAAAGGAGTAATTAAAATAGGTTATTATAAAGTGTTTTTAAAAGAAGCGATTAAATAAAATAGCGTCTATTAAGAAAGGATTTAATTATGAAAAAAATTGGGATAATAAATTCAGAAATTTCATCAGTTATTTCAAAATTAGGGCATACTGATATGTTAGTAATAAGTGATGCAGGGTTATCTGTACCGGTTAATGTTAAAAGAATTGACCTTGCGGTTGTAGAAAATTTCCCAAAATTTTTTGAAGTACTGGATAAGGTGCTGATAGAACTAGAAGTAGAAAAGGTAATAATCGCTAAAGAATCAGGAGAGTTTAACATAAATTTTAAAAACAAAATTATGGAGAGTTTTAAAGACAAAGAAATCGTAGAGGTAAAGCATACTGAATTTAAGGAATTGACTAAAAGAGCAAGAGCAGTGATTAGAACTGGAGAAGTGACACCCTATGCCAATGTGATATTGGTTTCGGGGGTTACATTCTTTAAAAATAAAAATTCATGAAACAAATTTTATATTTATAGATATTCCGGCAGTCATAAGAAAAGTAATTGTCAATAGAGAGGAAATTTGCAATGGAGAATGGAAATAAAATAGTAATAGGTTACATACCCACAAGGAGAAATGTGTTTAGTAGAGATGATGCCTTGAAATATAAAAGGTTGATATTGGATAAGATAAAATCGTTTGGTTTTGAAATTATCGATATAGAGGATATTAACGAAGATGGAATGCTTTCATCGGATAATGATGTGGATAAAGTTGTAAAAAAATTCAATAAAATCTGCATAGATTGTCTCTTTACTCCACACTGTAATTTTGGAACTGAAAGTGCAGTTGCAAAAGTCGCCAGAGAAATTAATAAACCGTTACTTCTATGGGGACCAAGAGATGAATCTCCTCTTTATGATGGGACCAGACTAAGAGATACTCAGTGTGGATTATTTGCTACAAGTAAGATCCTTCAAAGATTTGATATACCTTTTACATATATTATCAATTCTAGAGTTAATGATGAAGTTTTTTCAAGGGGCTTTATTAATTTCATAAGAGCAGCAAATGTTGTAAAAAAATTTAAGAAAATAAAAATTGGTAAGATTGGAGTCAGACCCCGGGACTTCTGGACTGTGATAAGCTCTGAAGGAGAATTGATTGATAAATTCAATATAGAGATAGTCCCCTTTAACTTAGGTGATATTGTATCTATGGCAAAAGAGCTTGTTAAAAGACCAAATGATAATTTCAATGAAACATATAAGTTCGTAAAAAAGAATATGATATTAGAAATAAGTGAAGACTCATTAAAAAATATTATAGCCTTAAAAGTAGTTGTGAAAAAAATATCTGAGGAGGAAGGTATTCAAGCCTTTGCCTTTCAATGCTGGAATTCATTGCAAACTATGTTAGGGGTAGTACCTTGTTTGGCGAATTCCTTGCTTTTTGATGATAGGATACCTGTGGCCTGTGAAACTGATATAAACGGGGCGATAACTTCTCTTATTGCTCAGGCAGCAGCATTAGATAAAAAATCTGTTTTTTTTGCCGACTTAACAAATAGACATCCTGAAGATGATAATGCTGAACTTTTATGGCACTGTGGGGTATTTCCTTATTCTTTAAAGAAGGAAGGCTCAGAAGCTAAAATTAGCATGCATCCAGTATTCGAGGCTGACAATCCAGGAATTTGTAATTGGGAAATAAAAGGAGGGGATATTTCTTTAGTAAGATTTGATTCAAACAAAGGTGATTACTATCTGTTTTCCGGGCAGGCTAAGGGCACACTGGGACCGAAGATAAAGGGAACTTATTTATGGATTAAGGTAAGTGACTGGTCAAAATGGGAGGAGAAGATAATTTATGGTCCTTATATACACCATGTTGTAGGAATTCATGATTTAATCTCCCCGGTTCTATATGAAGCTGCCAACTATATGAAGGAGATTAGATTTGATCCTATAGAACCGTCAGCGGAAGAGATAAAAAACTGGCTTGCTTGCAGGATATGAGTATTTAAAAACTTTTAAATAAATTATAAATATATCTATTTATAGCCGGATGAATAAAATCTGTAAACCTAAATTCAAGAAATTAATTCAGGTAGGGATGGTTGTAGGAAACCTTGAGAAAACATTAAAAAAATATGTGTATGATTATGGCATCGAACCTTTTTATATACTAAAGTTCTCTCCCCATAATGTTAGAAATATGTATATACATGGTAAGAAAGAAAATTATTCAATGAATATCGGAGTTTGTCCAATAGGGGACGTCAGATTTGAATTGATTGAGCCCTTGGATCAGTCTATGTATTCTGAATTTTATAACAATTATGGTGAAAATATAGTGAATCATTTAAAGCTTGAGATTGAAAATTATGAGAAGACTTTAAAATATTTACAATCTTGTGGGATAAAAGTCTTACAGTCGGGGCATCAATTGGGAATTGCCGGAATGAATAAATACAATTACTTATCAACGAGTGACAGTCTTAGTTTTATATTGGAAATAGTAGATATTTCATCAGATTTTATAAAACCAGGACCTGATTATTGGTTTCCGAAGGAAAAAGAAGGTATTCCTTTGCCTGTTTTTAAAGGAATATCTCAGGTGGGAATAGTTGTCGATAATCTTAAGGAGAAGATAAGAAAGTATGAAGATACTTACAATATCGGGCCCTGGCATATCGAAGAATACAATTCTGACAATATAAAGGATATGTTTGTATACGAGAATAGAAAAGATTATTCAATGAAGATAGCTTTCTGCGTTCTGGGAAACATACAGTTTAAGCTGATTGAACCATTAGATGAGTCAATATATTCGGAATTTTATAATAGATATGAGGGAAAATTAATTCACCACTTGAGGATGGATGTAGATGATTATCACGGTGTATTAAATTATTTGAGAACAAAGGGTGTAGAAATCATACAATCAGGAAATTATTTAGGAAAATTAGAGTATTCTTATTTATCTACGGATAAGGATATTAGTTTTATTATTGAAATAATCGATAATAAAGACAAAAACTTGGTACGTTATTGTCCCTGATGAATCAGGTGTTTGCTATGGAAAATTTTAAAAAAATGATTGTTTTTTCAAACTGGAAAATCTACATGAGAACAAGGGCTGAAGTTAATGATTATATAAAAATATTAAAAAATGAGTTGAGGTCATTTAATAACGATTTAATTGAAGTTTATATAATGACAGATTTTACCTCGTTTGAAGTAGTAAATAATAATTTAAAATGTATTCATATAGGAGTTGGAGTGCAAGATGTTTTCTGGGAAGATTATGGCCCTTACGCAGGAGAAGTATCACCTCTTATGTTGAAAGATATTGAATGTAAATGTGTTTACATGGGGCATTCAGAAAGAAAAATTTACTTTAATGAAAATAATGAAAATATAAATAAAAAAGTGCTGGCTTGTTATCGTAACGGTATGATGCCATTTTTATTTGTTGGTGAAACGAAGGAAGAGTTTGAGAAAGGATATACTGAGAAGGTATTGAAAGAACAGTTGAAAGCTGGTCTTTCTGGAATTCCGGCGGAATTTATGAAGAATTTAGCTTTAGTTTATGAACCAAGATGGGTAATAGGCAAAAAGGATGCGGCTTCTCCCGACATTATTGAAAGATGTCACTATAAAGTAAGAGAATTGATTTCGGATTTATATAATACCAAAACTGCAGAAGTAACCAGGATTCTTTACGGCGGCAGTGTAAATTTAAAAAATATAGAAGCTATTATAGGAATTCCTCAAGTTGATGGGGCAGGGAGCACACGTTCATCATTGAATCCCAAGACTTTTACAAAGATGGTTCGCTTGGTTGAAAAAGAAGCAGAAAATCGTGTTTTAACAGTAGCTTAAATTATAATTGGGGTATTTATGACAAAGACGGATGACAAACTAACACTAAATGATTTTATAAAGATAATTAAAAATATTAATGAGACTCTACAGGATAATATTAAATTTCTATCGGAACTCGATTCTATAATAGGTGATGGTGATCACGGTATAACCATTACTAGAGGTTTTAAAAATGTCATGAAAAAAATAGAGGAAAATATTCCAGATAGTATATCTGACCTGCTTAAAACAACAGGGTTTACTATAATATCTACTATGGGAGGAACTGCAGGTCCAATTTTTGGCTCAATATTTACTGAGATGGCAAGGCAATCGGGTGAGAAAAAGTCTATAAATTTAACTGATTTATACAGTATGTTTTTAGCAGCGATGAATAAGGTAATAGAATTGGGAGGAGCGGAGCCGGGTGATAAAACGATGATAGATAGTTTTGATCCGGCAGTAGCAAGTCTTAAAGAATCTTTATCTAAAAATTTAACGATTAAGGAAGCTTTAAGAAACATGAGTTTGGTGGCAGAAAGAGGAGCTTTGTCGACAAAAAACATGGTAGCTAAGAAAGGTAAGTCAAGATATCATGCAGAGAGATCTTTAGGTTATCAAGATGCCGGGGCTACAACCTTTTATCTAATCATCAAAACTATGTATGAGTCTATTTAAAATTAGGTATGGTTGCTTAAAAATTATTATTTAATAAAGGAGTGCTGTGGTGAGAAAACTTATAAATAATCCTGATAATATTGTAAATGAACTCATGGAAGGCTTTATTTTAACCAATAGGAATAAAGTAAAAAGGATTGGAAATCTAAATGTGGTAGCCAGAATAGATGCTCCGATTAAAGAAAAGGTTGGTATTGTAATCGGAGGCGGTGCCGGACATGAACCACTATTTTTAGAATATGTTGGTAAAGGTATGGCTGATGTTGAAGTTCACGGGCACATATTTGCTGCACCGCCACCCGGCATAATACTTGAAGGCATAAAAGCAGCCGATGGAGGTAAAGGAGTTTTGCTTCTCTATAATAATTATGCTGGAGATGTTCTGAATTTTAATATGGCTCAGGATATGGCTAGAGAAGAAGGGATAAAAGTTGATACAGTAAGAGTCAATGACGAAATATCTTCAGCGCCATTAGAGAGAGCCGAAGAAAGGCGAGGTACTACATCCGATCATATAGTAATTAAAATAGCCGGTGCTTCGGCTGAAGCTAAACTTAGTTTTAAATCAATAATAGAGCTCTTGAAAAGGACAATTTATAATTCAAGATCCTTGGGAGTATCACTTTCGCCTTGTTCTTTTCCAGAAACAGGAGAGACTACTTTTACTTTAGAAGAGGGTAAAATGGAATTTGGAATGGGTTTGCATGGTGAAGCAGGTATAAAAAGAGTTGATTTAATGAGTGCAGATAAAACTGCTGAAGTTATTCTTGACTTATTAATAAAAGATTTGCCTTATAAAAGTGGTGATGAAGTTATTGCTGTAATAAATGGATATGGTTCAACAACCAGAATGGAAATGTTTATAGTAATGAGAAGAATTCATTCTTATCTTGCCGAGAAAGGTATCTCAATATACGTATCTGAGGTTGGAGAATTCTGTACTTCTCAAGAGATGGCTGGAATATCCATAACGTTAATCAAGCTAGATAATGAGATTAAAAAGTATTACAACATGTCTGCAGACAGCCCGGGATATATAAAAATTTAGCTTCTGGATTTAAAGTATTACTAATTTTATCCATGGTTCTTACGTAAAGAAAGAAGAAAGTCTTTTAAGCGACATTGATTTGATGGTTACAGGTGGTGTCTTGCCAAAAGAACTGTCAGGTATTCTTTCTAATTCTGTATTAAGAAATAACAAAATATATTTACAGCGTTTCAAGCAATGAGAATAATAATGGAAAATAATTATTATATATTGGTAGATTGTTTGATTCCTGTTGGTCAAAGAGAAACGTAAATGATTATGATTATGGTGGAACAATTTTATGTTTAGAAGCTGGATAATTGATTGTTTGATGATGACTCTAAAACTTACTTGAATTTGAAAATAAAAAAGCTAAAATAAAAGCTCACCAGTAGTATAAAAACTCGAGACTGGCTGGTTCGGGGCGAATGGCGGAATTGGTAGACGCGCTAGGTTCAGGACTTAGTGTTCGTAAGGACATGGGGGTTCAAGTCCCCCTTCGCCCACCATATTAATACGGTTCTTCATCAGCAGACAGGGTAATCCGCTCTTATCAACACAAAAATGACTATTAAGTGTTTTTTACATAACTCTGAAATCTTCGATAATATTTATATTATTAATTAACAAATGTTTATTTAGAGTTATATTTTTTTTATAAAAATATCTATAATAAATTTATATAATATTATGTATTGAAAAATTTTAAAAAAATGTTTAAAATAT
>Ga0315539_1001976_pt1 | contig 14888 bp, 10 predicted proteins | sample SalMarSW160150MG_FD_203097 | JGI IMG/M metagenome (GOLD analysis project Ga0315539, IMG submission 203097) | Salt marsh sediment microbial communities from the Plum Island Ecosystem LTER, Massachusetts, United States - Salt Marsh Sediment SW1601-150 ... | reverse complement strand
GTATAATCCCCCTCTACGACCCGTTGAGAGGAGACTCCAAGGCCACTATTGAGACCGCGAAAGGGATGGGGCTCAAAGTGAAGATGGTCACCGGGGACCAGGTTGCTATTGCCAAAGAAATCGGACGGCAGATGGACCTGGGCACCAATATTATCGATGCCAGTATTTTCGACGAAACCAAGCACCATGAAACTGGACAGATGGCTGACACGATTGAGCAAGCCGATGGTTTCGCTCAGGTCTTTCCTGAGCATAAGTATCACATAGTTGATGTACTGCAGCAGCGGGGCCACATCGTGGGCATGACTGGCGATGGAGTCAATGATGCGCCGGCGTTGAAAAAAGCTGACGCTGGTATTGCTGTCGCCGGCGCTACCGATGCTGCCCGGGCAGCAGCCAGCATCGTACTGATGCTGCCAGGACTCTCCGCGATTATTGACGCTATCAAGGAGAGCCGAAAAATCTTTCACCGTATGACCAACTACGCCATCTACCGTGTCGCCGAGACAATCCGTGTGTTGCTGTTCATGACGCTGGCTATCCTGATCTTCAATTTCTACCCGGTAACGGCTATTATGATTGTCTTGCTGGCAATCCTCAACGACGGCGCCATCCTGTCTATTGCCTATGACAATGTCCGCTATTCCAATCAGCCGGAAGTGTGGAATATGCGGTCTGTGCTGGGTATCGGAACGATACTGGGGGTTTTCGGAGTGATTTCATCTTTCGGTTTATTATACTTGGGTGAAACCGTCCTTCATTTGAATATTGACGTAATTCAGACCTTGATGTACTTAAAATTTTCCGTTGCGGGGCATTTGACTGTCTTTGTCGCCCGTACTCGTGGTCCCTTCTGGTCGATCAAGCCGGCACGGATTCTTGTATTAGCAGTCATCGGAACACAAATAGTGGCTACCCTTATTGCTGTCTATGGTCTACTTATGACCCCACTCGGCTGGACTTACGCTGGTCTTGTCTGGGGCTACGCTCTGATAATGTTCCTGATTCAAGACCGCGTGAAACTCTTCGGGTACAGTATCTTCGGTGAGCAGCATTCAGGTTTCTTGGTAAAACAAGCCAAGAAATGAAGCTATACGTGATCGACTCTGGTCATATATCCTTCATGCGCAGCTATCCTGAATTATATGCTTACCTGACCTATTCCCTTCATAGAAGGCGATAATGGCGCCTCCAACCCCGCTGGCAAGACAAGCGATTATGACCTGGATGTAGTGCCCAGCCTCAGTCTTGGTTGACCCTTCAATTTTGAGGCGTGAAGGAATCCCTTCCTTCACGATTTCGAAGGGAGTGTCATTGCGAGCCCCGACCTGTCGGGGCGTGGCAATCTCATTGGCTAAATTCCAAATCCTAATTTCTAAGCTGTAAACAAATCCAAATATCGAAACTCAAAATCCTAAACGTTTTGAGCATTGGTATTTTGGTCATTTGATATTGTTTAGGATTTGGTGCTTGGGATTTAGGATTTTCCTTTCTTTGGTACTTTCAGGCTCTAGCAAGAAAGCCTTGATGCTCAGGTGTAGGACTTTTAGGCTATAGACAGGCTGTAGAACTTTTATTAAGATTTTAGAAGGTGTTTAAGAATGCAGTTGCCTGATTTCCCCTCTTAAGATAAGAGGGGTTAGGCCTGCCCGCCAAGCCTTGGCAGGCGGGGGAGTTATGAAAGACAAATTGTGCTCCGACTTCCTGGGGGCAACTATTAATAATGAAAGGATAGCCAATCGAGGGAGTAAGAAGTTGGAGAGGGAAGTAAAACGCCTCCGTGAAGAGGTCGTGACTCTTAAAACGGCAATCGAGGAGGCGATACGCGAGGGGCAGAAATCAACGGACGACCTTAAGGATATTCCCAGGTCCGGCCGGGTTTCTAAAAGGACTTTGCCCTCACCTGCGTGAATGCAGGTTCGAGAGCTGCCGCCCGCCTCGTTGACCTCTAACCTCACACCTCAGCATTCCTGCCTTACGTCGTAATAGGCTCCGCAATCTCGGCTGGGGCTGGCGGAAACAGGCCACTTCTATTTGTCATTGCGAGGAGCCCCGATGAATCGGGACGACGTGGCAATCTCACTGACTACTGATTACTGACTACTGACTACTGTTTTCGAGCTTACGCCTCAGTATTCCTCAACTAGCTAGAGGATACTGTGAGCATCTTCCCTCTCGGTCTACCCTCTGCGCAATGATGGTTGTACATTGTACTTCTTGAATTGCACGAAATGACGATTTGTTACTTTTTGACTCCATAATATTTCTTGGACACCGCACAAAAAACCCTGGAAAAATTTTTTAATAAGTGCTATTCTTAAAAATGTTACGCTCTTAAGTGTTATCTCTATGCGATGAAATTAAGGGAGTAGTATTGCAATGGCAAAGAAACTTATATATCTGTTAGTAGGGTTAGCCTTAGTGCTGACTCTATGCTTGGTGTCGGCAGAACAACCAGATAGGGGGGGGCCATCGAGGGGGACTCCTGAACCACCGCCAATGGGAGCTCCAGAGCCCCAAATGCCTGAGTATATTTACCAGACAGGGACACCAGATCTCGAGCGTGTGAAGAGCTTCTATGAGAGTCAGGAGGAGGTTCTTGGGCAGCGTGTTATTGAGTTGTTAGAATATGTAGATTCTCCTGGAGGACCTACTATTGTTGGAGCTGGCTACGGGGCAGATGGTTATTATTCTGTTTTATTAGATAGCTGGAATGATAATTGGGATGTCATTGATAGAACAGTAGAACAACTGCAGGAGCTTGGAGGAGAAGATTTCCCGATCGCATTCTGGGTCGGTCCCTTTTCCTGTTGTGTTGAGACTCTTGATGCCGAGGAATTTGATAGTGAGCTGGTTCGGGGAAGTACTGACATTACTGGGGGGGATCTCATCTACGGTTATCACGAACCAACTGAATGTGGTTATGGTAAGATGTCAGCTGGGCCGACGATTTTTGAGCTTACGCCTCAATATTCCTACTAGCCAGAGGACACTCTGAGCATCTGCCCTCTCGGCCTATCCTCTGGACAATGACGGTTATATATTGTACTTCTTGAATTGCATGAAATGATGTTTTGCGTATTGGCACGCAAGTCCCTACACCCGGTATCTGTTTTGATGCAAGTTAACCTCCTCTCTTGACACCTGAAATATCATATGTGAAAATGAATCGGCTTTATTCAATTTCGGTTTGCTGGATGCTACGTTATCAGAGGCCCGTTACCAGCATCTGGGGCAAGTAGTATAGAGGTTTGTAACTAGAACGGGCGGAGGTGACTAATGCCTTCAAATAACAGCGACATCGAATCCCGTCTCTGGGCGGCGGCGGACCAGCTCTGGGCTAATTCCAGCCTTAGGCCTTCCGAGTTCTCCACACCTGTTCTTGGCCTCATCTTTCTGCGCTATGCCGACCACCGCTTTACGGAGGCCGAAAAGGATATCGGCCCCATCGGCGTCACCAAACCAGGCTCACGCAGGTCTGTTAGCAGGATCGACTATCAGGAGCGTGGGGTGATGTATCTACCGGAGCAGGCGCGCTTCTCCAATCTCCGGAAGTTGCCTGAAGGCGCAGACCTCGCCCAGGCTACCATTGATGCCATGAAAGCCATCGAGGGCGATAATGATGACCTCAAAGATGTTCTCCCCAAGACTTACAAGCGCCTTGACAATACTACGCTCATCCAACTTTATCGTATTCTGGGAGGCATCCCTATGGATATCGAGGGCGATGCCTTCGGTAAGATATATGAATATTTCCTGGGCAAGTTCGCCATCAAGGAAGGGCAGAAGGGCGGCGAGTTCTTTACGCCCACAAGCATCGTCAAGCTCATAGTCGAGATTATCGAGCCCTATCACGGTAAGATATACGATCCCGCCTCCGGCTCTGGCGGTATGTTCGTCCAGTCAGCCATGTTCGTTGAGCACCACCGCAAGATAGCCGTCACTGAGATCTCCATCTATGGCCAGGAGCGTGTAGCCGAGACTATCCGCCTGGCTAAGATGAACCTTGCGGTGCATGGCCTCTCCGGCGATATCCGCGATGGCAACACCTATTATGAGGACCGCCACAACAGCCGTGGCAAATACGATTGCGTCATGGCCAATCCCCCATTCAATGTCTCGGGGGTTGATAAGGAAAAGGTCAAGGATGATCCCCGCTATGCGCTGGGCATGCCCTCCACAGATAACGCCAACTATCTCTGGATACAGGCTTTTTATTCTGCACTTAACGAGAAAGGACGCGCCGGATTTGTCATGGCCAACAGCGCCGCTGATGCCCGCGGTGCCGAGCTTGAGATACGTAAAAAGCTGATTCAATCGGGTGCTGTCGATGTCATCGTCAGCATCGGTCCTAACTTCTTCTATACGGTTACATTGCCCTGCACCCTCTGGTTCTTCGATAGAGGCAAGCCTTCGGAGAGAAAAGATGAAGTACTCTTCCTCGATGGTCGCAATATCTATCACCAGGTTGACCGCGCCCACCGTGATTTCACACCATCACAGATCGAGTTCCTGTCCAATATCGTGCGTCTATACCGCGGGAAAAAGCCTGAAGCAGAAAAAGGTAGCGATGAATTATTCAAAGAGTATTTTGGCGAAATGCCTGCTCAATACAAAGATGTGTCCGGACTTTGCAGAGTTGTTGACACTAAAGTGATAAAAGCGCAGGGCTGGAGCCTGAATCCCGGTCGTTATGTGGGTATAGCTGATAGGAGTGAAAAGGACTTCGACGTTGCCGACCGGTTGCAGGAGCTTAACGAGCACTTAGAGACACTGAACTCCGAGGCAAGAGCATTAGAGGAGCATATTGCCGAGAACATAGTAGCTATTTTGGAGCAACTGGCATGATCACCATCCCTCGGAGAGACGACTGGCGAATTGCCGAACTTGAAGAAATATGCGATTTTCAGAATGGTTATGCTTTTAGGAACAGCGATTATCAGAAGCCTGAGGAAGATGCCTACATCGTTTTCAAAATGGGTAATATCGAGAAAGGCGGCGGATTGAAGCACAACCCATCGAATTCCTTCATCTCACGTGATAGGTGCTCTTCTTTGTCACGATTTATGCTGAACAGAGGCGATATCGTAATGTCTATGACGGATATGAAAGCAAGCATGGCACTGCTTGGACACACTGCGATAATAGACGAGGATGATAAATATATCTTGAATCAGCGCGTCGGTCGAATAACAGTGAAGGACCCAACGACCTTAGACTCTCACTTCCTCTTTTATTACACGAATAGCCCTGCTTATATCAATCACTTAAGGGGACTAGCTCACTCCGGCGTACAAGTAAATTTATCAACAACTGACATAAAAGAATCACCGGTGGTGCTTCCCCCTCTACCTGTTCAACGGAAAATCGCCTCCGTCCTATCCACCTACGATGACCTCATCGAGAACAACACCCGCCGCATCAGAATCCTCGAGGAAATGGCCCAGTCCATCTACCGCGAATGGTTTGTCAACTTCCGCTTCCCCGGCCACGAAAAAGTCCGCATGATCGATTCAAAACTAGGGAAGATACCGAAGGGATGGGAAATCACTACGATAGGAAATGTTGCAGATATATACAGGGGTCGTTCGTATCGAAGTGAAAATCTAGTTGAGGTAGGTGGCATCCCTTTTATCAATCTCAAGTGTATTGAACGAAATGGGGGATTTCGCGCAGACGGATTAAAGTCATATTCAGGATCATTTGGCGAATCCCAGACAGTAAGTGTTAATGATATTGTTGTTGCAGTGACAGATATGACGCAAGAAAGACGATTAGTAGCTCATGCTGCTAGAATTCCTTGTTTATCGTATGGCTATGCTATTTATTCAATGGATCTAGTGAAACTCAAATCTAAACGTACCAATTGGCAAGAATACTTGTATGGAATTCTACGCTATTCTAATTTTTCCGATACCGTTAAGCAGATGGCGAATGGAGTTAACGTTCTGCATCTGAGCCCATTGCACATAGGAACCTTTGAATTCGTTATGGCACCACAGAATGTTGTTGAAATCTACTCTGAAATGCTTGGACCTATTTATGAACTGGAGGATAACTTGGAGTTGAAAAACATGTGCCTTCGCCAAACCCGCGATCTTCTTCTCCCACGCCTTATCTCCGGCGAGCTTAACGTGTCTGACCTTGATATTTCTACCAACGATACTGATGGAGGATCGCGATGAATTATTGGCAGGTGGCAACCGGCTCTGCTGGCCGTGACTATTATCAAGAATTCCTCAAATATGGCATAGCTTTTGTTGGAGGTGACCAACAAATTAAATTAATGAATCAAGTACAGCCCGGTGATAGAGTTGTGCTAAAGGTAGGCAAATCTAAGGTCAGGGCTGCTGGTACGGTTGTAGAGCGGAACGGATGCTGTAAAGGCAATGCCACCATCGAAGGCAAAGACTGGTTGCTTGACTTCGATGGTTGGGAGCTTCCAGGCTATTGCTACATTGATTGGCATGTCCCCCCCAATCCTGTAGTAGTTTCAGGATTAACCCGTTATACAATCGCAAGTATTAATAAGCGCAACATCAGGCAAAAGGCTGACGAGATAATTTCTAGCTATCCCTCTTGTCATGTCTCTGCTGAGCCCTCCAATGTGGAAAAGCTTGATGACAATGAAATGCTTGGTCACTTGATAAAAAGGGGTTTACGTATTTCTACAGCCGATGAACTCATTAATACCATTAAACGCATTCGCCTTTTAGCTAACTACTACTATCATCAGTGTGATTGGTGGGATATAAGGGAACATGAGACGCGCACCTTTCTGATCATCCCTTTTCTTTTGTCTCTCGGTTGGTCTGAGCAGCAGTTAAAAATCGAATATCCTATAGAAGGTCGCAAGAAGATTGATGTGGCGTGTTTTAAGTCTCCACTAGTACGAGGAGCAGACAATGCTAATTGCACTATGATACTGGAAAGCAAGGGCTTTGATGAGGGCCTTGATTATGTGTATGAACAGGGGCAATTATACGCAGAGTCTTTTCCGCGGTGCAAGGTTGTAGTGACCTCTAATGGATACTGCTACAGAGCTTATAAGCGAGATGAAAAGGGGAATACGTTTGATGAGCGACCGTCGGCATATTTGAATCTGTTGAGATCAACAAAGAAATATCCCCGCGATCCTTCGATTGAAGGTGGCTTGGAATTACTGGGTTATATTGCCCCTCAAACCTGGTGACGAAAAAAGGTGACCTTTGGCAATAACTGGTTACTCTGAAGATGAGCTTATCGAGCAGCCTTCCATTAGTCTTCTCAAGTCGCTTAGCTGGGAGGCAACTAACTGCTTCGAGGAGTTCGCCTCTGGCACCAGTTTCCTGGGCAGGCAGACTGCTTCTGAGGTTGTCCTTCTATCTCGTCTATTACCCATATTACAGAAGTTTAATCCCAGAATTCCCCTTGAAGCACTGAACCTCGCAGTCGCTGAGCTGGTGCGTGACCGTGGTAGAATGAGCCGGGCGGCGGCTAACTGGGAGGTCTACAACCTGCTTAAAAACGGAGTCAAAGTCACCTTCCGCTCGCCTAGCAAAGAGGGAGTCACCGAAACCATCAGGCTTATTGATTGGAACAATCCAGATAATAATGACTTCTTCCTTGCCTCTCAATTCTGGATTGCTGGTGATATGTATAAGTGCCGCGCCGACCTGGTGGGCTTCGTCAACGGTATCCCACTATTATTCATTGAGTTGAAAGCTTCGCATAAGGCGCTTAAAACCGCCTACGATGAAAATCTCACCCATTATAAAAACGCTATCTCCCAGATTTTCTGGTACAACGGTTTTGTAATCCTTTCCAATGGCAGCCATGCCCGCATTGGTAGCATCACAGCCGAGTGGGAGCACTTCTCAGAATGGAAGCGCATTAATTCAGAAGGTGAAAAGGGTATTATCTCGCTTGAAACGATGTTACGCGGCACATGCGAGCCAGCTCGCTTTCTCGATCTCATAGAGAATTTCTCCATCTTCATGGAAGCTAAGGGCGGCTATATGAAGCTGTCTGCCAAGAACCATCAATATCTTGGTGTCAATAACACCATTGAAGCCCTCAGAAATATCAGCCAGAATCAAGGGCGGCTGGGCGTTTTCTGGCATACTCAGGGAAGTGGCAAGAGCATCTCCATGATCTACTTCGCTCAGAAGGTCCTGCGCAAGCTGTCTGGCAGGTACACCTTCCTCATCGTCACCGACAGGCATGAGCTCGATAAACAGATATACAAGAATTTCGCTGATTCTAAAGCCACTACTGAGGTAGAATGCCATGCTGAAGATGGCAAACATCTGAAGCAGCTACTCAAAGAAGACCACCGTTATATTTTCACTCTCATACAGAAATTCTATACGGAGAAAGGCCAACGTTACCCGGTTGTTTCTGAACGCTCTGATATCATCGTCATCACCGATGAGGCACATCGCTCCCAGTATGACATCTTTGCTATGAATATGCGTAGCGCCTTGCCCAATGCGGCTTTTATCGGGTTCACCGGCACCCCCCTTATGATCGGCGAAGAGAAGACCCGCCAGGTATTCGGTGATTACGTCAGCATCTATAACTTCCAGCAGTCCATAGAAGATGGCGCCACGGTGCCGCTGTTCTATGAGAACCGCATACCAGAGTTGCAGCTTACCAATGAGCAGTTAAACACCGAGATGGAAACAATCCTCGACGAGGCGGAATTGGATGAGCAGCAGGAGAAGAAATTCGAGCGCGAGTTTGCTCGTGAATACCATCTGATAACCCGTGACGACCGCCTAGAGCGTATTGCCGAGGATATCGTATCCCACCATATGGGACGTGATTTCTCTGGTGCTTACGGTCCGGGCAAGGCAATGATCATCTCCGTTGATAAGGCTACTGCCATCAAGATGTACGATAAGGTTCAGAAGTACTGGAAAGAGTACCTGGATAAACTTGAAGCCATGCTTGCCGGGTCAGATATATTTACGAAATCAATGCTGGAAACTCGTATCGAATACATGAAAGAGACTGAGATGGCAGTTGTAGTTTCTCAGTCTCAAAATGAAATCAAGGAAATGAAACAAAAAGGTGTTGATATTGGATCTCACCGAAAGAAAATGCACGATGAAGACCTGGACAAACGTTTTAAGGATGAAAACGATAAGCTTCGCATCGTCTTCGTCTGCGCTATGTGGATGACGGGCTTCGATGTCCCATGCTGTTCTACTATCTATCTTGATAAACCCATGCGTAATCATACCTTGATGCAGACCATCGCCCGCGCCAACCGCGTCTTCCCAGAGAAGGTCAACGGCCTCATCGTGGACTATATTGGGGTGTTCCGTGATCTACAGCGTGCCCTTGCTATTTATGCCCCGACTCCGGAATCCGGTGAAAGGCCAATCAGGGATAAAACCCAGTTGATTGCCATGCTGAATCAGACTATCGGCGATGCAAAGGCGTTTCTGGCAGAGCGTGGCATTGACGTCGAAAAGATAATAAAAGCTGAAGGTTTTGAGAAAGTGGCTGAAATTAACGGCGCTGTTAGAGCCATTGTTCTGCGCGACTCATCAGCGTTTGAAGGGGCGCTTGATGATTCAATCGACAAAGTTCTGATTAACGATGAAAGCAAGCTGCGATACCTACAACTAGCTTTGAAAGTCAACCAGGTATTCCGTGCCATCAAGCCTGATCCTGTCTTATTTGACTACCTGTCGATTTATACCCTCATCATCCGTTTGGCCGACAAAATACACTCGCTGACTCCCACTGCCGACATAGCCAAGGTAACGGAAAAGATTGAGAAGCTGCTGGATGAATCGATAAGTGTCGCCGCTTTTGCTATACGTGATCAGGCTGGCGTATATCAAGCAGGCGATATTGTTGACCTGAGCAAGATAGACTTTGAGAAATTGCGCCACCAGTTTGACGCAGGGAAAAAGCGTATTGAGATAGAGAAGCTGAGGGGTGCGCTGAATAGTAAGCTTCAGAAAATGGTGCGTATCAACCGCACCCGCATGGATTTCATGCAGAAGTTCCAGCAAATGATTGACGATTATAATTCCGGTGCTACCAGCACGGATGAGTTCTTTGCCCAGTTAGTAAAGTTCACCCAGGATTTGAATCACGAAGACAAGCGCGCTATAGCTGAGAATCTATCTGAAGAAGAGCTTGCCATTTTTGATTTGCTTACCAAGCCGGATATGAAACTAACTAAAAAAGAAAAGAAGCAGGTTAAAGCGATAGCTCAGAGCCTACTAACCAGGCTGAAGGCGGAGATGTTAGTGCTCGACTGGCGCAAGAAACAACAAACCCGCGCCGCTGTTCAGCTAACCATACAGGAAATCTTGGATAACCTGCCGGAAAGATATACCCAGGAAATCTATTCGCAAAAATGCGGCGTTGTCTACCAACATGTTTTTGAATCTTATGTTGGGGAAGATCGGAGTATATATGCAGCAGGAATTTAATAACTTTCCACAGCTGCTCCCGCCTCAAAGTGGGCTTTCTCGCTATATCCGTTCATGTTGGATGCTTTGTGCACAGTCTGAACTAAAGCTACATGACAACGCCATGGTTCGTCTGTTTTCTAAGAACGAAGCAGATCTGTTAGCCGAAGCAACTCGTAAAAGAAACGTATTTGCTAGGCATTCTTGGGAGAATAGCTTTTACTTGCAACGAATCAAAGAGCTTTCAAACAGAACAGTGATTGAAGTGTTACGTCCCGGTGAACCCGATGACATGATCAATGAGGCTGAACAGTTTTCGACTGCATTAGAAAAATTGGCAGTCTTGTCAACTACTTTCTCAATGACTAGACATAAGCTCCATCGGCGCTTGGCGATAAGTGAACATCGCCGGTCCGTATTTGATATAACGATTGGTAGAGAGTTCAATTATTTGAGATCTAAATCTAAACCTGAGCGGTTAGTACAGGGGATTACTATTGATCAACAGTTTTGTAGACGTTTCGAAAGGTGTGGGTTACCCACCTTGCTTTCATTCTGTGTCACCACTAATGCCGTAGCAGGGCGGGTCCGTAGATCAATTGATTGGCTCTTTGAATCACGTCTGGAACCTGTTTTGACCGCAGCTGTGGTCAAAACGTCAATTGCCCTTGAATCTTTACTCATTTTCAGCGAATCGGAGCCCCTTGCAAGTTCACTATCTGAGCGCACTGCGTTCATCCTTAGTCCAAACGCAGAAATCAGAAGTAAGATTAGTCGACTTGTCAAGAATTTCTATGACATTAGAAGCGGAGTAGTTCATGGGAATAGGAAAAAGGCTGCGATGCTATCTTCTAGGTTATTAGATATTATGGACCGAATAGTGCTTATGGTATGCCTTATCATAGCCTCAAACTCAGACAAGTGGTTATCACAAGAGTCTTTGCGAGAATGGAGCGAGTCTCAAAGATGGGGAAGTCCTTCTACTAATGTTCTTATACCCTTCCATGTCATGTACCTAAGAAATACTCTGACTATGTATGAGAAATTATAATTCATCATAAGCTAATTTTTGCTAATGAACTCTTCAGCGCTGAAGTGGGGTACGAAAAATTAGTGTGATAATCCATGGTTGAATCAGAGTTACGTGAACTTATCGCAAAGAATATTCAGGCCATTGAGCCTGGGCTGACGCTTCTAGATAAGGAGCGGTATATCCCGCATCCCCTTGGAACCAGAAGCTTTATCGATATCTACGCAAAGGACATCCATGGCCACCATGTTCTCATTGAACTAAAGAGGAGCGACGCCTCGGCGCGCGAAGCATTGCACGAAATCCACAAATACGTCGAAGGAGTAAAGCAACACTTCGGAGCCCACGACCAGGAGATTCGTGTCTTCGTGGTATCAACGGAATGGGCGGAACTGTTGGTGCCCTTTTCCCGCTTTGTGGCCGACACAAAGTTAGCGGTAACTGGTTTGCAGATTTCCGTAAATGAGAAGTCGAGAGTGGTGACGGCGTTGCCGGTCTCAATTCTTCCTATTTCTCAAGGTCGATTCATTTCGCCTTGGCACGACGTGAATTGGTACCTAAATCAGGCTTCATTAGACAAGGGGATCACAACGATCGAAGCTTGCTGCCGCGTGAAACTAATTGAAGACTACGTGATTGTTGTGCTTCAGCCTCCGCAACCACTTCACTCCGAACACCAAGCTGCAATGCGGACAGCGATACAACAAATGGCGGCAGCGCGAGGCAACGTTATGGTTAGAGAGGCCCCGGATTTACCTTCCTATCAGTACATTGCCTATTTCGCAATGCAAGCTCTTACGAGAGATCAGAGCTTGCATATTTTGGAGCGAGATCCAGCACACATCGACGAGGTCCGGGAATTAATCAATGACATGGATAGCGATGAAACACTCCAGTTTCTACACGAATCAGTAACAGCTCTTGAACCTCGCCCAGAACAAGACCATTACGAGATAGGCTATCCAGCGAAATTCACCAAGTTTCTGGATGCATACCAATGCAATGTACAATCGGTTCGCCGTTATGGCATGTTTGCTCGCAACATTGTATTGGATGATGCCACAATTCTTTCAGAGCTTAGGGGAGAAGGCGGCTCTACTGGACAAAGATTCAAGCGGACGTTAAGCGTTCGTAATCAAGTGCACACGGCGTCTGCACGACACGACCTAGCAATATGTCTTGAACAGAATCCTGTGTGGAGAAGCCACATCCTCAGAGCACTTGATGAAATTCAGCAAGAATTTCCCCAAGCCGAGGTTGATATATCTGTCTACAATCCTGCCACTGGAGTACTCACCCTATATTACCCAACAACCCGGGACGATGGCTTTCTATATGTCCCTATGTACTCAGTAGTCGTTCGCAACCCTGAGCCAGTTCGGATATATTATGGCGGACTTCAAGCAGATGGGGCGGCACTCACGTTTCGGCAGATCCTGAACAAATACTACGAAGGGCAGCTGTGGGGACTGTTACTTACGATGACTTGGGGTGGTCGCGAATCGCGCGATATGGACATCATTGAAGACCTAGGTGCAGCCTACCGGTCCTTCCGTTGTGACATTGATGGCGCATCACGAAACTTCTTTATGCTCCGGGATGAGCGTTGGCGTCCTTGTCGTGCTACGGACATATTAAAGGTTTTTAGGGATTACCTTAGACGAAACGAAAGACTCGTACGCCGAGTAGTAAAGGAAATCGGCGCACACAGCACCGGTGGATTAGTTCGCAGCCAGATAAGCTCGTGACATTTGGAGATAATAGCACAAGCGCTGACTTCGTTTTGAACGGAGGTTAAGAGATTGTCTCGGTATAATGCTCCTATACTTACAAACAAAATGGGATGGAAGCTAAGTTACTCCGTAGCAGACATCCCGATGTTTGTTCATGAATTCCAAGGGCACCATGCCAGTTAGGCCTACTACAAATCAGGTATTATCTCTCGAATTCCAGTGACACCACAAACTACTCACTGATAATATCTAAGATAGCAGCTGCTTTCTCAATGAACTTCTCTGCTGAAGCAATAACCGCTTTCGCCCCTGATTGAGAAAATTCAGCCTCATAATCGGCAGCTTCTCGAAGGTTCATGGCATTGAGGAAGTCCCGAACTAACTGAGCATCCATTTTGCCTTCGTCTACAAATAGCGCTCTTAAGGCTACAGCCAGACAGTAGTGGCTCTTTTCGCGGTAGCCTTGAGAGTAGACAAATGCTCTGGCAGCGTGAAACATCGCATAATAGCCTTGTATAGTTGACCACTTGTAACGCTCATTTTCATAACCAGCTTTTGCATCTGCCAGGTCACTTCTGGCGACTGAGAGCTCCTTTTTAACCAGTTTCTTGCCTCTGGCGAAGGAAATAATCTTCTTGCTTTCGAGACACTGTTTAAACTCTTGATTCACTGCCAGCCTTTTCCCATAGTACTATGCCACGTTCAACTTCTTCCATAAAAGTCTGCTCTGACTCTTCTCCCTCCAATAGCTCGACAGGCGTTCTAATCACTGACTGAATATGAATATTCTCAAATCCTTTCGGGAATGTAAAATCACTGATAATATTTGACACGTCTTCCTTGCTGTTCGACACAACGAATAAATCCATATCACTCTCCGAATTATCTGTCCCAAGAGCACAACTGCCATACAGTACTACGCGGCTTGACATCTTCTTCAATCCCTCTACTAACGGTTCAATCAGCATGAGATTTACAATTTTCTTGAACTCTGCTAGGGCGGCATTAGAGGAATCAATAGAATAGAAATACATTTTGCCCTCTCGTCGGCGCTTAATTGCACCGGCAGAATGTAAGTCTTTGACGGCACGGTGTGCCGAGCCATAACCTATGACAAGCTTGCGGGCGATTTCTCTTTCATAGAATTCCCTATCCGCGAACTTGGCAAGAAAGCTAAGGACTCTTTGGTTAACCGTAGCAATAATATGTGTGCTCAACATCAGGCAATCGCTCCAATAAGGGAGTATATACTCATTATAGGGAGTGATAGTAGGGAAGTCAAGAGCTAGCACACGATTATAGCAATGGCCTAATTATTGCATTCTGGCGGCTTGTTTAGCCCGAAGTGCTTGCTTTGTGCTGATAACATCTATCGTAGTTCCGGAGTTGTCGTGGGAATGCTCAACCAGCCAGGGGACACTGTGAGCATCTGCCCTCACGATAGTAGTTCCTTCTCGGAATTCCAGGGACATCATCCTTCACAAAATGAAAGATCAGGCCTACTACAAATCAGGCATTGTGCCGCGGGTTATGTGCTCGGAGTGATGCTTCAGCCACCCGCTCATTTTAAGGTGCCCCTAGTCCTTCGAAGCGACATTTTCTCCTTGTTCGAATAAAGAATTCATGTTAATCTCTGCTTAGAACTCGTGTGTTACCCTGATAAATCAAATCCCGCGGGTGAGGTTTCTCAAAACCTGACTGCAAACCAAA
>Ga0315539_1001974_pt1 | contig 14892 bp, 12 predicted proteins | sample SalMarSW160150MG_FD_203097 | JGI IMG/M metagenome (GOLD analysis project Ga0315539, IMG submission 203097) | Salt marsh sediment microbial communities from the Plum Island Ecosystem LTER, Massachusetts, United States - Salt Marsh Sediment SW1601-150 ... | reverse complement strand
ACCTTGCAGGGTCTTCTGCAACTATGAAGCATTGCATTGATTACCTGGATGCAACCGGATTGTTAAACGACGAAGAACTGGAAAGGGTAGGGATCCACAATCCCTTAAGGTTAATAGGTCTGTCATCCTGATAGGAACAGGAATAAAAATTATAAAGTCATGAAAAAATATAGTCGAAGGAATTTCATCAGGGTAACCGGCTCAACAAGTGTCGGATTGACTCTATTATCCAATCCCCTGACTCTCTTATCAACCGGTTCACCTTCCAGTAAAGTAGTTGTAGCAGTAATGGGAGTGAGGAGTCGTGGAAAAGCACTGGCTGTCAATTTTGCCCGGCAGAAAGACACTGAAGTAGCATACATCTGTGACGTGGATGAACGATATTTGAACGATTGCATCAAAAGGGTCTCTGAAGTACAGCAAAAACCGCCCAAGGGAGTAAAGGATTTCAGAAAGATACTTAACGATGCATCAGTGGATGCACTGGTGATCGCTGCTCCTGACCATTGGCATGCACCCGCTACCATCCTGGCATGTGCGGCAGGTAAACATGTATATGTTGAAAAGCCCTGCAGTCACAATCCGAACGAAGGGGAAATGATGGTGAGGGCAGCCCGGAACTTTAATCGGCAGGTCCAGATGGGAGCCCAAAGGAGATCCTGGCCGGTGATCATCGAAGGCATAGAGGAGGTGCGTAAGGGCACAATCGGAAGAACCTACTTTGCGAAAGGGTGGTATACCAATACCCGTCCTTCAATCGGTATCGGGAAAGTGAGTGATGTTCCGGATAACCTCGATTTCGACCTGTGGCAGGGACCGGCACCCAGAAGAGAATATAAAGACAATATTCATCCCTACAACTGGCACTGGTTCTGGCATTGGGGTACGGGAGAGGCATGCAATAACGGAACCCATTCCATTGACCTGATGCGATGGGGCCTTGATGTGAAGTACCCCGTTAAGGTTGTTTCGGCAGGGGGCAGATACCATTTCAGGGATGATTGGGAAACACCGGATACTCAGATCATCAGCTTTGAGTTTGAGGAGAACAAAGCAATGACCTGGGAAGGAAGGAGCTGCAATGGATACGGAGTGGAAGGATCCGGTTATGGTATCATTTTCTATGGTGACCAGGGAACACTGGTCATGGGAAATAACAGCTATGCGATCTATGATATGGAGAAACAACTCATCAGGATAAAAGAGGATGTGTAGAAAATGATCCTCAGAACAGAGTGGGACCGGGAGAAAGACTGGATGCATTTCATATCAATAATTTCCTGAACAGTATCAGAAGAGGAGACCCTTTGAACCTGGATATCAACACGGGTCATATCAGTACCCTGTTGTGTCACCTGGGAAATATCGCACAACGCACAGGCCATACTCTGCATACGGATCCCCTGAATGGCCATATTCTGCATGATGAAGAAGCCATGAAATTGTGGTCCCGAACCTATGAACCGGGATGGCAACCGGAGGTTTGAAATAGTGTTGGCTATAAAATGAACGAAACTGGACAACCCCTGTTCACTTTCGATACATTTCAGAACCAACTGGTAATCGGCTTTTGGGGATAAACAGGAGATTACCAGCACTTTATTCTGATTGGTATTAATATTGCAGTTGCTAAGTGTATTACCTTCAGCTTATCACAGCAAAATTGTTCGTGTATATCCACAATACCGACTACCCATGAAACCAACACTTCGTCGTCGTGAATTTCTCACCAAATGTTCCATCGCAGGGCTAACAGGATGTGGCTTGCTGATTTGCCCCAAAATCGCTGCGCTTGATCATTATGCCGGATTTGCAAAAGAAGAAGAAATTGATCCGAAAAAATTGATGTACTGCGGGTATACATGCCCGGATGATTGCCAGTTCCTGAAAGCATCCCTGGAGAATGATAGTGAACTGAAAAAAGAAGCGTATGAACTGTGGAAAATCAAGGAACGATTTGATGTTGATTTTGAAGCAGACAAGATCTTTTGCTTTGGCTGTAAAACAGAAGGCAAACCGGAAGGTGTTGTGCTGGTGAATTGCACTGTCCGCAGTTGCGTGATCGAAAAGGAGTATGATTGTTGTATCGAGTGCCTGGAACTGGAAGATTGTCATAAGGACCTCTGGTCCCGGTTCCCCGATTTTAAAAAACATGTTATCGCATTACAAAAGCAATACTTTGAACAACTCCAGTAGTCATCCTGCAAATGAAATCAGCCTGCTTTAGAAAAATATTAATCCCCTGTCTTGCTTTCGTTTTTTCACTCAGCCGGACTGTTGCATCAGAATTTCAGAATCCTTCAAATGTTCTGGAGACCGACCAGAGACTGATAAAACTTCATTATGAAAACAGTAGCGGGGAAAACGGTATCACGATTTTTGAATATGACGCCAATGGAATAGCTCAGACAACCACCTGGAAACTGCTTGATGGAACCAGGTACTCCCATAACTACCTTACCTATGACTCCTCAGGCAACCTGATCTTGAAATACAGGGAATTCTCTGATGGACTTATCTCTTTTAACAGGTATGAGTATGATGAGAAAAACAACCTGGTAAAAGAGACATTTGAACGCTCTGATTCAGTCACGGGTGAAACAGTGTATCATTATGATCAAGAGGGCTTGCTGGAGAAAGCCGATTGCAGAGGTTTGAATGGTTGGTTTTATGGAATCATCCAGTACGAATATTCTCATAACCGGAAGGAGAGTGCAAAAATTATCAGTGAAGGTCAGCAGATCGGTACCATCGCATATGGCTACAATGCCTCCGGAAATCTTTTATCTGAAACCTGGGAATTTCAGAGTGGCTGGAGTCAGCATTTCATCTTTGAGTATGAGGATTATAATCTGAAAGTACCACCCTCATTCACCTCCTCCAATGTCTTTATAACGAAAAAGGATGGCTGATGAATGGGATCTATGAAAATTTCGATTCCTGGTTAACTGGGACCATAGATTTTGACCATAATGAAACCGGATTCATTACCCATGGACATTTTATAGGCAACGAGGACTATTCTGCCGACATAAGTTTTAACTGCGATCATCATGGTAATATCACCCGGATCCACTGGGATTTCTCTTTTGGCAAGTATCAGAACTATGCTTTTGAATATGAAACCATGAGCCCGAAGTAGTAAGGATTTCTATACTTTCGACAGCCCCTGTTTAAACCGGATAAGCAACCCTGACAGTTTTTTCTTGTCTTTAATAAAAAAAAGCGAACATGAGATGCAAAATTATATTGATTTTCCTGGTCTTCGGCTGGTTTATATTCCCCCAACTGGGAAATGCGCAAAATATTTTAACCTGTGAAATGAAAAAATATTTCTTCAGGAATAGTGTTCTTGAACTGAAGGATGATAACCTGAACACGGTAGCAAAAATTTACAGGAGAAAAAGAACAGAAGTAATTGATTGTGGCGATTACCAGTATATCGTTAAAAAATCGTGGAATAAATCATACGTTTTCTACAATTCGGTAAATGAGGATACTATTGGTATATTAATCAGGAACAGGATCCAGTTAAAAAATGATATGGACTATGTTGTTCGAACAGGCAGGCTTGGATTAAAGGTAAAAGAAGGAAATCAGATACTGCTAAAAGGTTCATATAATCCTGATTTTAGGAGTTATCATATTGAAATACAGACACCTGTTTACCACGAAAACCTGATAAATCTGCTCGCAGTTTATTATGCTGTACGAAAATGCAGGGAGATCTCTCGGAATACGAATTTTAATAATGTCTGGCTGGTTGCGAATTAACTTGTTGTAGTTTATCCCTGAAGCATTTCGGAAAACATAGCAACCCTCACCTTTTGCGCAAATAAAACTATTTCTTTGAACATCATACCCTGGGGCGGCAGGTTGAATAATTCAGGGTTTTAATTAAATCTGTAATTGTTATTTTTGGTACGGAAACCAAATCCAGGGATTGATCTGTGGATTACTGGGTGTCAATTATTCTCAGACCATGCCAGGAAAAAATAGTATGAAGGAAAGCAGCTCACGAACTGCACAATACACCTGTATGTGCAGGGCTTCATCCTTTATGGAAAAGGACGAACCCTATCATTCATCCGATCATATTTCAGTGAAGTTATTACCGAAAGTAATCAGGTTCTTACTTAAAAACCGCTTGCTTAAACTGAACGGAAGGTATTCACCGAAAGGAATTTAGAACCTTAATGTGAACACCGTCTGAATTCCCGGTTCGGAAAATGCCTCGATAGTCCCCCTGTGCATCCGCATGATCTGTCTTGCCAGACTTAACCCAATTCCGGATCCCTCTTCGTGGGTTGTATAAAATGGGATAAAAATTTTTTCTATCTCTTCCGGTTGAATCCCGGTACCATTATCCTTTACCGATATTTCAACTCTTCCATCGCCAAGAGAATAAGCACTGACCTCAAGCGTGGGATTTTTTGTTTTTCGAAGCGAATGGATGGAGTTTTTAACCAGGTTGATTAAGAGTTGCTCCAGCATTTTTTTATCGGCTTCAACAGACAAATCTTGCGGTTGAGTTTTTATTCGAAAAGCAATGTTATTCTTACGGATATCCTCGTCCATCAGAATCCCCATATTGCGGAGTACCTCCTTTAACCTGACTTCCTGAAATTCCGGTTGGGGAAGGAGGTTAAGTTGCCTGAAGTGTTTTACAAACTTCTCCAATCCTGTACTCCTCTCTTTTATGATCTGCAATCCATCCAGCAAATCATTCATTAGCTCATCTGAAGCATTCCTTTGCGTTCCATCAGCCATCTTATTTGAAGTGATCAGTTCGATGAGGGTGTGAGTGGTTGATTTGATCGGTCCGGTTGAGTTCATCATTTCATGGGTCAATACCCGGATCAGGTTTTGCCAGGCTTCGAGCTCCTTTTCCTCTAACTCATTTTTTATATCCTGAAAAGAAACAATTTTTACCTGTTCATCCCTTAGTTTCAACTCAGTTGCCCGGACAGCAAGCTGTTTTAGTTCAGCTCCATGAATCCCTTCTATTTTCAGCTTAATTAGTTTTTTTTCCGAAGGCTTCATGTTTACTATCTCCTCTGAAAGGCCTTTCTTCCTGCGGTCGAGTGAAGCCAGTGAAACAGCCCCTTTCACATTAAGGAGATCCCTTGCTGCCTGATTCAGTAATTTTACCTCTCCTTTCCGGTTAAAAGATATCAATCCCACCGTAATGTGTTCAATAATGGTTTTGAAATATTGGTTTTGTTCAATATTTTCCAGTTTGATCCTCCGGATCAGATCATTTACTTCCTGGAGGGTTTGATGAAGGCGATTGAATGACCGGGTTCGGAATCGCCTGGGAAAACGGAGGGTTGAATCTTCATTTCTCACCGACATAAAAAATGTCTGAAGATCCCGGTTAATACGGTTTGAACTTCGGATAAACAGGACTACCTGAATAGCGATCAAAGCCAGTAGATTAAGGTTTATGATCACATCATTGATCAGAACATATTCAAATGCGAATCCAAAGCAGGAAACCGTTAGCAGGATTACACGGATAACAACATCCAGGTATAGGTGTCTATAGATCATATTTCTTCATTTTTCTGTATAATGTTTGCCGGCCAATGTTCAATTCGTTGGCTGTATAACTTATGTTGCCTTTGTGTTTGGTTAAAACCTGACGAATGATTTCCCGTTCATACTCCTCCATGGTTTTAGCTTTATCCGTATCAAGTATTTCTGCGGGTTGATCCCTGAGCTGCAGATCTTCCGGTTTCAGCTGGTTGTTCTCAGTAAGGATAACTGCTTTTTCAATGGTATGTTTTAATTCCCTCACGTTCCCGGGCCATCGATAATGCTTCAATACCTCAATGGCTTCGGTATTGAAGCGCAGCAGGGGTTTTTCATATTTGTCCGAAAAGAGCTTTAAAAAATGCTCAGCCAGCAGGGTAATGTCCTCTTTTCTTTCCCGCAGGGGTGGAATATGCATGTGGATCGTTTTAATTCGGTAAAGCAGGTCTTCACGGAAAAGACCTTCTCGTATCAATTGATCGATATCTTTATTGGTAGCTGAAATCAGACGCACATCAATCGGCAGAGCACGGTTTGATCCGACAGGTGTAATTTCCCGGTTTTGCAGGACCGTGAGCAGCTTGGATTGCAGCGAAACCGAAAGATTCCCAATCTCATCAAGAAACAGGCTCCCCCCGGAAGCCATTTGCATTTTGCCCGTTCGCGTCTCTTTTGCATCCGTAAAGGCTCCTTTGATGTGACCGAAAAGTTCGCTTTCAAACAGGTTTTCATTCAGGGTTGACAGATCAATAGAAACAAAAACCTCCTCCGACCTTTTGGATTGTCTGTGGATCTCCCGGGCTACAAGTTCCTTGCCGGTACCATTCTCACCTGTAATCAATATATTGGCATCCGTTTTTGACACCTTTTTTATGGTGGAAAACAATGTTTGCATTACCCCTGTATTTCCCAGCATGCGATCAAATTGCCGGTCGATATCCGACCGGAGTAGCTTCTGTTTTTGCTGAAGCTCCCTGACTTTGGTTTTCGATCTGCGAAAGGCTACACCGGATTGCAGCGTGGATAACAGTTTTTCATTGTCCCATGGTTTCATGATAAAATCGGTTGCCCCCTCCTTGATAGCCTGAATAGCAAGCTCAACATCTCCATAGGCGGTAATCAGTATAACCACACTCTCCCGGTCAATACTCAAGATCCTTCTTAACCAGTAGATCCCTTCGTTCCCGGTATGAACTCCGGCAGAAAAATTCATATCCAGCAAAATGACATCAATATCCTTGCTCTCCAGAAGAGAAGGTATCTGGTTCGGATCCTTCGTGGTAAGGACCTCGTTGAACTTGTGTTTGAGATAAAGATTCAGTGAGTTGAGAACACTGGGATTGTCATCCACGATTAAAATATTACCTGATCGATTGCTCATGGTAAATTACAGTATACGTGATGAACAAAAATAGCGAATCAAAAAACATTTTGAAAGAACACTGTATGATTATGGAACATTAACTGTGTGAAAATATACCATTCTTTCAGGCTTCCTGTTTTTTAGAAAGTGTTAATTTATTGAAATACAATAATTTATTGATTTAGGCATATGTTTTGGATTGATGAACCCGAACGATTGCCTGGGAGCTATTCTGGATTGTCAAACGGGTTGTTTTAAAAGGATCAAAAAGCATGTTCATCAATTACCTTAAGGTAGCCATCAGGAATATCCTTCGAAACAGGGTCTTTTCTGTGATCAATATTTTGGGACTGGCTGTAAGCATGTACATTTGTCTTCTCGTGATCAAAATGATTTTTGGGATGTACAGCAGTGACCGGTTTCATTTGAATAAGAACCGTATTTACAGGGTTATTACTTTCGAAAAAGGAGAGGGATATAGTGGTTACGAATTGGCGACAACACCTGAACCGCTTGCAGGAGAATTGGAGAAATTATCCGGCATTGAAAAAGTTGTGAAAGTCAGGTCAGATTTTGGGGGAGATGTATTCTGGAAGGGCAAAGTTGTACCAGTCAGTGGATTATATTCTGATCCGGTTTTCTTTGATTTCTTTAGTTTTTCTCTTGAAAGAGGAGATCCTTCAACCGCTTTAAAGGAACCCTTCTCGATCGTAATAACGCCAGAATGGGCAAATAAAATGTTCGGGGATACAGATCCGATGGGTCAAACAATTAGTATGAAGAATCTAGGTGAATTCAAAGTTACAGGTATAACAAATTCGATTTCCCATCTGAAGACCCATTTAAAATTTGAAAGTATTGCTTCTGCCTCCACCCTTATTTTACTTGAGAACCAGGGAATCAAATCCAGGACGATTGATAACTGGGAGAATCCTTACCGCACCTATACCTTTTTTATGCTTGAAAAGGGTGCTAAAACTTCTGCTATTGAAAAAGCATTCCCTGGAATAATAGATACCTTCATCCCGAAAAGTGACCTGTCTTTTGAATACATGTCACAGAAGCTGACTGATATATCCCCGGGTAGGCGATTATCAAATCAGATGGGCCATCCTACAGAACCTGGAATGGCAAAAACTCCTGTTTCTATTTATCTTACATTTTTATTTTTTACACTTATCCTGGGATTTATTACCGGGATCTTCCCGGCAATGTACCTTTCACGGTTTAAACCTGTCGATGTATTCAAAGATATCTCTCGTATAAAACTCTTTAGCCGGACCAATCTTAGGAAGGTGCTAATCGTTGTTCAATTCACCATTTCGTTGTTTTTGATTTTTGCTGTAATCATATCTTACAAACAGGTTAATTATCAGAAAGGCCTGGATCTGGGTTATGCAACCGATGATATACTGAATGTTGAACTTCAGGAGATAAATTATGGGATATTCAAAAACGAAATCCTTCAAAAACCTGGAATAGAATCTGTTTCAGCGACTGATTACCTCCCTGGTACAGGAGTGGTTTACAGAAAGTTTGTAAAATGTGAGAAAATCCCTGATTCAACACTAATCAGTCATTTAACTGTTGATCCTGACTTTATCAGTACAATGAATATTAATCTTCTTTCAGGTGAAGATTTTGGAGTCATATCAGAGTCGAACCCAGGTAATTATGCACTAATCAACGAAGCCGCGGTAAGACACCTTGGTTTTATTACATTCCTGACAGTCTTTATTTCGATACTTGGACTACTTGGCATGGTTGTTTTTAATAATGAGAACAGGACAAATGAGATCGGCATACGGAAAGTTGTGGGATCTAATAATCTTGAGATCCTATGGGTGATCTCAAAAAGTTTTATCTATATGATGGGATTGGCTGTGCTTATTGCCACACCCTTAGCCTGGTTCATCGGAAAAATGCTTCTTCAGAATATATACAACCGTATAGCTCTGAAACCTGGATTCTTTATAATAGGGATTTTTGTCATGCGCATGAAAAAAATACACCAGACTATGCTCTCTCTCACAGTCTCATTTTCTCATCGTCTCACCCTCCCCAACTATATTTTACCGAGCACCTAGTACCAAGGACCTGATCCCACCTTCTACCTGTCTAAACTATTTACACTTCATCAACAACCTCTACTTAATCCATTCAACTATTCCATATCCGTACAAATCTGAACACCAGGTGTACGAAATCAATACATTTTTACCCGGGATTTAAGTAGTCGAATATTTATAACAGATTGAATAGCAGTAATATAATAAGAATTGCACAATAATTGTACAGCCTTAGTATTTGGAAGAAGATTGCCCATACAATAGACCAATGATATCCAGGCAGACCGGGAAAAGCAAATGGTTTTCAGGTCATCGTATTTTTTTCCTTTGAATGTTTTGAAGGCATCCTCCCCGCTTAAGGTAAGCGGCCCACTTCCCAGGTCTGTCATCGATTTCAATAGCCAACTGCCTTACGGGGAGGACCTTTTTTGATTTGGATCTTCAATAATTAGTGGATACCATGCTAAAGCATCAAATTATCATCGCCATTCGGATTATTCTGAGAAACCTGAACTACTCCATCATAAACATCGGGGGACTGGCGATTGGTTTAGCCGCCTTTATTTTTATCATCATCTACATAACGGATGAGTTGAAATATGACATGTTTCATGATAAGGCAGACAGGATATACCGTGTAAACCGGTTTTATAACTCCAACGATGTGGATGAAGATGCTGCAACCCTCTCATTCCCGGCAGGACCGGCCCTTCAGTTCGAGTACCCGGATATGATCGAGAAAGTATGTAGATTTTTTGATTTTCAGGTGTCCAAAATCTTCTTTGAGTACCGAAATGACAGTAGTGAAATCATCAAGTTCAATGAACGGAATTTTTTTCTTGCCGATTCAACTGTGTTTGATATGTTCACTTTCCCTTTTGTCGAGGGAGATCCCGAAACGGCACTGCTCAGACCCAACACCCTTGTTATCACAGAGTCTACCGCCAGGCGGTATTTTGGCAATGAGTCACCGGTTGGGAAGACCTTGCGTATTGAAGAGTTTGCAGATATGGAGATTACCGGTGTCATTCGCGATATACCCTCCCAGTCGCATTTCAAAATCGATATCCTGGGCTCACTGTCAACCTTCAGGCAGCTCGGAGGTGGTCAGCTGCCACAGACCTGGGTCTGGAACCCCTGTTGGACGTATGTGCTTCTGAAGGAAGGGATATCACCTGACCTGCTTGAGGATAAATTCCCGGAATTTTACGAGAATCATTATTTCGATTTGAGCAACCAGGATGTTACCCTCTATCTTCAACATCTCACCGATATCCATCTTCGGTCTCACCATGATTACGAAATGCAGGCAAACAGCAATTACATCTACATTTATATTCTCTCCGCCATTGCCGCCATTGTGCTTGTTCTTGCCTGCATCAATTTTATGAACCTTACGACAGCAAACTCTGCCTGCAGGACCCGGGAAATTGGAGTCAAGAAGGTATTCGGCAGCTCAAGAAACCGGCTCACGATACAATTTCTCGTGGAAACCATCATATTGAGTTTTATCGCCCTGGTTATTGCCGGTGTGCTGGTAGAATTATTGCTCCCGGGGTTCAACCGGTTTACCGGTAAATTGATCTCCCAGAATTTTCTTTTTGAACCGGTATCTCTGCTTTTTGCCCTTCTACTTGCTGTTCTTGTTGGATTGTTTGCAGGAATCTACCCTGCCATTTTTCTCTCCTCCTTCCAACCGGTAACTATTCTCAAGGGAGCATTAAGCGGTGGAACAAGGAGTGGAATAGCACGCAAGATCCTTGTTGTTTTTCAGTTTTCCATCTCCATTGCACTCATCATCGGCACGCTAATCGTCTTTGGGCAATTGAGGTATATCCGGAATGCCGATCTGGGATTTAACCGTGATCAGGTCATCATCATACCTACAGTACGGGATATTGTCATTAACTACAGTACATTCAAGCAGGAGCTGCTGCAACATCCGGATATAAAGTATGTGACCGGGATGGAGGACATATTGGGTGTTAATCACAATACGCGCCAGGTTATCATTGAAGAACTGAACCCGGAACAAAGCTACTGGTATCCCATGTTCATTGTCAAGCATGATTTTCTTGAAGCATTTGATATTGAGGTAGTTGAAGGAAGAGGTTTTTCAAAAGAGATCCTATCTGATACGGTTAATGCCATCATGATCAATGAAACCATGGTTAAGAATCTGGGATGGACAAACGAAGAAGCCATTGGAAAACGCATCCGGGCTGACGGGGATGAACGGGTGATCGGGGTATTTAAGGATTTTCATATCCTTTCCCTTCATAGCCCGATGAATAATTTTATCCTGGATTTGCACCGGGTTGAACAGGCAGTACTTCGTTATGTAGCGATCCGGGTGAACACACGTAACTACAAAGATCTTCTATCATTTATTGAAGATAAATGGAACAGTCTTGCCCCGACACGCCCCTTTGAATATTCATTCCTGGATCAGGAATTGAACAACATGTATTCTGATGAAGATAAATTCGGGACCTTTTCGGTCATGCTTACCATTCTTGCCCTGTTCATAGCCAGTCTGGGTCTCACTGGCCTGACGGCTTTCCTTGCGGAACAGAAAACAAAGGAAATCGGGATCCGCAGGGCTCTCGGGGCAACGGTTGGTAATGTCATAAAACTGCTGTCCAATGAATTTATCCGCTTGATCATCATTGCAAACCTGATTGCATGGCCGGCAGCCTGGTTCTTTACCCATCGCTGGCTTCAGAATTTTTACCGGCGGATTGATATCAATTGGCTGTTGTTCCTGCTGGCAGCCCTGATTGCCCTGGTTCTGGCACTCGCGATTACCAGCTACAGGGCAATCCGTGTATCGGCAAGAAACCCGGCAGATACACTAAGGTATGAATAAGTTATAAGTTAATAAGTTATAAGTTAATAAGATAAGTCCGAAAACCTTCACTTTCCCGGTCAACAGGCGGATACAACGGACGAACAAAATCAAACTATCAATATGAAAAGGCAAATTGTTATACTATTTCTCTTAACCACCCTTTTTGCAAATTGCTGTAAAAACCCGGACCCTGAAATAACAGAACAGGAACCCGATGTTGTCTTATCCGGTCCTTACCTGGGTCAGGCACTTCCCGGAGATACTCCGGTATTGTTTGCACCGGGTGTTGTATCCACAGGTATGTATACCAGGGATATTACCATAACACCGGATGGGATTGAGATCTACTTCTGCGTGGCGATCGGAGGATTTGCCTACAGCACAATCCTGTATACAAAACTGATGGACGGTCAGTGGACCACTCCTGAAGTGGTTCCCAATATGGAAAATCCGGATTACATGAACTTTGAACCGTGTATATCCCCGGACGGTCAACACTTCTATTTTCTGTCTAACAGACCGGATAGTGCGGATGCTGAAATGGGTGACCAGGATATCTGGGCTATGGACAGGACAGATGGTGGGTGGAGCGAACCCTATAACCTGGGTTTACCCATTAATACGGATCAGGCAGAGTTTTATCCTTCCGTGACCTCCGATGGTACAATGTATTTTACAAGACAAGAAAAAAATTCACCAATACACAACATCTTCCGTTCCAAACTGGTGGCTGGAAAATATACCGAGCCGGAAAAACTGCCAGATCAGGTGAATTGCGGAACAAACAGGTATAACGCATTTATTGCCCAGGATGAAAGCAGATTTCATCCGGGAACTTAAACCTGAAGGATCCTAACGTATTGTTTAATCCTTCAAGAATTAGTGGGCATAATGAGAACTAAAAAAGAGACAACCAGAGAGATCGTTACCTTTTTAATTATTACAACGGTTATTTCAGCCGGTATCTTTATCTGGATGTTCAGTGGTGCAGAAGATAGTCCTGCTGCCGTCATACCAATGATGTATACACCGGGTATCTCAGCTATCCTGACCCTGCTGATTTTTAAAGGCAAGATAAGAGATCTTGGATGGAAATTGGGTAAAGCCCGGTATCTTTTATATGCATTCGTATTACCTATTTTAGTATCTCTTATCGGATATGGTCTTGTATGGCTTACTGATTATTCAGATTTCACAACCAGGGAAGTGGTGAACTACAAGTGGGCAAAAATGATTGGTTTTGACCTGCCGGCACCGTTTATCGTTGGAGTCCTTTCTAAATCGATCATCGCAACCCTGTTGACGATTTTAGTTGTATTTGGTGAAGAAGTTGGTTGGAGCGGTTTCTTAACGCCAAAACTCAGAAAGCTCTTTTCCATACCTGTAACCTCGCTTATTGTTGGAGTATTCTGGGCAGTATGGCATTTCCCGGCAATCATCGGAGGATTTTACGGCTATGGTACTCCTTTATGGATTGCATTACCCGGTTTTACACTGGTATTGGTTGGCGCTTCTTTGATCCGAACCGTGTTGGTGGAAAAATCCAAAAGCTTGTGGGGTGGGGTGATACTTCACGCAAGTCATAACGTAATTCTCATGGGAATGTTCCTTGAGATGTCCGTGAAAAAGGAGTATACCAATTATTTCGTGTCTGAAACAGGACTCTTTCTGGGAGTAATCTATATTCTTGTAGCCACGGTGTTCTGGAAAATGCAGTGTAAGAAATTGAAAACCTGAGTTTAAATTCATTTTAATAAATCATTCAAATCCCCAATTTAACTACTATGGAAAGAAGAAGCTTTTTACGTAAATCAGGCTGTGCTGCGGCTACATTTGCAGCAGCACCGGTCGTCATGAATAACATCGTCGAGGCTCAGTCTCAAACCAGAAGAAGGTACAAATTCGAGATTGAGATCTACGAAGCAAGGGATGACTCCTGGTGCCATAAAAAGGGAGACAAATTCGTTTACCCGGATGATATCGGTAAGATCTGTCCGTGGTTGCTCTCATCGATGTGGGATTTTATCCGGATCCTTCAAATGGGGGGAACATTATCATGGACATACGAAGGGACTCCCTATGAGAAAGTCATCGATCCGGACGGGATAACCACAGAGTTTGTTCGCTGCCCGGATCCGACAGCAAACCTAGTGGCAAAAATTACCCGGACTGCTGTAAGCTAACCAGCCATTGAAAATTGCCACTTACTCAGGATCGCACCAGGTTGAGTGATGAAAAAATCCTGAAAACCAGGTTGTAACACCCTGTTTATCAGGAAACATTAGATAAATCAGTTTTCAGTAATACGGATAAAAAATATACTGAACATGAAAAATAAGAATCAACGAATATCCATGTTGAACCATTTGATCCTGGTCTGTGCAATGTTTCTTATCCCCCCGGCTCTTAATGCCCAGGAGGATGGAGAGGGAATAATGATCGGTAACTATTACAAACTGGATTCAAAGATCCTTGGTGAAGAGAGAACACTCCTGGTACATTTGCCGCAGGGTTATCACCAAACCGAAGCGAATTATCCGGTAGTATACCTGTTATATGGCGATCACGTAACCACCTACTTTGCCGAAACCGTTGCCATTCTGGACCGGCTGGGACAGACCGGGAGAATCCCGCCGGTGATCCTGGTTTCCGTAATGAATATTGACCGATACCGTGACCTGCTTCCCCTGTATCCCGATGGATCAAGGACGGGAATCGGGAATTTCCAGAATTTCTTTTCGGAAGAACTCTTTCCATGGGTGAAAGAAAATTACAGGACAAAGAGTTACCGGATCCTGGTCGGCCCCCAGGCCGGAGGAAACTTTGGACTCCATACACTGGCCAGCAAACCCGAGTTGTTTGATGCATTTATCCTGAACAATCCATTCAGATGGGTGGGGGGAAGGGATCTGCTCCTTGTGGAAACCGAATGGTACTTTGTAAATCATCAAACCATCAGGAAGTTCATGTATATCACCTATGATGGTGATGACGAGCTTGATAAAGAGGGGATTAAGTACCTGACGAATTTCAGGGAGCTTGTGGATACAACACAACCCGCCGGTTTTACCCTG
>Ga0315539_1001973_pt1 | contig 14903 bp, 10 predicted proteins | sample SalMarSW160150MG_FD_203097 | JGI IMG/M metagenome (GOLD analysis project Ga0315539, IMG submission 203097) | Salt marsh sediment microbial communities from the Plum Island Ecosystem LTER, Massachusetts, United States - Salt Marsh Sediment SW1601-150 ... | reverse complement strand
CCCTTGATCTTTCTGCAATTCCTGTGCTTAAGACACTGACCCATTTGCCGGTAATTATCGATCCCAGCCATGCAACCGGTATCCGTGAAAAAGTCAGTCCCATGTCACGGGCTGCAATTGCTGCAGGTGCAGACGGATTGATGATAGAGGTGCATCATGACCCGGACCATGCACTTTCCGACGGCCCCCAGAGTCTTTACCCAAAACAGTTCGGTCAACTGATGCGTGACATTTATGTGATCGCACCGGTTGTCGGCAAACAGCTCGATTTTGACTATCTGGATAAGGCTAAAGCCGTAGACCACTTAAGCAAAACCAACGGGACAGGAATGCAGAGGGCTGCTTTCTTGGGTGAAATGGGCACGTTCAGTCATAAGGCCTGTACACAGTATTTTGGGACCCAGGTGGCAGCCGTGCCTGCACCTTCATTTCGGGCGATTTTTGAGGCCGTTAAAAAGGGTGAAGTTGATTTCGGTGTGGTGCCTTTGGAGAATTCTCTCACAGGCAGCATCCATGAAAACTACGATTTTCTACTGGAATATGATTTGAGGATTGTGGGCGAAATCACACTGCGCATCATACACTACCTGATCGGGCATGCTGAAGCCGGCGCTGACACGATCAGACGGGTCTTTTCCCTGCCTATGGTTTTTCAGCAGTGCCGCCAGTTTCTCGATCGCCATGAAAACTGGGACCTGGTGCCTGTCAAGGACACTGCCGGGGCAGTTAAGAAGATCAGCCAGAAGGCCGATCCTGCCGATGCAGCTATTGCAAGCCGGGAGGCTGCCGAAATTTACGGAATGACGGTCATTGAGGAAGGAATTGAGACAAACCCTCGAAATTACACCCGTTTTATTATCATAGGTGTTGATCAACTCGAAAAGGGGCCACGGCACAAATCGTCTCTCATTTTTTCAACCGGGAATCAACCGGGCGCCCTTTATGAGGTTTTGAAAATATTCGCCGAAAACGGTGTTAACCTGGTGAAGCTGGAATCAAGGCCCATCCATGGAAAACCGTGGGAATACATGTTTTATGTGGACCTTGAGGCGGATGCTGAATCGGAAACATTCAAACCAACCTTTGATTTGCTTGAAGAAAAAACAGACTATCTGAAGATTCTGGGCAGCTATTAAAGAGAGAGACGGCTTCCGTCCATTTCAATGTTGACAATTCAAATATTAGCCGTTAAAATTTTTTTTTAATTAATTTTCTATAAAAATTGGTGAAAGGAGAAATATTATGATTCGGAAATCTACATACAAAGTTCGTGTTACACGGAGAGAAGCCCTCCACGTCCATGATGAGTTCGGCCATTCGCTCATGCTGGTTGAATTGGAAGGTGAACCGCTTCACTATGAAGTGGGCGTGGCCGGTGAATTTGTCTCCCGCCGCAGTGTCAACTTCCATGACCGCGTAGAAGGCACCGGCCCCATGCAGGGTTATGCGGTAACCAATTTCCAGTATGGTTCGGTTTACAGCAAGTTTGAAGGTAGTCGTGACGGGGAAACCAAACTCACAACCGGCACATGGAAAACCTACAGAGGGACAGGAAAGCTGGATAACATCAAAGGCAACGGTACATTCAAGGTCACATCAGGAGAAGTCCCGGGCGAATTCATTCTCGAAATGGAAGGCGAATATGAGCTTTAATTGAGCCGATCGGGGATTGTTATAAAACAACTAACGCCGGGTTATTGCCCGGCTTTTACCTGGACCACGGCTGTGGCGATTTCTCTTAGGCGGAGGCTTGAAAGACCAATGACCGCCACATCGTGAATTTTTGGATGAGCCTGTAGAAAATCTTCGATCTCAGCAGGATAAATGTTTTCTCCGCCGGTTATGATTACATCTTTTTTCCGGTCCACCAGCCAGATAAAACCCTCTTGGTCCTGCCGGGCCACGTCGCCGGTCAACAGCCAGCCGTTGACTAAAACCTCCCGGGTAGCCTCCGGATTTCTGTAGTACTCCTTCATAACCCCCGGCCCCCTGACCATTAACTCGCCGGGCTCTCCCTGAACCACAGGATTCAACGTGTTGTCTACAATCCTGATCTCGCAGTCAAAACCGGGCAAGCCTATGGAACCGACCTTGTGCATGTTTTCCATCCCTAGATGGACACATCCCGGTCCGGTACATTCGGTCAGAGCATAATTGGTATCGTACTGGTGATGGGGGAAAACTTTTTTCCATTCCTTAATCAGACTGGAAGGTACGGGCTGGGCGCCGATATGCATCAGCCGCCACTGATCCAGATTGTAATCTTTGAGTTTCATTTCCCCGCTTTGGATCGCAAAAAGGATATCGAGCGCCCAGGGAACCAGAAGCCAGACAACCGTTACATGTTCTTCGGAAATAGCTTCTATGATCCACTGGGGTTCGATTCCTTTGAGGATAACGCTCCGGGCTCCCACAATGAAATTGCCGAACCAGTGCATCTTGGCTCCGGTGTGATATAGGGGAGGGATGCAAAGGAAATTATCCCGGTGGGTCTGATGGTGATGCAGATTTTCCACAAAGCAGGCAAATTCAAGATTTCTGTGAGTCAAAAGTGTTGCCTTGGGAGTGCCTGTTGTACCGGAAGTAAAGTAAAGGGCAGCTTCATCTGTAATCTTTATTGTAACTTCAGGATTAATAGGGGGTTGATCTGCAAGAACTTTTTGATATGATTCGGCATAGTCGGGTCTGAGTTCCTCCGGACCCTAAAAAATATAGGTTTCCACGAATCTATCCAGGTCTTGTTTGATGGAATTAATGCGCTCAATAAATTCTTGGCCAAAGATAAAGGCCTTTGCCTCGGCGGTTTCCGCACAGCGCCGGATCGTCTTTGCCACAAAGCGAAAATTAAGAGGAACCGCCCAGGCGCCCGTACGAAGTATCCCAAAATAGACAGGCAGCCATTCGATACAATTGGTCATTAAATGGACCACCCGGCCACCTTTTGTAATTCCCCTGGCTATCAGGACTCGGGCTACCTGATTGGCCTGGTCGTCAAACTCTTTCCAGGTGATTTCCTTACGACGGTTTTTTGCCGGCTCCCTTTCTACGAGTGCTGTTTCAGAACCGTACATACGGGCATTTCGGGCCAGTATCTTAGTAATCAGCATAAGTATTCCTTTCCATATGCGAAATTTTATGATGTGGATATCAAACCGGCGTTAAATGGTCAAGAAGCACGAAAAAAATTGGTACCCGTTGACGGGTTCAGGGGTCGGATTTTCCAGTCACGGCATAAACCTACAGGACAAACGCATTTGATTTCGGTGCAGCGAAGCGACGGCGTGTTTCTCTTGGAAACCGACTGACTGTTTGAAGGGCTTTAGCACGCGTTAGCCCGAGCCGAATGAAATTATGACTTAAACAATCAATGGGATAATTTAGAGACGAATTGTTCTTAATATCTCTGGCGCGGCTCGGGCTTACGGGCGCTTAAGCACAAGTTTCAGTCGGCTGGAAAGAGATACACGCCGTCGTGGAGCGTTCTCTGGGTATTGAGATTCAAACGCGTTTACCCGACATAAACCCATGTGAATAATTGACCGGCTTAACTTTCTATGTTAAAAGTTTATGAGTTCCTTATGATGTTGCAAAAGTCGAGGGTGTTGCACCAGCCCTGTTTTTTATACAATATTGGTGTATCAAAAGGAGTCGTATCATGCACTTTTTAGTTGTAGGCCCCGGAGCCATGGGATGTTTGTTCGCCGCTCGGTTAAAGAGGGCGGGTTATGAGGTCACTCTTTTGGATTATTTGCAGGAAAGAGCGCGGCAGATAAACAACCAGGGAATTGTAGTCCAAGAGGTTACCGGCGAATATAATGTAAAGGTGCCCGCGGTAGCAGACGGGATTTCCATACAGCCTGACTTTGTGTTAATTTGTGTTAAATCTTATTCGACAAAACAAGCGGCGGAGAACATCAAGCCGTGGCTCAGTCCCGAAGCGTTCGTGGTTACCTTGCAAAACGGGGTGGGAAACCTTGAGATACTGGAGGAGATATTCGGTAAGAAAAAGGTGTTCGGCGGTATTACTGCGGAAGCGTCCACCCTTCTGGGGCCGGGGAAAATAAGACATGCCGGACAGGGAGAGACCATTATCGGGCCCGAAGAAGATCCCAACAGCACTTTAGAAAGAATTGTTTCTGCATTTAACACGGCAGGTTTTAAAACCCGATCCATAAAAAATGTGGATGATCTTATCTGGGGGAAACTGATTATTAATGTGGGTATCAATGTGCTCAGCGCGATTACACGTCTTAAAAACGGGCGTCTGGCCGAGTTAAACGGAACTCGCTTGATCATGGAAAATGCGGTTAAAGAGGCGGTTGCTGTGGCTGTCGCTAAAAACATACAGCTTCCTTATCCCGACCCTTTCGCCCGTGTTATGGAGGTTTGCAGGGATACGGCCGGGAACATCGCTTCCATGCTTCAGGATGTCCTAAAGGAGAGAATTACCGAGGTTGACTTCATAAACGGCGCTATCGTGCGGGAAGGAATTACACTGGGAATTCCGACTCCTGTAAATCATACCCTAACCTGCCTTGTAAAGACAATCCAGGAGACCTACGAGGAAAGAATATAACGCACAAACCCCAAATTTGACTCGTTCACTGGTTTAGTCCCAATAACTCATTAAGAATTATATTTAAACATTTCACATCCGTTTATGAAATCTTTTTCACAATTTTTATGAAATTATATCCCCAAAATTGGTAATATCTCGGAGAAAATCCACGCAATAAACCCATCGAACGATTTGCCCCATACCCGATCGATCGGCATTATATTTCCCGTAACAGATTAATATAATAGTAAAAAAAAGACATCAGCCAATGAGTTTAAATGAATGGAATTGCCTTTTGACCGTTTGGCATACTATTTGCTCTAACCTATAGGCAAATCAGGATAATCCGGACCCATGCGAACGCTTTTGCAAAAGAATCCGCAACCACACAATCGTTCAACTTTTCTCAGAAACAAGGCGTGATTCAGACCCAGAGGCAACCGGCATAACGTTATCCGCAACAACAGGAGGAAGAAACAAATGACAAGGTTTTTAAAAATTATATTATTTTTCTTTTTTGCAGTTTTTTTAGCATCGACCAATACCCATGCAACCAACATTGCCGATAATTACATCGGCGCTGACCACCACGGACATGGCGATGTTATCGGTAGTTCAAGTTTGTTCGATATATCTGGTGCGGAAGTGAACCTTGTTGGCAATACCCTTACGGTAGACATTTATACGGAATTCGCCGGTAGAGGGGATAACGGGTATTACCGCTGTTTAACTGAAGGCCGCAAAGGTATCGGATACGGCGACCTTTTTTTAGCCAATACCTGGAGTCCTTACGGAAATGCTCCTTATGTAGATGATGAACACAACACCGGCACCACATGGACCTATGCCGTGGGCCTCGGTGAAAATCGTTGGGATAGCACAGGCGGCGGCGCAACTCTATACAGCCTTACCGGCGGAGACAACGACGTTGATGCCCTTCTCAGTGACGATTTTATGACCCGAGGAATATATCGAAATGGCCAGGAGGTTGCGGTAGATGCTTTTTCAAGCACTGTGACCTCCCTGTCAAATTCAGCCTCTTGGAGCATAGACGATGATTTTATCCGGTTTGTATTGGACATCACCGGCACCGATCTTCTCTCCGGAAATGAAATCGCCTTTCACTGGGGCCCAACCTGTCAGAATGACGTGATCGAGGGTAGCGCCCATGCTGCTCCCGAACCCGCCACCATACTGCTGCTGGGTACCGGTCTTTTTGGGCTGGTCGGTGTGGGCAGGAAAAAGATAAAGAAAGATCGGGACAACTGATTGATGGCAGATCAAAGTTGTTTTCGGGTCGCTTAAGGTCAAATGCCGGGATGTTGTGAAGCTAACAAGCTTTATCTCCCGGCGTTTTAATACCTGAATCTTGCATGAAAATTAATGAGATTCTTTACGTTACGTATTTGAATCGGGTTTATTCATAATCATCTAAATATACGTTTTACCCAAATGGTAGATGAGATGATGATTTTTCTTATTCATCAATTTTCACCCAAAGGGCGAGCCGGAGGCTTTCATCTGCTGCGTTATTAAGGGCTTGCAATAGTACACTATGACTTCGCCCTTAAGTGCCTTGCATATGAAAGCCTCCGGCTCGTGCAAAATTCAGGTAATATTTTTCAGCTCTCACAAGAAAAAATTCTGATCAACTGCTGGGTTCAACCCATTTTGGTTATCTTTCCTTTTCCAAGGCAAACGCATTTGAATCCCAATGTAGGGAGAACGCTCCACCGTCGCTACGCTGCACCGAAATCAAACGCGTTTACCCTGTTTCCTTTGTCTTAACAACTTGATTTTTTATAAATTTCTGGTATGGTGTTTGTAAACTCCAATATTAATATGCCACGGAACCATGGATAAGATCTATTCATTGGATTTCATAGTGATTTTTCATACCAGGATAACATCGAGATGGGAAGGTTGAAAATACTTGGGCAAGGCAGATCTCCTCAGGCCAGGGCCCGGTCACGAGGCAAGTTGTTTGAAGCCATGATGATCCAGGTCCTGCACCACTATGGGTACATCGTCGACCGCATCCTGCACGCAGACACCGCTGAAATGGAAATCGATATTGTAGGGAAACATAACGCAACCGGCTCACCACTTTTTGCCGACTGTAAGTTTTATGAAACAGCCATATCCGCTTCCAGGCTCCAGGCATTTTACGGCAAGTATATGGCGAGATGGCACAAAGACAAACGGTGCCACGGCCTCTTCATCGCCCTTCCCGGTATCAACCGTTCTGCCAGGGAATTTTATCGAGAGCATATACAAGGAAGTTCTCAAGTCACAGCACTTATTTATGAGGAAGGCGAAGTTCTGAAAGCAATTTCAGGAATTCCGGAAGGTGTGAGTCCGGATACGGCTGCAAAATGTATTCCCCGGAATATGGGAAAACCGGGTGAGTGTTTTCCGCTTTATACCGAAAAAGGAGTGTTCTGGGTCCAGCCGATCACCTCTCAAGGCAAAAGAACCCCCAATCGAATCGCTATTTTTAACGACAGCGGCATCCCTGTATTAAATCGATCCACACTGGGTTATCTGACAAAACTGTATCCGGAGCTTGACGATTTTGACAACATTACTGTGGGAGGCACGGCGGTTCTCCAGCCGGGTCTGTTTCAAGATGCAGATGAAATTGTCGAGATCCGGGGAGGTTCCGGATGCTTCGAGTATCAATTCCCGGCGCCACCAGAGTATTTCGTGGGCAGAAGACCCTTGCTTAAAGAACTCGATTCCTTTGCGGCAGAACTCATAAATAAGGAGACGCCACATCGCGGCATCGTGTTTGAAGCCCCTTCAGGATTAGGGAAAAGTTCGGTGGTCCTTGCAAGTGTTGCACGTCTGCTAAAAATGGGACACTTTGCCGTTGCCATAGATTCACGCACCGCATCGTCTTCAAGGTTCCTTGATCGTATAATAGACTATACTCTCAAAAAATTCGGAGACTTCGGCGGCATACTAACCGAAGCGGATTTTTCAAAATCCACAACAGGGTTAGACAGTGCAGTACAAGCAATTTTTGACATCGGGCAAATTCTCGAATCCCACAGCAAACTACTGTTCATCTTTTTTGATCAGTTCGAGAACATTTTTCTTCTGCCTGATGTGCTGAAACCGATTAAAGATCTGTTTCTGAAAATATGCGAAAAACAGACCCACCTAGTTCTTTGTTTCTCGTGGAATAAGGATCTTATTTTATCGACCCATGACTTTTCCGGAGAACTGCTTGGGGCGGTTACGGATAACAGCAAAAATATGATTTTGAATACTTTTTCCAGAACCGAAATTGATGCGTTTTTGAAAAAGCTCGGTAAGGATTTGGGTGAAACCTTAACAAAAGATCTTCAATCTTTTCTTGTCGAATTTTCACAAGGATATCCTTGGCTGCTGAAAATACTTTGTTTTCATGTGAAAATTGCCAGGCAATCCAGAATACCACAGATAGATATCCCTGGCAATCTTCTGAGCATTGAAGAATTTTTTCAGCATGACTTACAGAAGCTGTCAGATAGAGAGAGCGCCTCATTACTTGAGATTGCCAGGTCTGCACCCATGCGTCTTGAAGAATCGAGACCCATATTTGAACCTCAAATTGTACAAAATTTAATCAAGCAGGGGTTGATCGTAAACATCGGCAACACCATGGACGTTTACGGAGATATTTTTCGCGATTACCTGAACGCAGACCTATTGCCGAATTGGGATAATTATATCCTTGGTGCCGGCACCGGGAATGTTATAAAGGCTGTAAAGATCCTTCATTCGGCTGACGGCACATTGGATGTTTCCGATTTTAATAAACACGGTTTGGCGGAAAAGATTTTCTTCAGGATCGCGAAAGATATGGATTCTCTCGGACTTGTTAAAATCATAAAAGGCGAGGCCTCCTTGCAGATTAAACTTCCTTCATCGCCCCGTGATGTAAAGGTTGTATTGCGAATTCATCTGCGAGACAGGCTCAGAGCTAACCGTCAGGTCAAACGGCTCTTGAAAACTCTGGAACAAAAGAATGCTCTTGCCATTGACGGCGTTGCTAAACTGCTTGAGACTTGGTGCGTCTATATTTCGACAACCAGACAAGGCTGGTTAAATTACGCCCGTATCCTGGCGGAATGGATGGATACTGCCGATCTGGCTCTTCTGGACAAAAAAAATCGAAAACTCATTCGCTTTGATCCTGCAACGGAAATCCGCGAGCGTTACCTGTTGTTACCTAAAAGACGTGGCGCTAAAACTCCGAAGATTCAGTACGCCCCTGTTGAAGATATCGCCATAAGGCTTGTTCGATCCCTTCATGGGGACGGAAGAGTGAATTGGAAAGGCCTGAGAAAAAGCACGATTTTTAGAGCCCTTGCAACATTGGAAGATCTGGGGTTTATTGCAAGAAAGACTCCATTGATAAAAGTGCTGCCAAAAGGAGAAGAGTTCGTATCACATCCGGATAGACGCCCTCTCTTGTTCGCACAAGGTGCTTTGCAATTGACTTCATTTTCAAGCTTTATAGAAATACTTGAATCACATAAAGTTAAAGGCAATACGCTTTTAAAGCTTGGTCTTGAACTTTGTGAGAATCTCGGCACAAACTGGAAGAATAGCACTGCCGAAACCATTGCCAAGATCATGCTGGATTGGGCCCGTCATGCGAAACTTGCACCCGGTGTTTTTGCTGAAATTCGAAAAGGGCCGATAACGGGCTGGAAAAAGAAGGAAGATCGTCAGATGAGTCTTTTTTAAAGCATTTATGAATTGGGGTGTAAAGATATCTTGATTCTTTTCGACGGTACATATCGCCTGCAACGGCATGAAGACGGTTCACAGGAAACTGTTGGTAAATGCGCCTGCTCCTGGTGGTTGAGAATCATCGATTTTTCAATAGACCGGCCGGAAGTCAAGTACCTTAGACCCTACGTCATTATTGCGACACAAACCGGGGAAGGCATCTTCAGAACAACCTGTGCCGAAAGCTTGGGCAAAAGGATATACAGGGATTTTAATTTAAAAATCGATGAGACCTTATGGATAGAGCACTATCCGGATGAGCCGGCTCTGTATGTCGCCGTCTTTAAGCCCAAGTCCTATTTTGGAACTGAAATATTTTATCATATCGACTGGAGGCCTATTATGCTTAATGAACTCAAAGCCATTAAGACATTTATACCCGGGGCTGAGAACATCGAATATTCATAGCAATTTTTCCTTGCCACGAAGAACCAGAAGGTGGATACTAAATATCCAGATTGGAAGGGTCCAATCGTTTCTATGGGTAAAAAGTATCCACTTTCTTTTTGGATTCTGGATTTAGGATCATGGAATTAAAAGAAGATTTGAGGGCAAACAATTAGCCGACAACTGCTCACGAGCTGGTGGCATAAGATTTGCTCTGATAACCAATTGAGAGGTCGGGGAGTTTTTTCGATTCAATAGCTCCATGAATAATCAGCGACTACATCATACAAACTCATACATAAGGGTTCGTAAAGAAAGAACAGAAAATATGGCTCTAAATAAATAGGTTATATGGCGACCCGCTTAAGGCATTTTAATTACGAACACAAAATACCGCTGTTCTATCTTAACGTTCCCTAATGTATTCAAACAGTGTATGATTTCGATGCTGATCATTCATTACGCTATTTACAAAGCTTTATAAGAAAAACACCCCAACTGCTGAAATACTTATGGCAAATAAAATTAAAAATAACCGATTTTGGGCAGGGGTTCCGCCCTGGATATTTATGGGTGCGGTGGTCGTTCTGTTCCCGATTTTTGCTTTTATGACCCTCCAGAATGTCACCCGCCAAAAAGAAAATAGCTTCCGCCTGTTACTGGAAAAAGGCGCTGCCCTGATACGATCGTTTGAGGCCGGTACCCGGACAGGAATGGGATTTAGCTGGAGCGGAGTCCAGCTCCAGAAACTCCTCACCGAGACGGCCCAGCAACATGATATTGTTTATCTACTGGTCACCGATACCAACGGTATTATCCTTGCTCATAACAATCCTGAATATATTGGCAAAACTCATGGCAAAGGATTAAATCTTAGAAGAATCATACACAAAGAAACAATAAAATGGCGCGTTGTATCAAATCCCGAGGGTAAGAAAATATTTGAGGTGTTCAGAAAGTTTTCACCCGTAGAAAGGGGATTGAATGTGGGGAATGGCCACATGATGATGCAAATGTGGTTTCAGCAAGGAATTAATCAAAGATTAGATATTTCTACATTCAATCCGATCATTTTTGTGGGTCTGGACATGGCTTCCATTGAAGAGGCGATACAGGCGGATACCAGACATACAATGGTAATGGGTATCATCCTTCTTTTAATCGGGTTTGCCGGCATAGCGCTGCTTTTTTTGGCCCAGAGTTATCGCGCGACAAGAATGTCCCTTTCCAGAATAAAGGCCTTTTCCGATAACCTGGTTGAGAATATGCCTATCGGCCTTGTTGCCATAGACAACAATCGAAAAGTCACCTCCTTAAATCATGTGGCCGGATTTATTCTAAGCCTTTCCGCTGCGGAAGTGATCGGCAAAAATGCTACGCAAGTGGTTCCGGAGGAATTATTGAAGTTGCTGGAAAATCTCGATACGGAAAAAGGTGTTGTGGAAAAAGAAATCGACTGTACTATCCGGGAAGGAAAGGTTATTCCCCTTGAAGTCAGCGCCACATTACTGAATGATGAAAACGGTATGTTTCTCGGGTATGTTTTGCTTTTCAAGGATCTCAGCGAGGTTAGTTCTTTAAGAAAAGAGATTGCAAGGAGCCAGCGCCTGGCATCCGTGGGAAGGCTTGCCGCCGGTGTTTCCCATGAAATACGTAATCCTTTAAGTTCAATCAAGGGCTTTGCTACATATTTCAAAGAAAGATATCATGATGTTCCGGAAAACCAACAGATCTCAAATCTCATGATTCAGGAAGTGGATAGATTAAACAGAGTTGTGGGTCAGCTTCATGAATTTGCGAGACCCATTACAGTTTCAAAAAAACCGATTAACGTCAGAACCTTTTTAGAGAATTCTCTCAAGCTGATAGAAAGGCAGACTTCTGAGGTAAACATTAAGATTCAAACCCGTCTTGATTCTGAAATAGATGAAATTTTTGTTGATCCGGACAGGGTCAACCAGGTTTTTCTGAACCTATATCTTAATGCCATCGAATCGATGAAAAACGGAGGGAATCTTAATGTATGGCTTTTAAGGAATGAAGAAAAGAATGGGATAAAAATCCGGGTCCAAGATACCGGTACAGGTATCAGCGAAGATGATCTGACACACATATTTGATCCCTACTTTACAACCAAAGCATCAGGTACAGGCCTCGGACTTGCAATTGCCCACAATATCATTGAGGCCCACGACGGCGAGATAAAGGTGGATAGCAGGTTAGGCCAGGGGACCACGGTCACGATATTATTACCTTATACCGGGGCTATAGAAGACCCATGAAACACAAAAAGTCTGTATTGATAGTTGATGATGACCGCACCCATCGAACCATGCTGCGAACCCTTATCGGGGGATGGGGATATGATGCTGTTGAGGCGGATGACGGATCAACAGCAATCGAGAAGGTCCAAGAACGCCCCTTTGATCTGGTTTTGATGGATGTAAGAATGCTCAAAGTTTCAGGCCTCGAAGCTCTTGAGAGGATAAAAGCGTTCAATCCCGCCATACCGGTAACCATAATGACTGCCTATTCATCTGTTGAAACCGCTATTGAGGCTTTGAAAAAAGGGGCTTACGACTATCTTACAAAACCGCTTGATTTCGACAAGCTGCGCCTTACTCTTGAAAGGGCCATGGAGCACATCCGACTAAAAGAGGAAAACCGGATTTTAAAGGAAAACCTCGGGAAGCATTTCGACATGCAGAATATCATTGGTCGCAGCCCGGCCATGACAAACCTTCTGGAAACAGTGGCTCATGTGGCTCATTCCGAAGCAACCGTTATGATTACCGGCGAGTCCGGAACGGGTAAGGAATTAATTGCAGGGATAATCCATTTTAACAGCCCCAGAAAAGACGGGCCTTTTATTAAGATTAACTGTGCCGCCATTACTGAAACCCTGCTTGAATCAGAACTTTTTGGACATGAAAAAGGGGCTTTTACCGGTGCTGACCGCAGAAAGGAAGGTCGTTTTTATCAGGCCCACGGGGGGAGTCTTTTCCTGGACGAGGTCAGTGAAATGCCCCTGACCATGCAGGTAAAACTGCTGCGGGTGTTACAGGAAAGAGAATTTACCCGTGTGGGCGGAGAAAAGGTACTTAAAGTGGATGTAAGGGTAATTGCGGCCACAAACAAAAATCTTCTGGAGCTTAAAACTCAAGGGATTTTCCGTGAAGATCTTTACTATCGGTTAAATGTTGTCAGCCTGGAAATTCCCCCTTTAAGAAAAAGAATAGAGGATATTCCGTTGCTTGCCCAGCATTTTCTGAAAATGTTTGCTGTAAAGAACCGAAAAGAGATAAAGGGGTTCACTCCCGTTGCAATGGATCGGCTTATCCGGTATGACTGGCCCGGCAATGTTCGAGAACTGATGAATGCGGTTGAAAGAGGTGTTGTGCTTGCTCGCACTGATTACCTTGATGATAAAGATTTTACGATCATGCAAAATTTATCCGGGCAGCCAGATGAACCTTTGCCTGTTTTTGTCGAAGAAGATAATAATATATCTCTTGAACAGGTTGAGAAGGCCACTATTTTGCGCACCCTGGAATCAGTCGCCGGCAACAAAAGTGAAACTGCGCGGCGTCTGGGCATAACCAGAAAAACCCTTCATAAAAAGCTAAAAAAATATGGAGTTATGCCTTAGCTGAAGAAATGCTTAAACTGCCTAAAATTATCCTAAGTTGAGCGATTTTTTGCGAAGAGATCGGTGCAGATCTAGTAAAAAATCGCTCAATTTAGGATTATGGTACGTTGTTGTTTTTAGATTCGTGTATATTTGTGATCATTCGTGGTTTTATTTCACCGCAAATAGACGCAAATAAACATAAATGGACATTCTAAACAAATGCCTTATGTGTTTAGATCTATGTTATTATTTTTAATTTCGTGTATATTCGTGTTCATTCGTGGTTTTATTTTATGGTTTTTCAATTATTTTAGGAGTTTTTTAATGAAATTTAAAGGTGCTCTAATTTTGTTTATTTGCTTTTGCTTTACCCCGGCGGTATTCAGCCAGGATTTATCTCAGAGATTAGATGTAACGCCAAATGTGTCGGATCTTTCTCCGGATGATATCATTAAAAAGGTTGAAACACGGTATGCGGTTTCAGGCTTTTCGGCCAACTTTTTTCAAGCTTCAACAATAAAAGCCATGGAAATAACAGACAGCGCATCAGGGAAAGCCTTTTTCAAACGCCCCGACAAAATGAGATGGGAGTATGAAACGCCCGACCGGCAAACGATAATAACGGATGGCAATAGGTTATGGATATGCAGACCGGAAGACAACCAGGTCATGGTCGGCGAGGCCCCTTCTTTTTTCGGGGACGGAAAAGGATTCAGTTTTCTTTCAGATATGAAGTTGGTAAAGAAGCAATTCACTATTCTTCTCGACAAAAAAGCTGAAGATGATTACCATGTGCTGAAACTTTTACCCAGACAGAAAACATTCGATGTATCGGTTATATATCTGTTTATTTCAACAAAGAATTTTGAAGTGCTTAAAATTGTTACCTATAACTCATACGGAGATGAAACACGAATCGAGCTTGACAACATTCAGTTTAAGCAGAAAATAGATGATTCCATGTTCAATTTTAAAATACCGCAGGGTGTTGAAATACTGCATCTTGACGAGCAATAAGTATAAAGGCAGCAAAGAAATGATCGGCAACTAGAGGTTATTAAGGAACTAAAGAATGAAGGAAAAGATAAGAAGTTTGTTAAAAAAAAGAAAAGCAATTATGCTTGTACATAACTACCAGCCGCCTGAAATCCAGGATATTGCGGATCTTTGCGGTGATTCACTGGAACTGAGCATCAGGGCAGCCCAAACCGATGCCAAGATCATCGTCTTTTGCGGTGTGCATTTTATGGCTGAAACCGCTTCAATCCTATCTCCGGACAAGACCGTACTTTTGCCCCGCAAAGATGCCGGATGTCCCATGGCTGATATGGTAACAGCGGAAGCCCTTAAAGCCAAAATGGATAAACTTCCTCCGATGCCGGTTGTAACCTATGTTAACTCAACGGCAGCGGTCAAGGCATTTTCAACCATATGCTGTACTTCGGCCAATGCCATAAAAGTTGTAAACAGTCTGGATGCTGAAGAGGTATTAATGGTTCCCGACCGAAACCTCGCCATGTATACCGCTTCTCATACGAGCAA
>Ga0315539_1001972_pt1 | contig 14903 bp, 12 predicted proteins | sample SalMarSW160150MG_FD_203097 | JGI IMG/M metagenome (GOLD analysis project Ga0315539, IMG submission 203097) | Salt marsh sediment microbial communities from the Plum Island Ecosystem LTER, Massachusetts, United States - Salt Marsh Sediment SW1601-150 ... | reverse complement strand
CTCTCATTGCCCACTACGATCCCGAGGAATGGGATGCTCGCTGGGCTGAAGAAAAAGCGGACTTCGAGGCCTGGCAAGCTGAACAGGAGCAACAACACGAGACTGAGCCGGCCCCGCCTTACACCCCGCCACCGGTGGAAAGTAGAGAAGTGGATCCAGAGACCTTCCTGGAGATGCTGCGCCAACCGTGGCTCGACCCCGAACTGCACAAGGTGGCCCAGAAGCTGACCGAGTGCTGTGACGTGCCAGTGCCCGGCGACCGCTTTGGCTCCGGCTATCGCCATCTGACCCGAACCGAGGCTACCTCCCTGGTGGCCGGGCTGCATCAACAGGGCGTGGACATCCAGGCGCTGCTGGCCCAGATCGAAGCCTGGCCTTACCAGAAAGTGGCTCTGGATTGGCTGAGTGAGCCGGAGCGGAATGCGGCGATGATCTGCTTGGCTATCGAGACTGAGGTCAACCCGGACGATCAGGAAGAGCTAGCCCGCTTCATCCAGCATCGGGACTTTATCTTCATCCTGGCCCGACTGGTCCCACCCGGTGCCCGGCTCTGGCTGCAGGGCTGGCTGGAGGCGGTGGCTCACGGGGCTTTCGCTGCTCCTGACGCTCCATTTTGAGGTTTAGGAGGACACGAATGGCTAAACCATTGGCAAAACGACAGCAAAAGGCGCGCCAGCGCAAGAAGAAGCGCGTCCCCTCGAGGCGGCGGGCTTTGAACCCACTCGGGCTGCTCCGCTCATCTGGCAACTGGTCTCTGCACGAGTGCCTTCTGGCCGAGGAGTGGCAGGAAGAGGGGGTGATCATACAAATCCTGGTGGCCCGCCGCTCGCCCTCAGGACAGATCGCCACTGGCATGTTCCTGGTTGATCTGGGCTGCCTGGGGGTCAAGAGCGCGTTTGGCAGGGTGTTCGATACCCGATGGGAGTACGAGGAACTGCGGAGCGATATGATGACTCACCAGGACATGATCGAGGCCGACCCTAACCTGGTAGCCAAGATCATCCGCGAGGCGATTGCCTACGCCGACGAGCTAGGATTTCAGCCTGATCCCGACTACCGCGACGCTGTGCTGGTGCTGGGCGACGCTGACCCCGACGCTTGCGACGTGCCCATCCCGCTGGGTGGCAGAGACGGCAAGCCTTTTTTCATCGCCGGCCCGTACGACAATGTGGACCGCATCATGGTCAAACTCACACGCAAGCTAGGGCCTGATGGTTTTCACTTTCTTTTTCCGGCCAGTGGGGACGAAGGGATTCTATTGCTCGATGAATGAAGCTCCGGTGACTCGTAAACCCCTGGCGCTCTCCAACTGGAAAATGGCGATGACGGTTGCCGACAGCCGGGCCTTCGTTCGTGACTTCGAGGCGATGGCGGGGGATTTGCTCGATAGAGTGGACGTGGTGATCTGCCCGCCCTTCACCGCGCTGTGGCTGATGGCGCAGGTGCTGCGCGGCAGTCGCCTCCAATTGGGCGGACAGAACATCGCGCCGACCGCCGACCTGGCGCGTACCGGCGAAATCTCGGCCGCGCTGCTGGCTGACGTCGGCTGCCGCTGGGTGATGCTGGGGCACTGGGAAGTTCGCCGCCACCTGGGCGACGACGATGCGGCCGTCAGCCGCAAGGTGCACCTGGCGCTCGACGCGAGCCTGGCGCCCATTTTGCTGATCGGTGAGGCGCGCCATGACCGGTCCCCGCTGGCGGAGGCCCTGGGGCGGCAATTGGAGCGGGTGCTGGCCGGCTGCCGGGCGGAGCAGGTGGAGACGATGGCCTTCGTCTACGAGCCAGAAGGAGCCATCGGCGTGGCCGCGCCCGCCTCGCCAGAGCACGTAGCCGCTGGCTGCGGTGTCATTCGGGGCTGGTTGCGCGAACGCTGGGGTGGCGCGGTGGCCGAAAGCGTGCCCATCATCTACGGCGGAAGCGTCGCACCGGGGTACGCCGCTGACCTGCTGGCCTGTCGCGACGTGGACGGCCTGGGCGCGACACGACGCGGCCGGGACGCGGCGACCTTTGCCCAAATCGTGTGCCTCATCGCTCGGATGCGCACGCTCTGATCGCCCCGTCCCGGCTGTCTATACACTCGTAGTGGCGACTTTAGTCGCTTCTTCGCATTTGCGAACGACTAAAGTCGTTACTACGAAACTATAGCTTGTACAACTCGGCGTATTTCGTCCGCAGATAGCGAATGTACGGCTCAATGCTCATCGGCCCGCCGGTGACGCGCTCGATGAGTTCGGTGGCGGTGTACTTGCTTCCGTGCTGGTAGATGTTCTCTTTGAGCCAACTGTGCAGCGTGCCGAATTCGCCCTCCTCGATTTCTGCTGGAATCTCAGGATGAGCCGCCAGAGCGGTCTCGAAGAATTGCGCGTTCAGGACGTTGCCCAGGGTGTAGCCCTGGAACGCGCCGCCGACGATGCCGTCGTACCAGTGCACGTCCTGCAGCACGCCGTCGCGGTCGTCGGGTGGGACGATGCCCAGGTCGGCCTTGAAGCGCTCGCGCCAGGCCTCGGGTAGATCGCGCACCGCCAGGCGACCTTCCAGCAGGGCCAGCTCGAAATCGAAGCGCAGCATGACGTGCAGGTTGTAGGTCACTTCGTCGGCGTCGGTGCGGATCAGCGAGGGCTGGACTTTGTTGATGGCGCGGTAGAAGGTATCCAGCGACACTGACCCCAGTTGGTCGGGAAAGACTGCCTGGAGTTTGGGGTAGAAGAACTTCCAAAAGCCCCGGCTGCGCCCGACCAGGTTCTCCCACAGGCGGGATTGGCTCTCGTGGACGCCCGATGATGTCCCTTGAGCCAGTGGTGTACCTTCAAAGTCTTTCCTAACGCCCTGCTCGTACAGCGCGTGGCCGGCCTCGTGCAGCGTGCCGAACAACGCTTCGCCCAGGTCGTTTTCCTTGACGCGAGTGGTGATGCGCACGTCGCCGATCGAGAACTTGGTGGTGAACGGGTGGGGAGTCTTGTCCTGCCGACCGCGCTCGAAGTCGTACCCGAAGCGCTTGACGATCTCGAGGCCAAAGGCCCACTGCTGCGCCTCGGGGAAGGTCTGGTGTAGACAGGAATCGTCGGCGGCGGGATGGGCGGTGATGGCCTGCACGAGAGGGACGAGTTGCTGGCGCAACTCGGCAAAGAGGGTACGCAGGGTGGAGGCCTTCATACCGTAGTCGTGGAAATCAATCAGGGGGTCGGCGACGTGCTCGTAGCCGGGGAAGAAATCGGCCAGTTGTCGGCTCAGGTCGAGCGTCTTTTCCAGATAAGGCTGCACTTTGGCAAAATCGTTCGCCGGTCGGGCCTGGGCCCAAACCTCATAAGTCTGAGAAGTGTGGCTAGAGAGTTGGGCCACAAACGAGGGAGGCACTTTCACCGATCTCTCGTAATTGCGTCGCGTGACGCGGATGAGACTGGCCTCGTCCGAATCGTAGGGCAGGCTCTCCTCGTAGGGCCGCAGGTCTTCCAGCAGCTTGCCGATGGCTGGGTCGGTGAACTTCTCGTGGGACAGTTGCCCCAGCGTGGCCAGTTGGCGGGCGCGGGCCGCTGCACCGCCAGGCGACATGTAGGTTGACTGGTCCCAGCTCAATAGCGCAGCGGCAGACTCCAGATCGTTGATCTCAATGAGACGAGTTTTTAGCTTTTGCAATTTGGTTTCCATTTAGAATTTTCACCTTTCCTGTAATGTGCTACAAGATACCACACAAGGTGTGGATTGTCAAGCCTGGAGCACTTGGAATTGCCAGTCAATCCACTTTCTGGTATAATCTGGTGAAATTGCTCAGGAGGACGCAAGCATGACCCAACCACGAAACGTCGTCGTCGCCCAATCGGGCGGGCCGACGCCGGTGATCAACAACTCGCTGCGGGGCGTGGTGGAGACCTGCCGCGCCATGCCCGACGCCTTCGGCACGGTTTATGCCGGCTGGCACGGCATCGAAGGGGTGTTGAAAGAGGAGTTGCTCGACCTCTCCGCCCAGCCGACTGAAGAGATATGCTTGCTGCGCACTACCCCCGCCGCCGGCGCCATCGGCACCTGCCGCTACAAGCTCAAAGCTCATCAACAGGAAGACTTCGAGCGGGTGATCGAGGTCTTCCGTGCTCATAACGTTGGCTACTTTTTCTACATCGGCGGCAACGACTCGATGGACACGGCCCACCAGATCGCGCTGCTGGCCCAGGAGCGGGGGCTGAAGCTCGTCGCTACCGGCGTGCCAAAAACGATAGACAACGACGTGGGCGATAGCGAATTCAAGCTGATAGATCACACCCCCGGCTACGGTTCGGTGGCCCGCTACTGGGCGCTCAACGTCCAGAACGCCGACCAGGAGAACGCCGGCTCCTGCCCGTCCGACGCGGTGTTGGTGCTGCAAGCCATGGGCCGCAAGATCGGCTTCATCCCGGCCGCCGCTCGCCTGGCCGATCCGCAGAGAGAGATGCCATTGCTCATCTTCATGCGCGAGTCGGGCCTGACCCTGGAGGAGTTGGCCGATGGCGTGAACGATGTGCTCAGGGAGCGGGGCCGGGCGCTGGTGGTGATCAGCGAGGGATTCGACGTGGGCGCCATCGGCGAACGCAAGGATGCCTTCGGCCATACCATGTTCTCGTCCAGCCAGATGACGGTCGAACAAATCGTGGTGAATTATCTGAACGAGGTGGGGCTGGCCGCCCGCGGGTCGGCGCGCGGCAACGTGTCGGGCACCGACCAGCGCCACAACATCATCTATGCCTCGAGCGTTGACCTGGAGGAAGCCTACAAGGTCGGGCAGAAGGCGGTGCTGATAGCCCTCGAGGAGGGTTCGGGCTTTATGGCCACCATCTTGCGAGATGCAGGGCCTTTCTATCACGTCCGCTACGACAAGGTGCCGCTGGAGGTAGTTGCCAACTCCGAACGGATCTTTCCCGAAAGCTGGATCGCGCCCAGCAGGGTGGATGTCACCGATGACTTCGTGTGCTACGCTCGCCCCCTCATCGGCGACGACTGGCTCACCATCCCGCTGATTGATGGCCGGCAGCGGTTCGCCCGCCTCCAGCCCATCTTCGCCGAAAAGAAGTTGCCAGAGTACGTGCCGCAGGCGTACCGATAGCGCATCCAATGGTCAGCCACGAATCCTTCGACTGGGCTCAGGACAGGTTTCACGAATTAACACGAAAGAGGGGAAATTAGTGAAATTCGTGTAATTCGTGGCAAAAATCAAAGCGGGGATTTGGCAATCCCCTTGGAGCGATTATGGATTCACTGATCGTTGACGTTGCTGTGATCGGCCATTTTGCCAGGGACAGGATTATCGTTCGGGGTGAGGAACGGGTCTCCTCCGGCGGTTCGGTCTACTACGGGGCCATCGCTCTGCGGCGGATGGGGCTCAAGGTAGCAGTCGTCACCCGCCTGCGGCAAGACGACTTCGGGCTGCTCAATGAGCTGAAGGACGAGGGCGAGGGCATCGTGGTCTTCGCTCAGCCGGCAGAGCAGACTTCGGGGATAGAGAACACCTACTTCACCGAAGACATGGACCGTCGGGTGTGCAAGCCCCTGGGCTTCGCCGGGCCGTTTCGCATCGAAGACCTGCCCGACATCCAGGCCAGAACCTTTCTCGTCGGTCCCATCATGGCTGGCGAAGTGGACATCCCTCTGATCAGGATGCTGTCGGCAAAAGGCACCGTGGCCCTGGATGCTCAGGGTTTCGTCCGTGTGCGGGAGGGGGCAGAACTGGTCTTCAGGGACTGGCCCCAGAAGCAGGAGGGACTGGCGTTAGTGGACGTGCTCAAGGTAGACACCGCCGAGGCCGAGGTGCTGACGGGCCAGACCGACGTATATCAGGCAATGAGTGAGTTGGCCGCCTACGGCCCCAGGGAAATCGTGCTGACCCGTCCTCAGGGCGTGCTGGTCTACGCGGGCGGGGAGTGCTATCAGGCTCCCTTCACTCCCAAGGAAGTGAGGGGCCGTACTGGCCGAGGCGACACCTGCTTCGCGGGCTACCTGGGCCGGCGTTTGACTGCCGATTCCGAAGAGGCCTGTCGCTTTGCGGCAGCCATGACCTCGCTCAAGCTGGAGCAGCCGGGGCCTTTCCGGGGCACTATCGAAGACGTGGAAAGGGCCGTGAAACGTGAAGGGGGTTCCCAATGCTTAGAATCAAGGTTACCGTCGGTGACGTCGTTGCTTTCGCGGAGCTAAACGAGACTGCGACGGCCGAAGCCATCTGGAAAGCCCTACCCATAGAAGCACGGGCCAGCACCTGGGGTGACGAGATCTACTTCTCCATACCTGTCTACCTGGAAGAGGAAAACGCTCAGGAGGTGGTAGAGAAGGGTGATTTGGGTTACTGGCCTGTGGGCAATGCTTTCTGCATCTTCTTCGGTCGCACGCCCGCCAGCCGGGGCGACGAGATCCGCCCGGCCAGTCCGGTCAATGTCTTCGGGCATGTGGAGGGTGATCCCGCCATCTTCAAGACAGTGCGCGGCGGAGAGAAGGTGGTGTTAGAACGAGTGGGGTAGAGAGGGGGAAAGTTGAATTTGCCGATTGTAGGTATAGCCATCATCGGGGTGGCGCTGTTCTTCGATTTCATGAACGGCTTCAACGACTCGAGCAGCATCGTGGCCACCATGATCTCTTCGAGAGCCATGTCTGCGCGCAAAGCCCTGGCCCTGAGCGCAGTGGCCAATTTCTGCGGCCCCTTTCTGTTCGGCGTGGCCGTAGCTACTACCATTGGACATGATGTGGTTGACCCTAGGGCTATCACCGTTGCTGTCATCTTCGCCGCTTTATTGGCGGCTATCATCTGGAATCTCGCAACCTGGTATTTGGGCATTCCCTCCAGTTCGTCCCACGCTCTGGTGGGCGGATTGATCGGAGCGGTGAGCATTGATTTCGGCCTGGCCATGATCCAGATGAGGGGATTGCTCAAAATCATCATCGCCCTCTTCATATCGCCCATCCTGGGCTTGGTGATAGGGTATCTGTTGATGCGGTTGGTGCTCTTCCTGGCCCGTGGGGCCTCGCCTCGGATCAACTGGTTTTTCAAGCGCTCTCAGGTCATTACCTCTCTGGCTCTGGCCTTGAGTCATGGCACCAACGATGCCCAGAAGACCATGGGTATCATCGCTATGACCCTGGTTACGGTAGGCTATTCCTCGGAGTTCAGCGTGCCCTGGTGGGTGATCGCTCTTTCTGCGGGAGCCATCTCTTTGGGGACAGCTCTGGGAGGCTGGCGGATCATCAGAACTCTGGGGGGCAAATTCTACAAGATCAGGCCGGTGCATGGGTTCGCAGCCCAGGTTGCTTCGGCCTTAATTATCTTTGGGGCGGCTTTCCTGGGCGGGCCTGTTAGCACCACTCAGGTTGTTAGTTCGGCCATCCTGGGCGTAGGCTCGGCCGAGCGCGTCTCCAGAGTACGCTGGAACGTGGCGGGCAACATCCTTGTCGCCTGGGTACTTACCATACCCGCTTCCGCCCTGCTGGCGGCTCTGCTTTATCTGTTGGTGTGTTCCATTTTGCAATCATAAGAGAGGAGAAGGGCTGATGGGGATTAGAGATCTATTTAAGCCTCGTGAGGACAAATTTATGCGCTTGCTCACTGAGCAGGCAGCCAAAACCGTGGAAGGCATGGAGTTGTTGGAAGAATTCATGAAGGATAATAATGGGGAGATAGCCGAGAGGATCACTCAGGTGGAGAAGGAAGCTGATGAGGTGCGGCGCATCCTCATAGATGAACTCAACCACTCCTTCATCACCCCCATTGATCGCGAGGACATCTTCGCCCTCTCCCTGACTATTGATGACATCCTGGATTATGGCTACAGCACCGTGGACGAGATGGTGATCCTGGAGGTGGAATCCAACTCCTACCTTCGACGTATGGTCTCGCTGGTGCGGGAAGCAGCCCGTGAGATACACATGGGAGTGCTGCGCTTGCAAGATCATCCCAATGTAGCCAACGATCACGCGGTGCGAGCCAAGGCCCTGGAGAACCGGGTAGAGACCGTTTACCGAGAAGCGCTGGCTGAGCTATTCCATGGGCCTACAGATATAGATCATGTAATGGACATGCTCAAGCTCAGGGAGATCTATCGTCACCTGAGCAACGCCGCCGATCGAGGCGACCAGGCGGCCAATTTGATTGGGGACATCGTGGTGAAGATGACATAAGGGTTTCAGGTTTTGAGTTTCGAGTTTCGGGTTTCTCATTCCGCAACTCGTTGAGGAGATACCTGAGTTTGTCAAAGGGGACGGCCAATTTGCTCGTGTGCTGGTTGGCCGTTCTTTCGTTTAGAGGGGAGGCGAGGCCAGCTTCTTCAGTTTTTCCAAGGCTTCTTCTTGCCAGGTGATCTTGGACAGCCCCAGCTTCCGGCGCTGTTTGTCTGACGGCATCTTGGCCTTGTAGTCGCGCACGGCGCAGGTCCAGCGCAGCATCTCGAAGGAGATGTTCTCCAGGCCGGCCAGACGGGCCGCGTTGTCCAGAACGTACTCCAGATTGCGGGCAGTGCACTCGAAGAGCTGTTCCTGGGGCTGGTACTCGGCCAGGTACTGGCGCATGATGGGCACGAAGTCGGCCGAAAGCCGCAGTTTGCGTTCCTTGTGCTTCATCTTGGGATTGCTGTAGCGGATGTAGAGGGCGGGCTCTTTCGGCTCTGAGGTATCAATGTCGCTAAGCTGGATGGCCATGCACTCGCCCTTTTTGATACCTGTCTGCAGGAGGAGAGTGACCAGCAAGTGGGGGCGGGCGTCGGGTGTATCAGCCTGCGCGAGGCTTTCGGTGGTCTGCAGAAGTTTCTCCACCTGGCCTTCGTAGAGGAATTGGGGCAGGGGGGTGCTGGCCCGTTGATGGATCAGTGGCGCGGCGGGGTCGCCGGGTAGGATCCCCTCCTCGGCCAGCCAGCCGAAGAACACCTTCAGAGTAGTCATCCGACGAGCATAGGATTTGGGTTTGCAGGGCACGCCTCGCTCGTGGCGCAAGTAGGCCATGAAATCCTTGAGCTCGCTGGTGCCGATTTGGCTCAGGGAGCGATCATCGCCCAGGTATCTGGTGAGGATGCGCAGATCGTTGAGGAAGGCTGAGATGGTATTCTCCGTGAAGCCTTTGCGGATCATGTGCTGGTGAAAACCGCCGATGGCGGCACTGAGAGGCGACTCCCTGGTCAAGCTAAAGAGTGGCAATTGTTCGACAGACATTGGCACCTCCTGACGACACCTTTTCGTATAGCCGTTTCTTTTGACATAATTTTACTGCAAACCGGGTTGGATGTCAAATCGTTGCATTCCACGCTGCTGGCCTGCTGTGCAGGCACCGGGGAACTACAGTTTGACCTTTTAGATGGAAGCCGGTATAATACCAGAAGATTTTCTGCTCAGTTCCGCAGGCTAATTTAATACTGCCAGTTTAGGTGGAAAATCAGTAGTCATGCAGCTCGATAGGAAAGGAGGGTTCGAGATGATAAGAGAGATAGGGTTTGAAAACGTTAGAATCTTTGAAGGATCAGGTTGGGAATTCCCTCTTTCCCCCCTAACAGTCTTTTGTGGCACAAATAATTCGGGTAAATCAACGCTGCTAAAAGTTTTGCTATTGCTACGTCAGAGCATGGGAATTCAAGAAAGCTACACGTATGGGGAGGGCAGGTTACGTTTTGTTGGATCCCAAGTTGATTTGGGAAGCTATTCCTCCTTTGTATCTCACAATGAACACCAGCGTGATATATCAATTACCTTGACAACAGAAGGTCTTATGCCGATAACCGCCTTCAACGAGTTGAGATCGCTAAGAGCATCCCGGGAGGACCCCACTACTAGTACCTCTAGAGATTATGTTCCATATTCTCTTGAGTCTGATTTCCGTTTTGGAGCCATTCCTGAGCAAGAGACTGTACCGGACACTTCTATGTTCATGTCAGAAGAAGGTGTTCAGGAAGCCCTCGCTTCCTCTCCTAAAGGGTTCCTCAAAAAGGCAGTTTATGAGTTGAGCGTCGCTGGGGAGAAGCTGCTTTCGTGGAGAATAGTCCACTCTGGTTTTGATGAAAAAGGCGAGCTAGAGTTTGATCTTCTGATCCCACAAAATTACTTTGATAGTATTGAGAGGTTCTCAAGGATCAGAGTTGACCGGGGACCTAAAGATTATGCAAAAATTAGAGTAGTGCTCCGCGATTTGCTCCCTCACCTAATGATTGCTCAGTTGTCATCGGGGGATGAGATGGTTGATACAGAAGAGCTGGAGGATGAGAATTGGGTAGTCGAGCCTTTGCCGTATGAAATCTATAATGTGTCTAAACAGCTGCAACAGACCCTAACCCGGGTTCAGTACATTGGTCCTTTACGCTCACCAGCTAAGAGATACTACATAACTCAGTTCGATATGGGTCAACCTTTAGACCCTGCTGGAGAGTTCTTACCTTACATACTGAAAAACATTGGTGAATACGAATCCTGGCATGTTCCCCCCGGACTACAGGCAGAACCTAAGCGTGAATCTTTATTCATTGCTCTTAACCGGTGGATGAAGTATATTAGGACGGGCGAAAAGCTGGTGGGAGAAGTCCGTGAGAAAGAAATAGATTGGGATGTTACTCGACGAGTCCTAATGGAAATCGAGGTCAGGTCTCCCTTAGGTGACGAACTGCATGCCCTCGCTGATTCTGGATTCGGATATTCCCAACTGTTACCAATAGTCGTTAGAGGGCTGTTAGCGCCGCAAGATAATACTCTAATCATAGAGCAACCGGAACTGCATTTGAATCCTGCAATACAAGTTAGGATAGCAGAATTCTTGGTGGCCATGGCGCTAGCCGGCAAACAGGTGTTGATCGAAACTCATAGTGAGCACATCGTGAACACGATACGAGTTCTTGCAGCAGAGGATGAGTCGGACAAGTTGGCATCAATGTGTGAAATCTTCTATATCGATGTGGATGTGGAGTCCGAACATCCTAAGGTGTATAAGTTATCCGTAAAGCGAGATGGCACTGTTCCTAACTGGCCACGGCAGTTCTTTGGTGAGGCAGCATCATTAACAGGTCGACTACTGAAAGCCCAAAAACGACTTAGAAAGCAGCCTGCAGGGGAGTAAGCCGATGACACCGTTACTTTGTCTGTCGCCAGCCCTTCTGGATCACAGTCTTCCAAAAGACGATAGTGAATTATGGAACGTTCTTGACGCACTCGGGCAGATTCAAGAATACCTGGAAAAGGCCATTATTGGCCTGATAATGACAGATTGCCTTCGCTCAATAGCTGATCCAGAAAGCTTTGAGTACAGTCGCTACGATGAGTATCCACAGCTTCGCGAGATCTTACGACTCATTCGGCAGTGGGTTCTCCAACCACATGAGGGTATAGAAACGATAGATGTATCTGGAGTACAAGACCAGGAATATCAACCTCATCCAGCGCCTCAAGGATCTGAAGAGAAGGGGCTAATAGAATTCTGGCAAGATGAAGTCGGAAGGATACTTTTCGTACATGGCACTGTTTGTGAAAGGAACGAATTCTTTATTGGAGTTGCATGTGACTCAGCCTTCGCTGGAGGACCACTAGGTGAATATAATAACCCGGACAATAGATGCACTTTTCCCCTCGTTGGGCCCGATGACATAGTAAACCTCTCGGACGCTTACGAGTGGGTTGTCCCGCATGATGTCATCGGAAAACGAATCAGCTTAAATGATTTCTGGAAGAACTACAGATACATTGGAGCAATCCGTATATCCCCACCTTCGGGAGGTAGCCATTATAAAATTGAGTTTGAGGGTGCCAGATCCTGGCCACTTGATAATAACTATGATCCGATCCTTCGGGACCATCTGAGAACTTTGTCCCAAACAACGGGTTATCCTATAAAAGTTCTGAAAGATTCCCTAATCAACGGGCGGTATCCCAGAAAAGTCTGTCGGCTGCGTCAGTACCAGGTTTAGGTGATCAGGTGCAAGTTGTTGACTTGCTCGCATCACTGCAACCAGCGCCAATCGCTGTTGCATAAAACTCAATTCTGATGTATAATTGTTCCAACGTAAGTTGAGGAAATCGGTGTTCCCACTTGTGGGCCGCTAGCTCAATTAGGCAGAGCAACTGACTCTTAATCAGTAGGTTACAGGTTCGATTCCTGTGCGGCTCACCAAATCCAACAGATTTGTGCTCGGTCAGGAAATCCGTCCAATGGGGGCGGATTTCGCCGTGTAGTGATATTTCTGAATAAGGGGGTGCTTCAATGCCATACGCACACGCTGGCAAGCTTCTTTGGGTTGATCTCGATTCGGGGCAGTGGCGGGTAGAGGAGGTTGCCCCCGATCAGGTTCGCCACTATCTCCTCGGCAGCGGTTTAGCGGCCAGGATTCTTGACGACAGGCTGCAGCCCCGGTTGGAGCCCCTCGATCCGGCCAACCCACTTGTGATGATGAACGGGTTATTGACTGGGACTTTCGTCCCCACCGCTTCTCGCGTGTCCGTGTGCGGTCGCTCGCCGTTGACGGGCATCTGGTGCGAGTCGGCGGCCGGGGGCTACTGGGGACCAGAGCTGCGTTTCGCCGGCTACGATGGCCTGGCTTTCACCGGTCGTGCTGAGCAACCCGTCTACCTGTGGATCCACGACGGCCAAATCGAGCTCCGCCCGGCTTCTTCGCTCTGGGGCTTGGATTCCCAGGAAACAGCGCAGCGCATTCGAGATGAAACCGACCCCCAGGCGCTGGTGGCCTGTGTAGGCCCGGCCGGTGAAAATGGGGTGCGCATCGCCGGCGTGATGTTTCTCGGCCACGGCGAACGGACGGCGGCCCGAGGAGGCATGGGCGCGCTGATGGCCTCCAAGAATCTCAAGGCGGTGGCCGTCCGGGGAAGCCAGCGGCCAGACTACTATGACCGGGAAGGGTTGCGTCGCCGCGTGCGGGAGGACACGGTCTGGATCAAGGAGAACTCCCTGGCCATGTCGGAGTTCGGCACGGCAGGTGGAGTACCGGCCACGGAGGTGTTTGGCGACATACCCATCAAGAATTGGCTGTTGGGCAGTTGGGAAGAGGGAGCCGATAAAACCTCCGGCCAGACCATCGTGGCCACCATGCTCGACCGGCACTATCGCTGCTTTGCCTGCCCCATCGCCTGCGGCCAGGAGATCAAGATCACTGAGGGCCTTTATGCCGGCCTGGAAGGCCACGGGCCAGAGTATGAGACCCTGGCGGCTTTTGGAGCCTTGCTCTTGAACGACAACCTGGAGGCCATCATCCAGGCTGACCACCTGTGCAACCGCTATGGCCTGGACACCATCTCCACCGGAGCGGCCATCGCCCTGGCTATGGAAGCCTACGAGAAGGGGCTATTGACGGCCGAAGATACCGGCGGCTTGGAGTTGGAATGGGGCAACGCCGAAGCCATTTTGCAGTTGGTGGAGCAGATTGCGTATCGTCAGGGGCTTGGCGCTGCGCTGGCCGACGGAGTTCGAGCGGCGGCCAAGAAGTTGGGCCCCGCGGCCGAGGAGATGGCCATTCACGCCAAAGGCCTGGCTATCGCCATGCACGACCCACGGGCTTTTGCTGACATGGCCGTCAACTACGCTACCGCCAACCGGGGAGGCTGCCACCTGGAGGCGCTATCCTATTGGCGAGGTTATGGCCTGGAATGGGAGGAGTGGGGCCAGGCGGGAGAGCACAACCGTCTGGACGGTGCTGGCAAGGCGCAGGTGGTCTACGACTTTCAGAACTACCTGAGCGTCTACAATGCCCTGGGTTTGTGCAAGTTCATCGTCAAGGGGCTGGTGGGGCCGGAGACGGTGGTGGAGTGGCTGAACCTGGCTATGGGCTGGGGTTGGGACTCCGGCGACCTCATCCGCGCTGGGGAGAGGATCTTCAATCTCAAGCGGCTGATCAACCTCCGCTTAGGCGTCACCGGAGCGGACGACACCCTGCCACGGCGGCTGCTGACCCACCCGCGTCCCAGCGGCAGCGCGGCCGGCGTGCTGCCCGATCTGAAGCCTATGCTGGAGGAGTACTACCAACTGCGAGGTTGGACAGCGGCAGGCGTTCCTACAGAGGAGAAGCTGCGGGACCTGGGCCTGGCGTGAAACGCGAATGGAGTCAGATTTTGGTTTGATGGGCTTGTTTTCTCACCGGGCTTTCTTGCTCCGCTTTCTGTAGGCCGTGATGTAGCGCATGGAGAACTCGTCGCGCCCTAGAACCAGGTCGGCTGCCAGGACGGTCGGGCGCACCTTGGCCGGGTCCACGATGGGACAGTTCACGCCGCTCTGGATGGCCAGGGCCAGGAAAGCTCGGTTGATCACTTCCCGCTCCGGCAGGCCAAAGGAGACGTTGCTGGCTCCCAGCGTCATGTTAACCCCCAGTTCCTCGCGCACCAGTCGGATGGCCTCCAGAGTGGTCAGGCCGGCTCGCGAGTCAGCTCCCACCGTCAGCGCGAGGCAGTCAATGACCACGTCCTCACGGGGGATACCCATCGCCTCAGCCCTCGCGACGATTTTGCGGGCTACCGCCAGGCGTTTCTCTGCCGTGGGTGGGATGCCGTCGTCGTCCATGACCAGACCGATGACGGCCGCCTTGTACCTGGCTACCAGAGGCAGTACCTGCTCCAGGCGAGCCTCCTCGCCGTTGACCGAGTTGATGAGCGGCTTACCCTCCGACGCCAACTCTTTGTGAACCTCCAATGCCGCCCGCAGCGCTTCGAGGTTGGGGCTGTCTATGCACACCGGCGCCTCGACCGTCTCCATAACCAGACGCACTACCCTGGGCAACAGGGCCACCTCGTCCACCGTGATGACCCCCACGTTGACATCCAGCACGTCGGCGCCGGCCTGCACCTGAGCTTCAGCTTCCGTGCGGACGATCTCCAGGTTGCCCGCTTCGAGAGCCGCAGACAAGCGCTTCCTGCCCGTGGGATTGATCCGCTCGCCGATGAGCACTGTTGGCTTGTCGGGGCTGATGACCACCGTCTTCTGCGCGCTC
>Ga0315539_1001971_pt1 | contig 14904 bp, 10 predicted proteins | sample SalMarSW160150MG_FD_203097 | JGI IMG/M metagenome (GOLD analysis project Ga0315539, IMG submission 203097) | Salt marsh sediment microbial communities from the Plum Island Ecosystem LTER, Massachusetts, United States - Salt Marsh Sediment SW1601-150 ... | reverse complement strand
CAACTTCGCCGCCATCAACAGACGCGATGGGACACTGGCCCTTGAACCGGAAATTGGCAAACTTAGCGACATGTTTTTCATCAAGGGTATGCAATTACTCGTTGACGGCCAGGATTCTGAAGTAATCCGCGACCTTCTAACTCCTGAGATTCAGTATCTTCAAGAACGTCATTCAAAAGGCAAGAAAATCTTGGAGTTCATGGGAGCCGCAGCTCCTGCCTTTGGGATGATAGGCACACTTATCGGTCTGATACAGATGTTAAGAAGTCTTGAGTCGCCTGAAAAGATAGGCGCGGGAATGGCCGTAGCTCTGCTCACGACATTCTATGGGGCATTCTCGGCCAACCTGATCTTCATTCCATTGGCGGGAAAGCTGGGCATTTATTCGAAAGAAGAGTCCACCGCCATGGAGATGGTCGTCGAAGGTGTCTGTGCCGTCTCGCAAGGTGACAACCCCACGACCGTCCGCGAAAAACTCCAAGCATTTGTATCTCAAAGCAGACGTCAGGAAGTAAAAGCAACAGTATAATGCCTCGCGCTGAGAAAAATACACAGTCCGATGACACCCAAAGTGCACCGGAATGGATGGTAACTTTCAGCGACTGTATGACGCTGCTGCTGACCTTTTTTGTTCTTCTGTTGAGCTTTTCCTCATTTGACGACAAAGTCTTCCGGAAAATGGAAACTGCTCTGGCCGAAGCTTTGCCGGGGGTTGGCATGTCAATGATGAAGGATAAAGACGCATTCCTGACTATCAGGCAGATCCAATACAAAAAAGATCTTCAAAAAGGAAGTGAAAAACCTACCCTAAACGGAAACATCGAAGCTAATCCGAAAGAGGACATAAGTCTCTTACCCTTTCAGAATCGAAAAGTATTCCTGATCCCGTCCGAAAAGGTCTTTTGGGGCAGGGGTTCTTTCATTTCCTCCAGAGGACGTGAAATCCTCTCGGATGTAGCGTCGCTGTTGAAAACAGTGCCCAATAGAATAGCAGTAAGTGAGAATAATCAGACAAACGATAGAAAAAGTATTGAACTGGGCTTGTACCGTGCTTGGGCTGTTACAAAGTATCTCACGGAGCAACAGCATCTCGACAAGAATCGATTTAGTGTCTCAGCAGCAAGCACTGTACCCCAACAGAATCTCTCAAGCGATCGAGCACGCCCTTTAAGGTCAGTAAGCAGACGTATGCTCGAGATAGTCATATTAGAACGGAGTATTTACGATTGAAAAAGCCGACTCGGCCAAAAGATGGTAAGTCATCCAAGGTCCCAGCATATATCGTTACCTTCTCCGACATGGTGACCTTGTTGCTGACATTTTTCGTCATGCTGCTCAGTCTTGCAGAAGTGCAGGACCCGGAACTGTTCAATAAAGGCCGGGACTCCTTCTGGCAATCAATCAGATATTGTGGACTCGGACCTCTTCTCGGAAGAAGGGTAAAAGTCAATCTGGGCAATCAAAAAGTCAAATATCCAATAAGCGATCCCAACAACGTATCCGAAAGCAGAGGCATAGATGAAAAGCAACAGACAATTCGGCAAACATTCAAGAGACTCAGACGCTCAATGGCTACAATACCCTCACAGCTAACCGCAGAAACGGTTAACTTCACGGTAACGAACATTCAGTTTGCGCCTGGCCAGGCAATCTTGAATCAACCAGCAAAGAGCTTTCTGACCGAATTCTGTCTGGATCTGCAACAAAACCTCGATCGCGAGACCACTATGCTCTATGTAGTTGGTCTGGCTAATGATGAAACAATGGAAAAACAACAGTGGATAATCTCAGCCCGACGAGCTCAGGCAGTAGCTGATTTTATCCAACAAACTTTATCTACACCCTCAAACCGGCAAGTAACATACGGCGAGACAAGCGAGCAGTCGAAATGGCGTATCTTCTGGTGGGGGGCAGGACCACGAGGGAATTGGGCAGGAAAGGACAGCAGTATATCAGGACAATCCGAAATATTGATCGCGATTCTCAAAAGAAGTCCCTGATTTGTGCGCCTGTCAAGTTTTTCGACATCCTGTGGGCCCCTTAACCCCAAAAATCCTGAATAATAATGCATAGAATGCTTCTCAGCACTTAGGCACGCCTTTTGCACAGATACCTACGGATGGCTCCGTCGCGCGACGATGTAGGGCTAATGTATACGCTTGGGCAGCTCGGGTCTAATGAATCGAGACAGAAAAAAAATCGCTGTCATTTTAATAGCAATCGTTTTAGCAAGCGGCAAGTACATGATGCTCTCAGCCCAGACAATAACAGAGTCAGAGACCCCACAATCTGGAGCTGATTCAGTTCTCACTAACGACCCAAATTTCGCCATACAAACAGTCAATAGCCCCCCCAACCGAGAACTATTCATAAAACTAACGCTCTCAGTCCTGCTCATTATTGCTCTTGGTATCGCGGCAATATACCTCTCAAAAAGGCTACTGCCAAAAATTACAAATCTGTCCGGCAAAGAGATTCGCGTCCTCGAAACAACTTACCTCGGCCCGCGTAAAGCTGTACACCTAATTGAAATAGACAGTCAAAGACTGCTCATAGGCAGTACAAACGAAAGCATCACAACGCTGGCTCACATCACAAACACGGTGACCGAGTTCCCAATGCACGAGTCCAATGAGAATATGCAGGTGTAATTATGCCTCCTAAACTCATTAAAATATCGTTTGTGTTCTTCCTTTTTTCCACATCTGTTGCCATATCGGGCACCCAGGCTGATAATATATTTACACAAGAAACCCTGGCAAAAAATGCTGTTCCTGCTTCGCCGGCAAATCAGCTCCCAAACAATGTTCCAAGCATCACTGATCTGATGACTATGATAGATAAGGCCACGAGCAAGGAAACTGATAACAAAGACTGGTCAACTCCAGTTAAGCTCGTAATAATTTTCACCGGTCTTGCCATTCTTCCCGGCCTTTTGGTTATGATGACGTCCTTTACACGCATCGTCATAGTACTGGCATTTGTCCGTCGCGCCCTTACGACCCAAACAATACCACCAAACATAGCCATCACCGGCTTGGCGTTATTCCTTACGCTTTATACAATGGCTCCCACCTATGCAAAAATAAATACCGCCTCCATTCAGCCATATCTTGCCGACCAAATTGATTTTGCGACTGCAGGGGCAAAGGCAAGTCAGTATATGAAGGAATTTATGCTGCGCCAGAGCCGAAAAGCCGACCTGGCTCTGTTCGTACAAATGGCTAAAATCGAACCGCCCTCCAGTCCCATGGACATCGGGCTCCATATCGTTGTCCCGGCGTTTATCATAAGTGAATTTCGTACAGCATTTGAAATAGGCTGTATGCTGTTTATACCATTTCTTCTTGTGGATATGGTAATTGCCAGCGTTCTGCTCAGCGCAGGCATGATAATGCTACCCCCAATGATGATTTCGCTGCCTTTCAAGCTGATACTATTTATCCTTGTTGACGGTTGGCAACTGCTGGCAAAAAGTCTCAGTCTCGGCTTCAGGTAAATATAAAAAGAGTACATCATAAACCGCTAATCATTCAATGGGAGCCTGTCAAATGGATAGTAGTTTCGCCCTTTATCTCGGTCGACACACGCTGGAGACAGCTCTGCTTTTGGCTGCACCGATACTCATTACCTGCATGGTAGTTGGAATCACCGTAACATTGTTTCAGGCGGTCACTTCGATACGTGATATGACCTTGACGATCATTCCCAAACTGCTTGCGGTTGGAACCGTCATACTACTTTTTGGCGGCTGGATGCTCCAGATTGCCTTGCGGTTTGCTAACGAAGTCTTCGCCCACATCCAAAACATCGGACACTAACTCAGACAAAATATGACTGGAAAACTTCTTGGTTTTATAATGGTCCTCACCAGGCTCTCGGCGTTTATTATGCCGCTGCCCGTCTTTGGTTGGCAAGCCATTCCAGTTAGAATCAAAGTGGCAGTCACTGTACTGTTAGCTGTTTTCTTTTCAGCAATAATGCCGGTTCACACCGATCCTAAACAAGTCACAATGCTATACGCAATTCTACTAATGGCCAACGAGGCAACCTACGGCTTAGCGCTTGGCTTGATTGTAATTACTGTCTTTTCGGTAGTTAAATTGAGTGGTCGTCTCGTGGAACGCCAGATGGGCCTGGTTATGGCCCAGGTCATTGACCCTCTCAGCGGTGAAACAGCTCGACCCCTAAGTAGTCTTCTCGAGATGATATTCATAATCCTGTTTTTAAGCGCAGACGGTCACCATCTTTTCATGCTAATAATCTCACGAAGCTACGAAGTGTTTCCGGCCGGCACCAGCCCCACAATACCAGTACTGGCTAACGGCGTAATTAATGCTGGTTCTGTAATGTTCGTAGCTGCCCTGAGATTAGCCGCACCGATGATGGGTGCGTTCTTGTTGCTGATGGTCGTGCTGGCTATTCTGGCACGCATTGTTCCGGAAATAAACATTCTCTTTATCAGTCTGCCACTGCGCGTAGGATTAGGACTGTTTATGATGGCGATATTTCTGCCTTTTATTAACGGATTTGTATCAGAATTTGCCGAGTTGATGGGAAAACTGCTGCCACTATAGAGATTGAATTCCGAATCTCTCATAAGGTAACCGAAAGCCCGGCAATCATGTCTCGTCTCGGCGAAGCGCCGAGACGTAGCCGGATAGGTACTCACAATGCCCGATAAGCCAGCTGCTGAAAGAACCGAACAACCGACACCAAGAAGGCTTCAAAAGGCCAAGGAAAAGGGCCAAGTGCCTAGCAGCCAAGAATTAGCTTCGGTTCTGATACTAACGACGATGGTCATAACGCTGGGTTTGTTGGCACCGAGCATTTTGCGTTGGTTCATTGCCAGGACCAAGGATGGGTTATCAGGCCAGACTTCTATGTTTTCCAGTAGCAACATCTTCATGCAATATGTCGGCGAAAAAATAGTTGATTCGATCCTAATTGTCAGTCCCATCTTTGCCTCGCTATTCGCAGCCTCGGCTCTCGCCTATATTGTAGTCGGCGGCTTGAATTTCTCACCGCAGGCCATACAACTGAAATGGAGCACAATAAATCCAGTAACAGGGCTACAAAGGTTGATAAACGCACGGTCGCTCGTACACTTAATCACCTCCATAGCGAAACTGTTTCTCGTCGCGATCATCGTCTGGTTGTACATCAACAGCAAGCTCGATACATTCGCCACACTTCGGTGGGCCTGGTCCGCCCAGATCATCGCTGCCATTGCAAGGATAATATTTGGCCTGTGTGTTCGTGTTGCCATTGCGTTGCTGGCTATCGGAATTGCCGATGCCCTCTATCAAAAATGGAAGCACCTCCAGGACCTGAAAATGACACGACAGGAAGTAAAACAGGAACGCAAGGATACAGAAGGTTCACCGGAAGTAAAGGCCCGGATTCGCAGAATCCAGCTCCAGATGTCAATGAAACGTCTGATGCAGGAGGTGCCCAAGGCAAGCGTGATTCTTCTGAATCCAACACACGTTGCCGTGGCTCTGCGCTATGAGGCCAAGACAATGGAAGCTCCTGTCCTGGTGGCAAAAGGTGCCGATTATATGGCAGAGAAAATCATCAAAATCGGCCGGTCCTATGGTGTACCAATCGTAAGAAGACCAGAGCTGGCAAGAACCATCTACTCGAGCGTTCAACCGGGCCAGGTCATACCACAGGAACTGTACGTTGCTATAGCAGAAGTGTTGGCTATGATTTACCGTCTACGACAGAAAAAGGCGAGAATATAATTACTGATCCGGCTACGACTCGGCGCTTCGCCGAGACGAGAACGAAACAAACAAAGCTCCGCATAGCTTAAGCCAGTCAAGTTACACCTGTCAAAACTATGCCATACCAAAACCCAGAGCGGCCATCTGGCTTTGCAGTAGCGCTAATGTCTTCTCAAGTTTGGCAAAACGGGCTATTAATCTCTGCTCCTTCCTCGTAAGGCGGTACTCCTCAAGCTCTATTTTATCTTGTAGTCCGCTTATAGTGTCTTTAACGTGTTCCTGATTGATCTTTAGTGAGCCGGTGGTTATTTTGAGTACCCTGTCCAGAGTATCTTCGATTGCACCTGCAAAACCTTGCTTGACTCTGACCTTGGCCGTGAAGGTCCCATTCTGACTCAGGTCAACACTGATTTGAAGATTATTCTCTGGATACACCGGATAACCATTGTCGTCAAAGGAGCTATTGCCTGTAACAATATTGCCATTGTAATTCGCATCACGATAGGTAGATTCACTCGCGAGCTTTATCCTGGCGCTCGTGATCTCCCCGCCGCCTACCACAACCTCGACATCGTATGTGCCCGCGGTAGTGTAGTTGCTACTGGCACCGTAAAACTTGATTGTGTTGCTGTCGGAGCTGCCTGTTTTGTCAGCACCAATCAAAGCAAGAACGCCCATATAATCTTCGGCTATAGCCTCATCGAATACGCTCGTATCCAAACTCAATTTACCATTTCTATCAAGTTCAAGACCGATTTGGCCCGCCAACAAGTATGTATCAATATCCTCAACAAATCCGCTTGTCTTTGCGTAAAGATGCGTGCTGAGCAGTGACCGTATGGATGAGACAGTAAAATCCCCCATTAGAACACCAGCAGTTTTGAGAGCTTCGTTATAGCCCGTCTTTTCCTGTATATAAGTTATCGCACTATTATAGGCTTCAACCATGGAGTTCAACTTGGTTTTGACAGATTCAATGTCTCTGGTCAAAGTCAACTGTTCCCCACTGGAAGCCGTTGTGTCGTGCAGATGCAGCGTCACACCATGAATGACATCATCAACAGTATTGGAACTTCTGCTAATCCAACCATAGTTTTCGCCTTTCGTCTGTTCCTCAAACACGTAATTTGAAGGATCACTGGGATCCAGATTGCTTGAATCAATCGAAATCATGTTAACATCACCCGCAGTATCGAGGAATGTAAATATCATGGGACCACTTCGATCTAACCTTTCGCCAGTCACCTTTATATCGCCAGGATTTACGTTCGGCAGCGCTTCAAGTGCATCTTCAATCTCCCAGGTACGAGCATCGTAGTCAATCGGTTCCGTTGTTTGTCCATCGTAAGTTAAGGTAAATGTACCCGAATCCGCCCGGTCCGTTTTAGATAGAACTTGCACCTCGGCAATTCCTGCTTGTGGAATGGGGTACCCATCCACTCTTATTTTGCTGTCCTGAGCCGATTGTGTTTCGGTAAAATCTGCTGGTTCAAAACCTGTAAGGGTCCCTGCTGTGCCACCTTCTGTTACCGTCCAATCCTCGGGATCGGCAGGCAGAGTCAGCGCTGCATCACCGGCCGGGTCTTTTACGAACTCTAAGCTAATCGAGATATCACTTGCACCGCAGGTATCATCAGTAAAAACTATCTTACCGTTAACAAAAGTTGCCTTTGCGATTCCATCAAAAGCATCGTTAATTTCGCTGATGAGATGTGTAATTTTTGTATTGCTTGTTACAGCCAGTTCCACCTCCCCTATGGGATTACCGGCTTTGTCAGTACCATTGATCGTAATCTTATCGGTGGTACCAAGCGTTCCACTAAACTGGTCAAGCTCCGTGATCTTGGTACTCAGTGTCGCATTGTCACTACCGACAGTAAAAGCCGACTTAGCCTGCCAAACTTCAGTATTGCTTGAATTGACAGAGATTTCATAATCAGATCCGGCATCATTACCGTTTAGCACCAAATGATAGGCGTCGTTATAGTGTAACAATGTCGCTGTAACGCCAGGATTGTTCGCATCGTTATTGATCAAGCCCGCCAGGTCCTCAAGCGTCGTTGTCGCAGTAGTCGTTATGCTGGTCTCCTCATGGTTATATGAATATATAAACGTGCCTGCTTCGACATAATCTTCCGGATATTCAAGGCCGCTCGTGTGAACCCAACGCTCCGCTGTGGCAAGCTGACCTATAACGACCGTGTGATTTCCTTCAAAAGCGTTATAAGATGCCTCAGCGGTCAGAATGTCTGGATCACTTGAGGCGATAGTAAAAGCCCGAAGCCCACTCGCATCAGACAACACCTGAGCGGTACTGCGCAAAGAGTTGAGCTTGCCCTCCAATGTGCTCAGGGCATCTTTTCGCTCATCCCAAAGGCTCATACGTTCCTCGTACCTATTCAGTGTACGACGCTCAACTGCCATGAGCTGGCTGATGAGCTGACTCGTATCAATACCCGTAAAAAGCCCAGGAAGCTGTATGGTTGACATCTTTTATGCCTTTCAGAAATCTGCACCCTCTTTTTACAGAACCCGATTACCGGCTGTGCAAACACACTAACTCATATTATTTATCGTCTATAACTACCTGTCTCTAAACATAGTTGCACAATTTTTTTGCAGCCTCAGGACGTTCTGACGAGCACTCTGCAAGGCTGCCTTCAGCATTGACCATGAGAAGCTCGCAAAGATTAGCTCTTTCGGCACACCAATTCTGGACATCTTTCGTCAATTTTTTCTCGAAGTAATCAGAAATAAATTCCCTCGCACCTGAACTGTTCTGGTTTTGTATTTCCATGTTAAGGTACCTCAGGCTCTGCTTTTTCAGATCGAGCGCAAAAAAGGCGATTGCTCTCAACAAATAATAATTTTTGAATCTCCTTGCTATATCAGGCACCATTGCTTCAATTCCGTTGAGCACATCAATGCAGGTCACATAGTGAGTCTTATTGAATAACCATACTGCATTCCTCAGTAAATCCCACACGACATCCTCGCCCAATGGCTCGCTCTCCCAGCGCGCAAAATGGTCTCTGAATCTCTCAAGGAAATCCGAACAAATACAATTTCTCAACTCTGTTTTTATGTCCGTATCTGGAAAATCCCGGAGTCTTTGTCTTATTTTTTTCAGCTTGCCCTGCCAGTATTGACGAAACCGAGCCCTCCTGTTGCGAGAATCAAAACAAGATAATACCTGTGTTTGCCCTTTTGCATGTACCCTTTTCAACGTAAGGTACTCCGGAATATTCTTGAATCTTACATTCGGATCATGCTTTGCGTATTCGCCGACCTTGGCAAACCAGAAGGTATCCGATGCAAACAGGTTCTCGTCATAAAATCCTATTTCATCAAACACTGCCTTGCGAATAATTGCTGAGCTATGGCTCATTCCATGTTTCCATGACAAGAATTCTGTAAGGATCTCGTCGTGGTCGATCGGCAACCAATGACAGTCCGTATATTGAAGACCCTTGAACTCATCAATGAAACGCCGATAATAAGAACCAACAACCATCAATCTTTCATCAGCTACTATCTCTTTATAAAACGTTTCAAGCTTTGATGGGCTCATAATATCATCCGCATCGTGTATAACAATAAAATCAGAACAGGCTTGCGTAATAGCGTAGTTCCTTCTCACGTATGGCCCTTCATTACAATCGAAATAGTAAGTCCTAACTCTTCCATCCAGCCGGCTGTATTCCTCCATTATGCTTCTGGTACCGTCTGTACTACCATCGTCCAGCAAGATTAGCTCCCACTGCTGGAAAGTCTGGCTTTTTATGCTTTCGAGGCATTCCCGTAAGAAGTTCTCCGAATTATAGCAGGACGTAATTATGGAAACTTTCGGCTTGGTGTCACGTTGTAAAGGGATAGTATGTTCCGACGACACCGATACTGAGACAGAACCGGTAGTCCCTTTAGCTTGGCTCGCCATTGTATCGATCGGCTGCAGAAGTGAATATATTTGCTGACTTACTGACCTGATGCTGAATTTTTCAGCAATCATATCTTTGGCTTTTGTGCTAAATCGGCTCCACAGGGAGTCCTCGTCTAAAAGACGTAAACACTTGTGAGCAAAATCACCAGGATTGTCAGCAATGAAGCAGTGTTGACCATCAACAAGATCGAATCCCTCAGCTCCAATGGTCGTTGTGACAAATGGCGTTGCCGCTGCGGCGGCAACGCCGAGCTTACCCTTCATACCCGCACCATAGGTCATTGGACAGACAAACAATCTATATTCGCCAATGGCCTGTTCGGCTTCTTTTACATAGCCTATTACCTTCACGTTCCGATTAGATTCAAACTTCTCTTTGTACGCTTCATTATTAAAGCCTAAAATATGGAACTGCACATTGGGTTTCTTCTCAATTATTAATGGAAAAACCTCCCTAAGAAACCATAACACTGCATCAACATTATGACGGATATGAAACGATCCAATGAAACAAATATTTTTTCTTTCATGCAGTGGCGGACTTTGTGCCAACACCATGTGAATATTCGGAATGACGCTCACATTACAGTTTGAGCCGATATTCCCAAGTATATCGCTCTTCTCCACCTCAGTAACCGTCAATACTGCGTCAGCTATCGGGTAAAGTTGTTTTTCCAATTCAAGAAACTTTTTAGCCTTTTGAAGGTCTTGATAATCGTGCAATACATTGAACTTTCGCTTGAACTTTTTGTAGTGGAAATCCATCGTGTCGATCACTACTTTCGTCTTTGGGCGATTTTGCTTCAGCCATTTAGTTAACTGCAATGCGAAGTTTAGATAATCCACCGACCATATATTTGTTATCCAAACGCAATCCAACATATCAACTTCGTTCAAGTACAGGTAATCGCTAAAGCTGTTTATCGTTTGCTGAACTTTGATAAAGTTGACTGTGCAATCGAAAGCCGCTTTATACTTCTTGTCGTTCGCGCATAGTTGGAAGTATAAATGGTCAATCTTATGTCCCGCAGCCGCTAAAATCTTCAATATATGGTAAATCCTCAAGTTGGAACTGCCCACATCAAAACCAGGCGTGCAGATATTGACGAAGGTCATTCTAAGCGGTCTTGTCGCTATTGTTACAACCGGCTGATTCCAGTCGTTCTCTGTCCTGCCTGAAACTTCATCAGCAACCTGTGGCTCAGAGTCCGCCGTAGTGTCAGGAAATGACAAAGAACACAAGCTTTGCTGAGCATGAATCGGCTCTTTTAGTGGTCTTGCCGCTTCAACTGCCTCCATTTCCTCTACATAACCCTTGAGCCAATACCCCAAAAAGCATTCATGATAGATGGTATAAAGCGATTTTAAATACCTTGCGATGTCAGGCCGGCCTGATTGTATCTGGTTATTCAGCAGCGGTTCAAACTTGATTACTTTGCTTGTCCATTCATCAAGGAACGGTTTGTATCGACTGCGGTACTCTTCAATCGCATTTTGTAGATGATATCGTGGTATAATAAGTTCAGGATGCGCACAGGCCATTCGATAAAGCGCCCGGCCTTGCCTATAACGCCGTCTGCAAAAACCCTCAAAATCAACCGGCACAAGCACGAAACTTTCAGCTTTTCCATTATAGAAAATCTTAACATCTTTTGGTAACAAACGACATGCAAGTTCGATATCCTCATATCCCCAGTGTAATTTGCTGTCAAACGGACCTTTGAGACTGGTTAGAAGGGAACGTTTCGCTGAAACCAAACCTCCCCACCATTTCCATACATCATAAAATTGGCCATCCTGCATCTTGTCATATCCAAAGTATTCTCCTCCTACATGGGTAACGTAATGCATCAATGGAGTCACTTCCAAGTCCTTATGCCAGTCCAGATGCCCCAGGACAGCTATCCGCTCATCAGGATTTTCCTGATGGCTGCGCAGATGCTCAGCTATCAATTCCGGCCCTGGTATATCATCATCGTCACTAAAGAGTACGATTCGTCCTTTGACTGCCCTTATGCCATTGTTGCGTGCAGCAGCAAGTCCACCATTCTCCTGATAAAGATAAACTGTATTTATCCGATCTGAGAACTTCTCAACAATCTCTTTTACAGGCGGCTCAGAGCCATCATCAACAACAATAACTTCAAAATCTTCTCTGGCAGCAGTTTGATTAGCAAAACCAGTAAAAGTCTTTTCCAGTAACTCCGGCCTGTTGTAAGTAGTCAAAACAACAGAGATTTGGGGACTTGAAGATGCTCCTGGACTCGTTCTCAATTTTTGTATATTTTTCCTCTGCAGTGCTTCTTGCAGTGCAAGCTCAGCATATTCATCCTGCTGTTTTTTTCTTGCCGAAGAAACAGCCTCCGTCCAAAATCTCAAGTTATATAAATGCTCTGCTATATTTTGTATCTCTCCGACTTCGGATAATCGTAACCATAAATCATAGTCCTGAGCATACGTATATTTTTCGTTATATCCTCCAATTTTCGTCAGGGAGGATCTTCTTAGCATGACCGATCCATGAGCAAGACTGTTATTTACCAACAGTTTCTTCTTAATATCTTCATACTCCGTTGGCGGCTCCCAGTTACCATGCATTTCTCCATTTGAATCAATCCAATTACACCAGGACCCCACAACCAAGCAATCTGGATTTTCGTTTAAGAATCTTACTTGTTTTTCAAATCTTTGGGGATAAGAGACATCGTCTGCGTCCATGCGCGCAATATATTCACCTCTGCATAGCTTCAGGCCAATATTTAAGGATCTCGTTAAGCCCTTGTTCTGGGGATTTCTATAAATAAACGTCCTTGAGTCTTTCATATCAACGAGTATCTCAGATGTTCTGTCAGTGCTTCCGTCATCAACTATGATAACTTCAAAGTTCTGATATGTCTGATTGTATACACTTTCTAATGCCTGACTGATGAACCTCTCACAATTATAGACAGGAATGAGCACGCTCACTTTAGGCTTGCCAGTCCAGTCTTTTCTTTCTTCGGTATCAGGTATATACGCGTTCCAACTCCCACCGTAATAACGGTCAACATTATTATTATGCCCTTGCAAGTAAACCAACCCTCGGTCATCAATATATTGATACAGCCTGTTATCTATAACCATCCTTCGCAGCTGGCTGTCCGGTATTCCAACAAACACATTGAACCAAGTTATTGTCGGATTGATTTCCTTTAGTAGTTTTTGTGTTTCCCAGAAGTCCACCTCGGTCTCACCCGGCACTCCAATAACAACGCTCGCCGCAGTCTTTATACCAAACTTATGACACCAACTGAACACTCTTCTTATTTGTTCGACTGTGGTGTCTTTCTGTAGAAAATCCAATATCCTCTGAGAGCCGCTTTCCACGCCGATATAAAGCCCCTTTGCGCCGGCTCCAGACATCAACTCAACAATGTCCTCAGTCAAAGTGCTAACCCTTGACTCACAAGCCCAAGAGATCTTTATTCCCTTCTGTATAATAAGCTCACAGAACCTTTTCAGCCTTTTCCTGTTAACCGTAAAATTGTCTTCTCGAAAATAAATTCCCTTCGCCCCATAGTGTTCGATGACATATTCGATATCCGATATGACTCGCTCTGCACTGAAAAACGTATATTTCCTGTGCCACACAGACCCCACCGAGCAAAATCTACACCTGAACGGGCAACCTCGGCTTGTGTTCATCGTAAATACAGGCCTATCGCTGAAAAAATCGCTACCCCAATTATATGGCAAGTTCACAAAGTAATCCCATGCTGGCATAGGTAGCTCATCGAGATTTTGTACCCGTGGATATTTAACGATCCTTTCAGAAACTTTATTAGACACAATATCGAGAATTGCCCGTTCGCCCTCTCCCTGCACAACGTAATCGACAAAGTCAGGTATAGTATGCACAGCCACGCTGGTATGAGGGCCGCCTACAATTATCTTTCCTGTCCATTGGTGAGTATGTCTTAGATGCTCCAGTTTATGTAACATTCGAAGTGTATCGCGAAAGCAAACAGTGTCGCTGTAAATGCCGACACAATCTATCCGCTTCTGTTGAAGGTAATCTGTCTCTAGAAAATCACTAGGCTGCAGGAAGTTATCAATAAAAAAAACTTCATGACCGGCTTGACGCAGTACGGAAATGAGAAATCCAACACCGATGGGCGGCCTTTTTTCTTTTGTGCAAAATGGCGACTGAGCTGGAGCCGCAGACATCGTAAGCAGAATATTAGATTTACTTTTTCTTGGATACTTATCACTAATTTGCTCATGAGAAAATTCAGGCATGTCCGTCTTGTCCTTTGGACTTCCGACGAAATAAACGACAGGACCGTCAGGTCCCTTAACTATCTCCAGGGATTGTGTGTAAAACTTGCGGGCCAAGATATCCTTTAGGTCGGACAAAGCTGGTTCATGAAGGTGATAATGATTACCTGAATGTCTGCCTCCAGGTAATATAACCGGAACGGTCATTACCAATAAGCCATCGTCCTTAATAACTCTTACTGCTTCCTCTAAAAATTGCATTCCGGTAGTTCTACTAACATGTTCAAAGCCTTCTAAACACACTACTACATCAATGCTATTGTTCTTCAAAGGAATATTCGCCATATCCCCGGCTAAAAAATCTATACCCGGATAGTGTTCCTTTGCATAGGCAATGGCATCTGCGCAAATATCTATCCCTACTCTATATTTTCCTCCTAATAGTGAGGTGCCCCATCCCACTCCACAAGGAATATCTAAAACTGTTTTACCTTTTGTGAGTTTACTGGCAAACGCGTATCTATTGAATAAGTTCGCTCTATAGGGGCTTCCTTCTTGAAATCCAGAGTCTTCAGGATGTGCTCTCTCTGCTACTGCCATGTATCATATACTCATCATCAAATATTGCTATGGTAAGTCTCTATCGTCTTTTTGCCTTTGCGAACATGGCTTAGTCTTTCAGCGATGTCAGCTTTCTGGGCTATGAGGACCAGGCACAGCTTTTTGTAGAGCTTACTCAATTGCTCTGGAATGTCCTTAAATTCAGGTGACTCAAGTACTCCTATCTCGACAATTTTTCGAACAAGACAATCTGTATGTTCGCTCAAAAGCTCGACATCCTTGATATTACCCTGATGAGCCAGCTCTATCTGCCTTTCTAACAGATTCTGCAACTCGTCTAACAGATGCAACTGCTCAGCGGGGTCCAACTCGATATCGCTGACTTTTTTCATCTAACACAAACTCCGATTTACACTG
>Ga0315539_1001969_pt1 | contig 14909 bp, 10 predicted proteins | sample SalMarSW160150MG_FD_203097 | JGI IMG/M metagenome (GOLD analysis project Ga0315539, IMG submission 203097) | Salt marsh sediment microbial communities from the Plum Island Ecosystem LTER, Massachusetts, United States - Salt Marsh Sediment SW1601-150 ... | reverse complement strand
TGACCTCCTTTCTTTCAATAACCGTTAATAATTTCGTTTGTAATGGGAGGGATAAATTTCCGATTTCATCCAGAAAAAGCGTTCCCCCGGAAGCGATTTCAAATCGTCCGGACTTTTCATTTTTTGCATCGGTAAATGCACCTTTTTCATGTCCGAAAAGTTCACTTTCAAATAGTGTTTCACTTATCGATCCAAGATCAACACTGATGAAAATTTCATCTTTGCGGAGCGAATTCCTATGCAGTGCTCTGGCAACCAGTTCTTTGCCAGTTCCATTTTCGCCAAGGATAAGCACGTTGGCATCGGTTTGAGCAACTTTCTTTATCGTGGCAAAGACGGATTTCATTTCAGGTGAATTCCCGATGAATTCATGAAATGGTTGATCCAGTACAGCACTGATCTCTTTCTGTTTATTCCTCAAACTCTCTGTTTCCTTCCGGGATCTTCTGAGCTTGATGGATGAGGAAACGGTTGCCAGCAATTTTTCATTCTGCCAGGGTTTCAAAACAAAATCAGTAGCTCCTGCTTTAATGGCTTTAACAGCTTTTTCTGCATCTCCATACGCTGTAATGAATACCACTACCGATGAGGGATCGATCTCCAGTATTTTAGCTAACCAGTCGAATCCCTCCTGACCGCTGATGGCATCTTTTGTGAAATTCATATCCAGCAGGATCACGTCGTAATTTCCGGTACTGACATAATCTGGAATTTGTTTGGGATAATTGATGGTATCGATCACCTCAACATGAGGTTTAAGTAATAATTTTAAGGCAAAAAGTATGTCTTCGTTGTCATCAATTGCCAGTATTCGTCCTTCCTGTTTGCTCATGGTTTATAAAAAGTGTTTAAAATGAGTAGTAAAAAATAACTGATCGGGTTGCTAACACTTGTATCAGTAAATTTAGTCCAAATTTACAATTTTTTTTCATTGTTCGAATTCGTACTATTTCTGTTTCGTATTCGAACACTTTTTTTTTAAGAAGGAATACTGGTTGATTGATAAATTATTGTATATGAGCACATAAGCTGGTTTGGCATAATAAATGCATTTCTGCACACGGACAAACCAATTGCTTCATAGAATGGATAGACCTATTGAAAAAAAGCACAAAGTTGCCAAACGTGTTATTTGGATTTCTTTAGCTGGAATAGTTTTTCTCGCATTGCTGTATTTCATTATTTTCGGAGATAAGAGTTCCAAGTTAAATGTTGAGAAGGATAAGGTAACCATTGAGGAGATAACGGAGGATCTATACAAGAATTACATTGCGGTAACCGGTGCAGTCGAACCAATCCAAACGATTTATCTATCGTCAATGGAAGGTGGAAGCCGTGTGGAGGAAATTGTAATAGAGGAAGGTAATTTTGTGAAAGAGGGGGATATTATTGTCACATTGAGCAATACCAGCCTGATCCTTGAGATTTCCAATTATGAGGCACAGGTATCCAGAATATCGAACGAGTTAAGGCAGGCCCGGTTGTTGATGGAGCAGCAGACCCTGAACTCAAGAAGCAGATTGCTCGAGTTACAGACCAATATCTTACAACAAAAAAGAGCGTTTAATAACAATAGAATTTTATATGAGGGGAATCACATTTCGGAAGAAGATTTTAAAATTTCGAAAGAACAATATGAATTATCCCTTCAACAGCTTGAACTGTTGAAAGAGAACCTGAAGCAGGATTCAGTATTTCGAAGTGTTCAGGTCGAAGCCCTTGAAAGCTCGGTTCGACGAATGCAGCAGAACCTGGAGATCGTGACCCGGAGACTTGAAGGGCTGAATTACCGGGCTCCGGTTTCAGGGGAGTTGGCCAACCTGAATCTTGAAGTAGGACAGGTGATTAGTATGGGACTTCGGTTTGGACAGATAAATATTCTGGATTCTTACAAATTGCGGGTCGAAATAGATGAATATTTTATATCCAATGTATCCAAAGGGCTTTACGGCGATTGTGATTTCTCCGGAACTTCCTTTAAAGGCGTTATTACCAAAGTATATCCCGAAGTTACCAACGGGCGGTTTGCCGTTGATATGGAGTTTGTGGATTCCTTTCCCGATCGGATCCGGATCGGGCAAACCAGCCGCATACGACTGGAGTTAGGCAGGCCAAAAACAGCGATCCTTATACCCCGTGGCGGATACTACCAAAGTACCGGCGGACAATGGGTATATGTAGTGGATCCTTCCGGAGATTTTGCTGAAAAACGAAGCATTACTCTGGGTAGTCAGAATCCAAGGTATTATGAAGTACTTGAGGGACTCAACCCCGGAGAAAAAGTGGTTGTCTCAAGCTATGATAACTTCGGAGATGTAGATAAGTTAATATTCAAATAATCACATAATTAGGAATTACAACGTTTATTTAACTAAATTTTACCATTATGATTAAAACAGTAGATCTGACAAAAATCTTCAGAACCGATGAAGTGGAAACCACAGCCCTGAATAAGGTTTCAATGGAGATTACAAGTGGCGAATTTGTTGCTGTAATGGGGCCTTCCGGATGCGGGAAATCAACCTTGTTGAACATCCTGGGTCTTCTTGACAATCCGACAAGCGGAGAGCTCTATTTCAGCGAACAGGAGGTTGCGAAATACTCCGAAAGGAACCGGACCAACCTGCGAAAAGGGAGTATCGGATTTGTTTTTCAGAGCTTTAACCTGATCGATGAGCTGACCGTTTATGAAAATGTGGAATTACCGCTGTTGTATATGAAGGTTTCCGGCTCTGAGAGACGCAAAAAAGTGGACGAAGGACTCGAAAGAATGAAGATTGTCCACCGTAAAAAACACTTCCCGCAGCAGCTGTCTGGTGGACAACAACAGAGAGTGGCTATTGCCCGAGCCGTTGTTACCAGGCCCATGCTGATCCTTGCAGATGAGCCAACCGGTAACCTGGATTCCGCTAACGGTGAGGAAGTAATGAACCTGCTGACCGAGTTAAATAAAGATGGTACAACCATTGTTATGGTGACACACTCACCGACTGATGCAGAATATGCACACAGAATTGTTCAACTCTTCGATGGCCATATAGTAACTGAGAACATCAAGCAGGTGCTGTAGCACGGAGCATCTTACCCGGGGAACACCGGATGTAGCCATCTTTAATAAAAGAAAGGGATCGTCATGAAAGAACTTTGTGTACCCGTACCGCATTTCCAGGAAAAAGAGGATGCTGAAATTTTGCTAAAGGTTGGAAAGGAAAGGATCAGCTTTAATTTCCGTGTGGTATCCTTTCCATGGGACGTGAAAGATGAATTTTCGAATGGAGAAGATGAAGTTTCCCGTTCCCTGGCCAGAATTACCAGGTTGAAGAATTCCATCAATTCGTATGATAAGAATTGGGAACTGATCCAGATCTATACCCCCCTTGAGGAAGCCAGGTTTATTCAGGTATTGTACAGACATCGGAAAAAGGGCTAATCAGGGGTATTCATCAAACTGTTTACTATGAATAGGAAAACACTGGTATTGAGTTTATTCTATGCTATTTCCCTGCTTCTTACTTTGAACGGCCAGGAAAACAGATGGTCGTTGAATGATTGCATCTCCTATGCATTGGAGAATAATATCCAGTTGAAGCGGGAACAATTAAACGCCAAAACGTCCCAGCAGAACCACCTGAATTCAAAGCTTCAGCTTTTACCTTCGCTTAACGGATTCTCAAACGTCTCCTATAACTGGGGTAAAACCTTTAGTTACGATGAGTTGGCTTATGTTGACCAGAACTATCTGGATTTTAATTTTGGTGTTCAGGCAAGCGTTGAATTATTTAACGGACTGCAAAAACTCAATACCATCCAGCAGAACAAGTACAACGTAATGTCAAGCCTTGAAAGTGTAGAAGGCATTAAGGATGAGATAACGCTTAATATCGCAGCTGCTTTTTTGCAGATACTGCTTAACAAGGAATTATTGACGCTGGCTGAGGAGCAGCATGAATTGACAAGGTTACAGGTAGAACGAACGACACAGCTGGTTGAAGTGGGAAGAGAAGCGAAGGGAAGTTTGCTGGAAATGCAGGCACAGGAAGCAGTGGAGCGGTCAAATGTCATTAATGCTAAAAATAGTTTAAAAATTTCCATACTGACCCTGGTTCAATTGCTTAACCTTGATTCCATCGGATCCTTTGAAATCGAAATCCCCCAGGAGATTGAAATTGATAAAAAACTGGTTCTCGTTTCTCCTGAATCCATTTATGCAGAAGCTGAATTATTCATGCCCTATGTAAGAAGTGCAGAATTCGGGTTAAAAAGTCAGCAGGAAGGACTGGCCATTGCCAGGGGTTTGCGAAGCCCGAGTTTAACGTTGAATTTCCTTGAATACTCACGGTATAATGAACTTGCTGCCCTGCCGGGTGTTGATGAATACCCGTTCAAGGATCAGATTTCAGATTTTGAATACAAACAGGTGAACCTGAGACTTGCAGTACCGATTTTTAACAACTGGGATGTGCAGTATCAGATCAGCAATGCAAAAGTTGCTCTTGAAGATTCAAAACTGAATCTGGATCTCGCAAAACAATTGCTGTACGAAGCCATCCAGCGGGCTCATGCAAATGCGGTTGCAGCACTCGAAAATTACTATGCCAAGCAGGAATCGGTCATTTCGAATCAGGAAGCCTTCACTTATACAGAGGAGAGATTTAACGTCGGGATGGTAAATTCTGTCGAATATAACCTGGCAAAGAATAACCTTACAAGAGCCCTGTCAGATCTCCTGCAAGCCAAATATGATTACATTTTCAAAACCAAGATACTTGATTTTTATCAAGGTATAGAGCTTGAGCTCTAACCTGCAATTTTTTGCATATCTTTTCATAGTTTGGTTATTTGTGGTACAAAAGGCCCGGAATGATCCGGGTCTTTTTTTATTTCAAATAAAAAACCGGAAATTCCGTTGTTTACAAAGGTTGATGATTTTTGGTTAATTTTGCGATCAAGCCAGGATTATGAGCAGGTCTATTATCTTCATTTCAGGTTGTTTACTGGGATGTTTCATCCTCTCCTGTGAAAAAGAAACATTCAATACAGATCGGGATGTCAAACTTTCCTTTTCTGTTGATACCCTGTTTTTCGATACAATCTTCACAACCATTGGCTCGACGACAAAAGAGTTTAAAGTGTATAATCATGAAAAACAGAGCATTAAGGTGTCTGATATTTTTCTTGCCGGGAGTGATGCTTCCAGTTTCAGACTCAACATAAACGGGCGGGAACAGAATCAGGTAAAAAATATAGAGATTCGCGCCAGGGACAGCATCTATATTTTTGTTGAGGTTACCGTTGATCCACTGGGGCAGGATGCTCCAATGGTTATCCAGGATTCCATTGTGTTTATAACCAATGGAAATGTGCAGGATGTGGACCTGGTTGCATGGGGTCAGGATGTAAACCTTATCAATGGTGAGGAGATCGGAACTTTTACCTGGACAAATGCGAAACCCTATCTGGTGTATAACTCCATGCTGGTCGATACCCTCCAGACACTAACCATTGAAGCCGGGACACGAATTCATTTTCATAACCGGTCTACCCTCTATGTGAGTGGAACCCTGATTGTTAATGGGACACTGGAAGAACCGGTGATCTTTCAGGGAGACCGGTTAGAAGAGATGTATGCAGATATTCCCGGGCAGTGGGGAGGACTCTATTTCCTGAATGGAAGCAGTAATAGCGTCATTGATTATGCTGAAATAAAAAATGCAATCAACGGGATTCATCTCGGGAACCTCTATACCTCTTCTTTACCACCTGATCTGATTGTTTCAAATACAAAAATTGAACACGTGAATTATGCCGGAATCTCCTCTATCGGAGCAACCGTATCAGTGATCAATACCATCATAGCAGATTGTGGTTTTTATGGGGTACTTCTGACAACCGGTGGGGATTATGAATTTTACCATACAACGATCTGCAACTTCTGGAATTATGCCAACCGGATCACCCCTTCGGTGGTATTGACAAATTATTACAGCATCAATGATACAGCCCTGTTCACCGGAGAGTTGGTTAGAGCAGAATTTGGTAATTGCATCATCTATGGTAACAGGGACACAGAGGTTGGCATTGACCGGCTCGAGGGGATTGGTGATTTCAATTATCTTTTCGACCATTGCCTGATAAGGGCTGATACTACAAAGGTGGATCTATCCGATCCGGTAACCTGTAGAAATCTTTTTATTAACATTGATCCACGATTCATTTCTGTTGTGGAATATAATTACCAGCTGGACACCTTGTCCGGTGCAAAAGACCTTGGATCCATTGATATCGGGAATCGGTTTCCGTTGGATATCCTGATGCAGGATAGGACGGTTGACGATGGCCCGGATCTGGGTGCGTATGAAAGGGTGGAGAATAAATAGGGTTCAACATGGTTTCAATTGTTATCAATTCCAGATCATGCTTTTTACTGGTAATCTTTGTTTTATGTTATCAGACTTGTTATTCACAGGTGCCTGAAACAGAACGGGGCGACCTGCGGATCATGTTTTATAACGTTGAGAACCTCTTTGATACCATCGATGATCCGTCAACTCAGGATGATGAGTTTTTACCCACTGGGGAGAGGTATTGGACACCCCGACGCTATCGAAACAAAATCACTCATTTGTACAAGGTTATTATTGCCCTTGGTGGGTGGAGACCTCCTGAAATCATTGGTTTATGTGAAGTCGAAAACCGCAGTGTGCTGGAAGATCTTCTGCAAAAAACACCCCTTGCCAGATACAATTACCAGATCGTTCACCGGGATTCTCCTGATGAACGGGGAATAGATGTCTCTTTACTCTTTCTCACTGAATGCTTTACAGATATTGCTACCAGTTATCTCCCGGTAACAGTTGCCGGTGAGCCCGGATGGAAAACAAGGGATATTTTGCACCTGGAAGGAATTACTGTTTATGATGACACGCTACACCTTTTTGTCAATCACTGGCCCTCCCGGTCAGGAGGGCAATTGGAAACTGAAGATTACCGGTTTGCAGCTGCCAGGGTATTGAGAAAAGAGATTGACAGGGTTTTCGCACTTAATCCGGGATCTAACGTGATCGTAATGGGTGATTTCAATGATAATCCGGATGACAGGAGTATTCAGAATGTACTTGGAGTTGAAAGCGAAATTGGCCTTATAGGGTATGAAAAGTTGTATAATCTTTCGGTGAATGGGGAAGATCAAAAAGTGGCAGGTAGCTATAAGTATCAGATGAGCTGGGACTTGATGGATCAGTTTATCGTATCCGGCAAATTGCTTTGTGAGAACGGGGACCTGCATGTCAAAGAGAATGGTTTCCGCATTTTTTCACCGGATTTTCTTCTGGAAGAAGATAAAACAAACATGGGTGTAAAACCCTTCAGGACTTATTTCGGGTTCAGGTATCAAAACGGATTCAGTGATCACCTACCCGTATTCATTGACCTTTGGAAACAGACAAAAGTTAAATGAACCGCTATTTCCCCGATTTTTTTAAACCTAACTCAGCTGCTTTCTTCATCATAAACTCATGCGCTTCTTCGTAATTGTTGCCAATCTCCCCTTCCAGAATGGCTTCTTTGATGGCGTTTTTGATGATGCCAATTGTCCGGGATGGCTTAAGATTAAGGGTTTTTATTATCTCATCTCCTGATATGGGTGGCTGAAAATTGCGGATGGCATCTTTCTCCTCGATCTCTTTTAATTTTTGGCGGACAAGTTTGAAGTTCCTGAGATGGGATTTTACCCGTTTTTCATTTTTTGATGTTATGTCTGCCTCGCACAACATCATCAGATCATCAATATCATCACCCGCATCAAAAAGTAATCGTCTTACCGCTGAATCGGTCACTTCTTCCTGAACCAAGGCAATGGGGCGTAAATGCAACAGCACAAGTTTCCTGACATATTTCATCTTCTCATTCATGGGTAACTTCAGCCGTTCAAATATCCTGGGGACCATTTTTGCTCCCCGAAACTCATGACCATGAAAAGTCCAACCTTGATCGGGACTATACCGTTTAGTCTGGGGTTTGGCAATATCATGCAGTAAAGTCGCCCAACGCAACCAGAGATTATCGGTTTTTTGACTGATGTTATCAAGGACTGAAATGGTATGGATCAGATTATCCTTATGCTGTTTTTTTTCTTTTACCTCCACTCCCTTCAAATTATCCAACTCAGGAAAGAAAATCGAAAGCAATCCCGTACTTTCCAGTAAAATAAATCCAATGGAAGGTTTTGGTGACAGTATGATCTTATTCAATTCGGTAACAATTCGTTCAATTGATACAATGGTTAATCTTTCACGGTTTTTCTTAATGGATTGTAGGGTTTTATTTTCAATTGTGAAATTGAGTTGGGTAGCAAAACGAATGGCTCTCATCATCCTGAGCGGATCATCTGAAAAGGTTTGATCCGGGTCTAAAGGAGTCCTGATCAATTGATCATGAATATCCTGTAACCCATTGAACGGGTCAATCAACTCTCCATACGTTTCTCTGTTCAAGCTGATCGCCAGTGTGTTGATGGTAAAATCCCTTCTGTTTAGATCATCTTCCAGACTTCCGTTCTCAACGGTGGGTTTCCTGGAGTCTTTCCTGTATGATTCCTTCCTGGCACCTACAAACTCTATGTCATACCCTTCATGACGGATCATGGCTGTCCCAAAACGTTTGTAAATGGTAACCCCCTTCTTAATCCCTAACTCATCAGCAACTTTGTATGCCATATCAATTCCATTTCCAATGACTACAATATCCAGGTCCCTATCCCTGAGATTCCTGTCAAGGATGCAATCACGAACATATCCGCCGATCAGATAACCCGAAACATGTTCACGGGTCAGAACACAGGATATAACCTTGAGAACAGGATTATCAAGACATTTCTTCATATGTATATATGACAATTTATTACTTTTCAATGACAAAATTACAATTTAATGTATTTTTTTGGAATAGTTGGTCTATATTTGGCTTTGGTACTGCATTTGATAAGGGTAAAACCTCAAAATAAGAGATTTTAAGTAATTATTAATTTAACACGCGAATAATGATTGAACATTTAACAAAAGAGACGTTTAAGGAAAAGGTATTTAACTTTGAGCAAAACAAAGATTGGAAATTTGAAGGTGAATTACCCTGTTTAATTGATTTTTATGCCGATTGGTGTCAACCGTGTAAAATGGTTACTCCTATTCTGGAAGAATTATCCAGTGAATATAAAGGGAAGTTGAATATTTATAAAGTAGATACTGAAGACCAGCAGGAGTTGGCTGCAATGTTTGGAATTCAAAGTATACCATCACTACTTTTTGTTCCGGTGGATGAACTGCCACAAATGGCGATGGGTGCTTTGCCCAAAGATTCGTTTGAGAGAGCGATTAAAGATGTGTTGAAAGTTGAAAAAAATTAGACCAACTGTTCGACGCAAAGGTATCAGGTTGTCTTAAAAACAAAATTTCAGACACTTCTATTTTTATTTCTATCCGAAAATCCTTATCTTTGATAGCGGTAAAGGGGTGCCTTAACATAGCAGGCTGAGATCAAACCCAAGTAACCTGATCCGGGTAATGCCGGCGTAGGGAATAGCCTTAACCCCCAAATTTTACAAAATATAAATAAGATGAAACGGGTAATCATTTTCTGTTTTGCCCATCTTCTTATTCTGTTTGTTAACGGTCAACACAGACTGGAAGGGGTCATAACAGATGCATCGGGAAACCATCTGACTGGTGCTAATATTGTATTAAAAGGAGAGATCCGTGGAACAACCTCGGATTTGAATGGCAACTTTGTTTTTTCTTCCGTAAAAGAGGGAGAACATACGCTACAGGTTTCATACCTCGGTTATAAAACGTTGCTAAAAACAATCATTCTCAAACGTGATACTTCCCTTCTACTGGTTTTAGAAAGATCCAGTATTATGGCTGATGAAGTGATTATTAAAGCATTGCGGGCTTCAGAAAAGGATCCGCTGGCGTACACAAACGTGGATAGAGATGAACTTCATCGGGTGAATACCGGCAATGATATTCCGTTTTTATTATCACTGACGCCTTCTCTCATAGCAACCTCAGAGACAGGGACTGGAATTGGATATACTGCCTTGAGGATCAGGGGATCGGATCCTACACGGATAAACGTTACCATCAATGGCATACCGCTGAATGATTCAGAATCTCAAGGGGCATTCTGGGTGGATATCCCGGATTTTACCGCTTCAGCCGATAATGTTCAGATTCAGCGAGGCGTTGGGACATCAACCAATGGAGCAGCTTCGTTCGGTGGTACCATTAATTTTCAAACCGCTGCTCTTAATCATGATCCTTATCTTGAGATACGGAGTACAGCAGGTTCATTCAAAACCTTTAAGAATTCGGTAAAAGTGGGTACCGGCATGATCGATGAGAAATTTTCATTTGATGCCCGGTTTTCAAAGATCCTGTCGGATGGATACATAAAGCATACTGCATCTAATCACACCAGCTTTTTCCTGACCGGTGCCTGGTATTCGCAAAAAAACCTGTTACGGGCAACAGTAATTTCCGGAGAGGAGCATACCGGGATCAGTTGGTGGGGTGTACCGGATTACATGCTTGAAACAGATCGGAGATACAACCCAGCCGGAGAGTACCTTAACAGTGAGGGGGATTTGAAATATTACGAAGATCAAAAGGATAATTACTGGCAGACCCATTATCAATTGCACTTTTCCCGTGAAATATCACAGGAGTTAATCGTAAATGCAGCACTCCATTACACCCGAGGAACGGGTTATTATGAGCAGTATATGGATGATGAGAATTCGTATCATTCCACACTGTTTTATGAGTATGGACTTGATAGCATGTTCATCCTGAACAACGATACAATTTTATCCTCTGATCTCGTCAGACAAAAATGGCTTGACAATGATTTTTATGGTTTGGTGTTTTCATCCACTTATACCTTTGGAAAAACAGAAGCATCAATAGGTGGGGGGTGGAATTATTATGACGGGGACCATTTTGGAAAGATCCTATGGGTTGAGAAGAACAACCTGGTGCCAAAGAATCATGAATGGTATTTCAATACGGGCAGAAAATCCGATTGGAATATATATGCCAAACTGAATTATTCACTGAGCAACCGGCTAAATGCTTTTGCTGATTTACAATATAGAAAGATTGTTTACAAAATGTCGGGTCCGGATGATGATTTGACAGACCTGACTCAGAAACATACATTTGGTTTCTTCAATCCCAAATTGGGTTTACATTATACCATTCATCCCGGAATGACGACTTTTCTTTCCTTTTCGATCGGACAGAGGGAACCTACCCGGAGTGACTTTAAGGATGCAACAGGGGATGAGGAGGCAACACCAAAACCAGAAAAACTATATGATTTTGAAGCGGGATTCTCGCGGTCAGGACAATTTTTGAACCTCGCCCTGAATGGGTATTACATGTATTATAAGGATCAATTGGTCCCTACGGGAGAGAAAAGTAACGTTGGAAATGATATCATGACCAACGTAGATATCAGTTACCGGGCAGGAATTGAGTTACAAGGGGCACTGAAGATATCCGACCGGTTGATCTGGGATCTGAATATAACCCTTAGCAGTAACAAGATCAAGAACTTCGTTGAATATGCCACCTATTATGATGAGAATTGGAATGAAACGTATCAATCGAAGGAGTTAGGCAAAAGCGACCTGGCTTACTCTCCCTCACTGGTTGGTTCCAGCAGACTGGCTTTTAAACTGTTTAAAGGACTGGAACTGAGTTTATCAACAAAATATGTCGGTAGTCAATATTTTGACAATACATCATCCGATGATCGAAAACTCGATCCCTACCACGTTACTGATTTAAGAATAGATTACGTGGTCAATCCAGGATGGATGAAAGAACTTGGATTCCAGGTTCAGGTAAATAACCTGTTTAATAACCTTTACATCAGCAATGCATATGGCGGGAACTGGTATGAACAGGGTGAGGAAAAATCATGGATATACTATTTCCCTCAGGCCGGAATGCATTTTCTTGCAGGATTCTATCTGAAATTTTAGGACTTCGTCTGACGAATAAAAAATCACACTTTACTTTTTTTAAGATCTTTGTAACAAATCGGATTTTCGTGCGTTTAAATCAATAGAAGATAACAAAAAGTCACACAGAAAGTAAGCAAACTCATTGTTGTTTTTTAGATTTTAGGTTAATTTTTAGGGGATGAATGAAAAATCAGGGCTAAAACCCTGATTTTTTTTTATTAACTTACAGGGCAGGAGAGTATCGTGTTACATTATACCTAAGAATCTGATCAGATGAACCAATCGGAAGAGAAATACCCTTACAATGTAGAAATGTTCACCAGGTTTGCAATTGAATGTGTGGATCGTGCCCGGGGTGAGGATATATATGAATTAATTGGTGAAAATCTACTGGAATTGAATCCTGGAGCGATTGTTATTTCGGTTGTAGTGGAGCTTGACAAAAACATTATCCATCTAAAAAAGATCACCGGTCTGGAACCGTTCACGGATAAGCTTACTGCGATACTGAATTGTAATCCACAGGAGTTGAAATTAACAACGGAAGGATTGAATGTTGACGGTCTACAAACCCGTAAATTACTGAAAGTTGAGGGAGGATTATATGAATTGAGCATGCATCAGATCCCGAAGAAGGCGTGTGCTGCTATCGAGAAATTATTGAATATAAGAGAGATTTTTGGAATTGGATATGCATGGGAAGGTGTTTTATTTGGTTGTGCCGTGATTATATTAAGGGATAGCGTGGCCCTTACGAAACAAGAGATTCTTGAAGCCTATATCACCCAGGTTTCCATTGCCTTGAAGCAATTTCAGACGGATGAGGCTCTGCGGGAGAACCAAAAGCAATATCAGGATCTGTTTGATAACGCCCCCGATATGTACTTTCTAGTCCAGCCGGATGGATCCATTAAATCAGTAAATCTTTTTGGAGCTACCTACCTTGGGTATACAAAGGAGGAGTTAATCGGTAAAGAAGTATGGCAGGTTGTTCATCCGGATGATCTTGAAAAGGTAAAGAGCCAAATTGCTGAGATCCTTGCCAAAAGGAAGGACTCAAGTGAGCTGGAATTCAGGAAAGTGAGAAAAGATGGATCAGTGCTCATTGTTCAGGAGAGGGTCCATCTGATATTAGATGAAAACAAGAATCCGGTTGAGATCAGGATCATTTGCAGGGATATTACAGGTAACAAAAAGTATGAGAAAGATTTAATAGACCGGGAATCCCAGATACGAACAATCCTGAAATATTCTCCGGTTCCTCAAATCATTGAAAACTTTGAAGAGGCAAAAACCTATGTTGAGGGATTGAAACAACAGGGTATTACAGGAATAAAAGAGTACCTTAAACAACATACCGATAAACTGACGGAATGCAGGGATAAAGTTAAAATCATTGAAGTGAATAATGCATTCCTTAAACTCTATCAGGCTGAAGATATTAAGATACTGGAACAAAATGTCCACAGAATCATTACACTGCAGTCTATTGAAATGTTTGTCGAAGGGCTATTGCGTCTGATGGATGGTGAAGACTCATTTACCGGCGAAACCGTTTATTATGATCTGGAAAACTCGAAAATTGAAGCGATCACCCGGTGGGCTGTTGTTCCGGGGCATGAAGATACACTCGATATGATTGTTGTTTCCATGGAGGATATGACAGAGTTGAAGAAGAATGAAAAAGATCTCCTGGAGGCAAAGATCAAGGCTGAAGAATCGGATAAGTTAAAAACAGCTTTCCTTGCCAATATGTCCCATGAAATCAGGACTCCAATGAATGCCATTGTGGGATTTGCAGAATTGTTAAAAGATCCTAATCTTCCTGTAGATCAGCGACTGGAATTCTCCAATATTCTGACCAGCAGTTGCGAAACACTATCTGCAATCATTGACGATATCATAGATATTGCAAAGATTGAGGCGGGGCAGACAAAAATACGGTATTCCAACTGCCTGGTAGACGAGGTGATGCAGGAATTATATACATTTTACAGTGAGGAAATCAGAAGAGAGGAGAAAAAGATAGAATTAAGATTAAAGAGCAGCCACCGGATGGTCATGGTAACCGATCGTGCACGATTAATGCAGATCTTGTCAAACCTCCTGGATAATGCCGTGAAATTTACGGATGAGGGAATTGTTGAATTTGGTTGTCGTACGCTAGAGGATGAATCAGTTGAGTTTTTTGTTGCCGATTCGGGAAATGGAATACCGGAAGAGATGCATGACCTGATCTTCGACCGTTTCAGACAGCTGGACAATTCTACCTCCCGGAAGCATGGTGGGACAGGGTTGGGATTGGCAATCTCGAAAAACCTTGTTGAGCTGTTGGGGGGAAATATCTGGTTGGAATCGTTTACTGGCAAGGGAACCACTTTCTTTTTCAGGCTACCGAATAAACCCGAAAAAGAGAAGCCTACAGAATCATCCCCCTATTTAAAAATTGTCAGGGAAGCCTTGAAATGGAATGAAAAAACCATTTTGATTGTTGAAGATAACCATGCCAACTGGGAGTTTTTTAAGGCGGTTCTGGCAAAAACCGGTGCTTCACTGGTCAGAGCTTCCACAGGACAGGAAGCCTTAGACTATGCAACATCAAATGATCCGCTGGATTTGATCCTTATGGATATTCAAATGCCGGATATAAATGGTTATGAAGCCACAGAAAAGATAAGACAGTTGCATAAAAACCTACCGATCATTGCGCAAACTGCTTATGCTATGCCACATGACAGGGAGAGATCCCTTGCCGCCGGATGTGATGACTATCTGCCTAAACCCATTAAACCGGAAGATCTTCTTTCAATCCTCAAAAAATACTTTTGATCTTTTCTTAACGATGTCGCTGTTTCCATGCAACAATCAACAACTGAATTTATGT
>Ga0315539_1001968_pt1 | contig 14910 bp, 14 predicted proteins | sample SalMarSW160150MG_FD_203097 | JGI IMG/M metagenome (GOLD analysis project Ga0315539, IMG submission 203097) | Salt marsh sediment microbial communities from the Plum Island Ecosystem LTER, Massachusetts, United States - Salt Marsh Sediment SW1601-150 ... | reverse complement strand
TTTGAGCGTAACCTTATTCGAGAAAGTGTCTATTTTACAAGTACTTATGGAAGCTGACCACAAAACTGATAGTAGTGCTTCTTGTAACCAGTTGATGTTATTCGACTTATAACCGGACAGTAGTGATGGGATATATCAGATAATGTATGGAAAACAAAAAACATGAAGGCAAAAAAACCAAGTAGTTTTCAAGCTATATTTCCTCTGATAATGTTAATTGGTTTTCTATTAATGGCATTCCTTTCCTTTCGTAGTGGATGTGAAAATCTTCCCTCCATATCGTCCTATGAGATTAAGATACAACGACTTGGTCTGCTCCATAAAAAATTAGGTACACCAGTAGTAAGCACAAATGGTTGCCATATAGCCTATAGATTGCATAGGGGCAATAAAGCATGCATGGTCGTGGACGGTCAGGCCGGACCTGAATACGAAGCGATTTCTGCAAGCCCACCAATCTTTAGTTCAAACGGTAAACGCATCGCCTATGTGGCAGGAAGGGCTGACAAACAATTTGTAGTAATTGATGGTAAATCAGGACCGGAGTATGATGGGATACAAGAAAAAACACCGGTTTTCAGCCCTGACGGCAACCGTGTAGCATACGGGGCGCAAATGGGTGACAAATGGTTTGTGGTTTTAGATGGCCAACCTGGTCCTAAATTTGAAGGTATCATTAATGGACCGGTTTTTAGCCCAGATGGTAAACAGGTAGCTTATGCTGGAGGAAAAGCAGGTGGGAAATGGCATCTAGTCGTAGACAATCAACTTGGCCCAGAATATGACGACCACACAACAGGATTTTTTAGTCGCTACCCTAATCCACCGAAAGTAAAAAGCAATACCTGGTTGCTTTTCAGTCGAGATGGAAAGCGGCTAGCTTATGATATGCTAGTATCTGGAAAACGGCATTTGGTAATAGATAACCAGATTAGCCCTACCTATGATGCAATCGGCAACATCAAATTCAGCCCAGACGGTAAGCGATTCGCATATGCTGCGAATAAGGACAATAAATGTTTTATAGTCATCGATGATCATAAAGGGCCAGACTACGATGGAATTGGAAATCTGCTTTTTAGTCCGAACGGAAAAAAGGTGGCATATGAAGCCACAGACGGTGGTAAACAGTTCGTAGTACTCAATGGTAAGTCTGGAGAAGAGTATGATTCAATTGGTAACGGCAGTTTTCTTTTCAGTCCGAACAGTAAAAGGATTGCATATGCGGCCGGAAAAGGTAACAAGTGGTTTGTTGTCATAGATGGCAAAGCAAGTATTTTATATGAAGCTGTCGATAGTCTCACATTTAGTCCTGACAGCAAGCATTTTGCTTTTGCAGCTAAAACTGGCACCAAGTGGATTGGGGTGGTTGACGGTAAGTCAGGTTCTTTCCCACTAATGGGAACTCTAATATTCAGCCCAGACAGCAGTAGTATGGCTTATAGATCTTACGGGAATAAGCAGCAGTTTATGATCGTTAATGATCAGCCAGGACCAGAGTTTGATGGGATTATTCCCAATGGAGCAACATTCTATGAGAATGGTGCTCTAGAGTATCTGGCGGTTAAGCACAGTGAACTCTATCGAGTAACCCACATACCCGTGGATAAATAGATAAGCACAAAGGTTGCGGTTAAGGGCCGGCCACCTGTGGTTGGGGTTGATTGTGGCGTTTTATATTTAGCCCCCCAATTTGTTGCAGGATTATTAGCCCTCGGCACCGCCGAGGGTTTGTTAGCTCCCGCCAGCTCGGATTCTTTCCAGAATTTCCATTACCGATACAAGTCGTTTCCTCTTTTGTTATCACGGCATTACCTTCCGCAATGTACCACGAGCATCCTTTTACCAGCAAGTCGCTATTTCTACAAGTTTTCTTTGCGTCTTTATGTCTTTATGGTTAATATCGCCAGCATAAATCAGTGCTTGTCCGCCCTCGGCGGATTAATCTGTATCTGTTAAATGGAGACAAAGAATATGTCTGAAAAAAGGTTAGCGATTGTAACCGGCGCGGCAAGAGGTATCGGGCGAGCGGTTGTCTTGGAACTGCTTAGGCAGGGACGTATTGTCGCAGGCCTTGACATAAACGGTGAGCAGTTATCTGAGCTTGAAGGTGTGGTTAATAAAGCAGGCTTTACTGTCATTACAAGGTGTCTTGATATCACCGATTCGGCCAAGCTTACCGAGACACTCAAGGAGTTGGCCGACGAACACAAAGGCATTGGGATTCTCGTCAATAACGCGGGCATCACACGGGACGGACTGATTTTGCAGTTGAGTGATGAGGACTTCGATAAAGTATTAGCGGTCAATCTGCGAGCGGCCTTCGTTGCCACCCGTGTTGCTGCCAGGTCGATGGTTAGAAATAAATGGGGCCGGATAGTAAGTCTAAGCTCGGTTGCCGGCATCATCGGCAACGCTGGCCAGAGCAACTATGCCGCCAGTAAGGCCGGCCTTATCGGTATGACAAAGTCCATCGCGCGCGAGCTTGCAAGAAAAAATGTCACGGCAAACTGCGTTGCGCCGGGCTTCATCATTACGGAAATGACCGACGTATTGCCTGAGCCGGTCAAAGAAGGCGCAAAACAAATCATCCCAATGCGCCGATTCGGCACAGTAGATGACGTGGCAAAAGCTATAGGTTTTCTGGCAAGTGACCAGGCCGGATATATTACAGGCCAGGTTCTTTGTATCGACGGCGGAATGGCTATGTAAACTGCTGACTTTGTGCCCTTCCGCCCTCTTTTCCCGTCTTCATCACTTCGGCCCAAGCTCGGAGTCAATCTACGGCAAAAACTGATAATATCTTCTAACCTTTTGAGAAAAAAAGACTTCCGTCTCCCAAATCCCGACGAATTATCCCTTATAATTCACTCAAAAGCCATTTTTGCACGTAAAAAAACAGTGTTCTGCTGTGTTTGCTTCTGCCTGAGAATTCACTACCTTTGAGCCCCCAAGTTTTAAATTTTTAGTTGACATTTTGTTTCCTGCCTTTTAACTTTTCTGGTATATTACCGGCCGGCCGGTTCTAAGGATATACGAGGGCTGAGAAAGAAACGTTTGTTTTCACAAGGAGAAAAACAAGTGGCTGCAGATATTGATGGTCAGGTAATCGAACAGAAGGTAATTGAAATAGTAAGCGAACAAATGGGTGTGGATAAGGCGGAGATTACGCGCGAAACCTCTTTTATAAATGACCTGAATGCCGATTCGCTGGATACCGTCGAGCTTGTTATGGAGTTTGAAGACGAGTTTGATATGAGTATACCGGATGAAGAGGCCGAGAAAATTCAAACCGTCGGTGCCGCAATCGACTACATTGTTAACCTCGTCAAAACCAAAGCCCAGGAAGAGAAAAATCCGTAGGTACTATGAGCAAACGGCGAGTTGTTATTACAGGCCTGGGCTGCGTCACAGCGTTAGCCGAATCTGCCGATGAGCTTTTCACTGCGCTCTGTCAGGCAAAGAGCGGCGTATCAAATATCGAAGCCTTCGACGTCTCCGATTATCCGGTGAGATTCGGCGGCGAGATAAAGGATTTCAAGGTAACAAAATACATCGAGGTCCGTGAAGCCAAGCGTATGGACCGCTTTGCGCAACTGGCGGTAGCCTCGGCAATTCAGGCTATAAGCGACAGCAAAATCAACTTCGCAAATGAAGACCCAATCCGCATCGGTGTCATTGTCGGAACCGGCATAGGCGGCATTAAAGAAATCGAAGACCAGCACTTAAGGCTCCTCAAAAGGGGCCCCGCGAAAGTTTCTGCTTTTTGTGTTCCCAAACTTATGGGCAATGCCGCCAGTGCCAATATTTCCATACTTTACGGGCTGAAGGGACCGAACGTCTGTATAGTGAGCGCGTGCGCCTCAGGCAGTCATGCTATTGGCGAGGCCTATTGTTCGATTGTCTCGGGCCGATGCGATGCGGTCGTAACCGGTGGCTCTGAGGCGGCGCTTACGCCAATAGGATTGGCTTCCTTCTGCTCACTCAAATCCCTCAGCACGCGAAACGACGACCCGAAGGCCGCTTCAAGGCCTTTCGATAAGGACCGTGACGGATTTATTCTTTCCGAGGGGGCCGGAATAGTCATTCTCGAGGAATACGAGCACGCGAAAAGCCGGGGTGCAAAGATATATGCCGAACTTCTCGGCTATGGCGCAACCGGCGACGGCTTCCATCTGACGGCCCCATGGTCTGATGGCCAGGGGGCGGCCGAGGCGATGAGGCTGGCTTTGGAAGATGCCGGAATTGAAAAAGAGAAGGTAGATTACATTAATGCACACGGCACCAGCACGGTACTGAACGATATTGCCGAAACTGCGGCGATAAGAACCATCTTTGGCCCGCATGCGTATAAGCTGGCCGTAAGCTCAGTAAAAAGCTGCCTTGGACATCTGCTGGGGGCAAGCGGTGCGGTTGAGCTTATCGCAACGGTAAAGACAATCGAAAACTCGGTTATCCCGCCCACAATAAACCTCGAGAATCAGGACGAGCGTTGTGACCTTAAGATAGATTATGTTCCGAATGAGGCCCGGCAGGCCAATGTCAATATCGCAATCAGCAATTCACTCGGCTTCGGCGGACATAACGCCTGCCTTGCGGTCGGCAAGGTCTAACGCTCTTTTCCACAGGAAGGTTGTGAAAACAGGTACTTCAAGTCAGGTCTGTTAGAAAAATCCCCCCTGCCGATTATCACGGCTGTATCGCTAATATTCTGGCTCCCAGCCAGGTTCCATCTATATCAATTACCTCAACAAAATAATATCCTGCGGGGAATGGTCCTATTGCTCTTTGAAAAATTAAATAAATGAACGGTCTTATGTCGATAATATGGGTATGAGACCAATAGGAACAGCCCAGCAATTGGAACATAGGCGACGAAAAGCCATTGCTTTGCTCCAAAAAGGCCATCGGGTGAACGAAACGGCAAGGCTCGTCGGAGTAACTCCCGGAGCCATAACCCAATGGCGGCAAGCCTATGAAAAACAAGGCCAAGCATTTTTTGTGGCACACAGTCAAGATTGCAGAGGCGATTTAGCCGTGTTGATGTTGAATGGTTGCCGGCTTATGCTCCGGAGTTGAATCCGGTTGAGCAAATCTGGAACTACAGCAAATACAGCCAATTGTCGAATTTTATACCTGATGATATTGAACACTTGGCGAATATGCTTGATGCTTCTTTGTGCTGTCAATCGCAACAACAAAATTTGCTCCGTTCGTTTTTTCATTGCGCAAAGTTAAAAATATGATGCGTTTAGTTAATTATTCAAAAGTCAATAATGTTGCATTAGTGGGATGATTACACTGCCACCCGGGATCCGGAGTCAGTTCGGTCTCATATATCGTAATCCGGTTATTCTCGCTTACCACCATTTGCAGGTCGATTTCATCACTGTCACAGTTCGCTTCAATCAGGTCTTCGAAAAGGAGAAAGTGGCCTTGAACGGTTACTATAAACCGCACCGGGTCTCCCGGCGGCTGTGCTTGTTCATCACACAGGCCCACCTGATAGAATATGGTTGGTTCGGCGATAATGAGCCAATTCGCAACAAACTTTCTTAAGTCCGCCTCGTCCACATTTCCATCGCCGGTGAGGTCTGCACCGGCGCATTGGCCACAGCCGGTCATACGCCACTGTATGGCAAAGTCGGAAAAATCAGCCAGGTCCACATCCCAGTCATTGTCTGTATCACCGGTCAGAGCCACATAGAGTGGCAGGTCGCCTATATTCTCATTGACCAGTTCAATCCAACCTGGAGGATCAGGATATGGATTCTCACCGGTCATATCAGAGAACGGTGCATACTCGCCACTCATGCTTATTGTGTTTAGGTCAAGTGTTATCATCCCTGTGCCCACAGCAAGAATACCGAGTTGCAATTCCGTACCGGGCCAGATGGGTTCTTCAGATAAGGGGACATCAGCTGGGCCGCGAAGCGGGGTTAAGTACACGCCATACAAAGGAATTTCATTATCGGGGATTTCAGTCCAGGGATTTTTCCCGTCTTTTTTACAGAGTGAACCCGAACCACTAACATTCAGCATCGTTTCCATTGACGAAAGAAGGTAGCCATCATAGGAGGGAAAGCCCGGATAGGGATTGTGATTTAGCACAAGTTTGATTTCAATGAATTCCCATTCTTCAAGAGGATCATCAATAGTGCCTGCATGCCCCTTTGAACCATTTCCATTTATGACCGTGTCTATGACCGTGGCATTAGTTATCGAAGAGATGGCAAAGATTAATGCAAGTGTTAGAAATCTTTTAATGCCCATTGTTCTCCTCCTTAAGAAGAACACACTTATCTCGTAAGCATTTTTTCGCTTCAGTCAAGCAAAAAAATAATATTTCCGAGAAAAAACCTTAAAATACACAGTTAAGAGTACTATTTCCTATATATTTAAATTGAGCCATTAAGGCAGATTACAAGCAGAAAAGACTCTTTGCACCTTCAGTATTTTTTGTTAGGGTATGCCAAATGAACATAATCTGGGCTTGTTTATTTCTGGTTGGCGGGCTGATTGCACTGTGGAAATGTGCCGAGCTTTTAGTAGCAGGTGCGGTCGGCCTGGCCAAAAAGCTGGGCGTCAGCCCATTAGTCATCGGCCTTACAATAGTGGCTATGGGCACATCTGCGCCTGAGGTTGCCGCCAGTATAGCTGCAGCAGCTCGCGGAGCCGGTGATATTGCCATCGGTAACGTCTATGGTTCGAATATAGCTAATCTGGCGCTTATAGGGGGCCTTTGTGCGTTGATTCGACCAATCAACCTTGGCACTCGCATCCTTCGGCGTGAGATACCCGTGATGTTTCTGTCCGCCCTGCTGCTGCTACCGGTGCTGTTCAATCTATATCTCTCCCGGCCGGAAGGGATTGGTTTGTTGATTATCTTCGCGATATTAATAGCCCTGACAGTCCGTCTTGCACACAAAGAGGCTGCAAACGTAAAGCATTATGCGTCTATCGAAAAGCAGGATACTGTGACCGTGGTACAAGACGCGAAAAGGAGCGTGTTGTTTACTGTCATCGGACTTGTGGGACTGGCTATTGGAGCCGAGATGACCGTACGCGGGGCGGTATTTGTTGGCGAGAAGGTCGGCCTTAATCAGGCAGTCATCGGCCTTACGATTATCGCCGTCGGCACATCTCTGCCGGAACTGGCAACCTCATTAGCGGCCTCCATTAAAGGCCATCACGATATTTCCATCGGAAATCTGGTCGGCTCCAATATTTTTAACACCCTGCTCGTTGTGGGAACGGCAGGTACGGTTCGGCCGTTTTCGTTCTCAGGCCGGCTGGCCGGGTTTGATTACTGGGTTATGCTGGCCGTTACAGCGGCATTCATCGTAATGGCCGTTATCGGCAAACGACTAAGCAGAACGGATGGCGCAATTTTGCTGCTTGGATACGTAGCATACATCGTGTACTTATTAGCCTGCTGTGGTAAAACTATTTGAAATTCGGGCGGGCAAACTCACCGAAATATTTGCGTGCGGCCCTGTCATACGCCCTGGCCGCGTCAATCTCATCGTGGAAGCTGCCGAGATTTTTGCATCGTCCCTCAAATAAAATTTTAGCCTGCCATATTCTGTCTCGCTTGATGTAACTGACGCCTTTGTATTTTGACGAGGTTTTTCTTTTTATTTTTGGCATATTCTGAGCATTCTGGACTTTTGTCGCGAGCCGGAGATTGACCTTTCTATTGTCAAGGCCATTTAGGTTGATGTGGTCAACCAAGAGAGCATCAGGGGCTTTTAATATTTCGCGGTGCATAGGTATGGATTTTCTTTTTCCGGCCTTCGGATATATGTGCCGAACTGCATAAACAGTGTGATTGCCTGCCTTTGTATGCCATTTGTATTTGCTCAAACGCTCGTGGTCGTCGGGGTCGACTATTGCGTATTTGCCGCGGGTCAGGGGAATTTTGCGGAAGGGGTAGCCATAGCGGAGCCAGCGGTACGCGAGCAGAATCCATATTAGCGGTTTTTCTATAAATCCCGGAATGTTAATAACAAGCTGAATAATTTGCTCCCCTCTTGCCAGGCTCAAGACGCGAGCCTCCCTGCCGCGAGCGGCAGGGCCAATCGCCAATAGTGGAGGTTCAAAAAAAAATGTCCCTCCATAATTGGACGAACATGCGCATTTTGGCGAAATTTTGGCGATTTTTTCGGGGTCAAAAAATGTTAAGTGCTTATGCGAAAGTGATTAAAAAAATTTTATTTTTTCGCCCGTTTTGGCGTTACCCCCCTGCGCGTTTGGTGCTATCTGGACGTGCGCGCTCAGGTATTTTCTTGCCCAACTTAACACGAAAATATTCCCTTGGAATGTCTTACGTCTGGGGGTCTTTTGTCTGGATTGTTTCCCGCAGCCTGTCCTGAGCGATAGTTGATTTTATTCTACTTGTTTTTTCTAATGGAAATGACCTTTTTGTAAAGATCGGATGGTGGAGTTCTGTATTCGTCAAAATCAGAAATATTAGAATTAGTAATACCTATTTGATATTCAATTCCTCCTCTGTGTTGATGGCTTAGATACTTGTTCTTTTTAGCTTTCTTACTGGATAGAACCCAATAGACAATTTTATCCACCCAAACACCGATAAAAACAAATGCGTCACAAGCATCGGGCTTTAGCTGCTGAAAATTCATCCAGAATGGTCTTTCAGAATCGTAATGCAATGCTTTTGATGATAAATCACCCCGTTTCTTTGTATCAATTGCTCGACATGCTTTGACCTCTACTTTGACTTCCTTTGCCCAAAGGTCATACTGCCCGTCAAAACTTGGGTCGAGAGTTCTACTTGCTTTTTTGAAATTGGAATTCAAGTCCATCAGATGTTTTTCGCCCCAAATCTGTCCAAATATGCGAGGTGCAAGGCCGTAAAGATCTAAATATCTATTAGATGAAACGTAACTTTTACGTAGCTTTTCATATTCATTAAATTGAATTACATTTTTATCAAGAAGGAACATTAATATAAATTCGTATTCATTGAAAGGAAAAACGGATACTAAACCTTTCAAACGAGCTTCTAAAATTACTTTATTTTGTTCGTCAAGAGTTGAAATGAACTTTTCAAGATATTGCCTTAGTTCTATTTGGTTCATTTAATCCCTCAAGTTCCGGAAAAGGATTATACCATTGCCAACCAGTCCTACGAGTTTCTCTGTAATTCTCAAGTCTCCTGATTGTTAATTCGGCAAAAATAGGATCAATGTCAAATGTATATACTTTTCGATTTGTCAGCTCTCCAGCAAGCAGAGTCGTTCCAGAGTGCGCAAAAAAGTCTACTACAAGACTTCGTTCTCCACTACTGGTAAGGATTATTCTTTCAATTGCCTTAAGAGGTTTTTGTGCATAGCAACCAGGAACATTTTCCACCATACGGTAAAAAACTTGCTGAACATCTACCCATACATTTCCAGGCCTAATATTTTCAGATTTGCTCCTTTCGAAATTCTCAGTAACCTTCCCATTTACTTTTTTATAATAACCTCTTAGGATCTTTGGTATATCTGTATAGACAACTTTAAACTCTGGATTTCCACGAACATAGTGGAGTAATTCTTGGCGAACCCACATCCAATTTTTTTGAGTTCCATATCCTCTTTGGTTGCGCATGGTAATGAAATTACGAGCTTTAAGTTCTTTGTAATCTCTCATCATTATCATAAAATCTGCAAGAGGTTGGAAATTGTCTTTATAGTCTGCTCCTAGCCATATATATAAATGACAATGTTCGTGCATTACAGTAAGACAGCTATTGATCCATTCTCGCGAGAAATTTACGTAATCTTTAATTTCTATTTTGGGAAGATTAAAAGTCTTAGCATTTCCAACCACCACATTATAAGGCGGGTCATTGATTATAAGTTTAACCTTCTCGTTGCCGAAAAGTTTTCGTACGTCACTAATTTTAGTTGCATCTAGAACGGCGACCTTATGCCCCCTAATTGGGTCTTCCCATACATCTCCATATCTAAGTCGGCAGTATCTTAATACTTTTTCCCTTTGCTCCATATTGAGGTCCAACCTTTTGAGTTTCTCGCTTGTACGCCCATATTCTTCATTAATTTTTTCAAAAGAAATTTGGGATCCGAACAGAGTTTGTTGTCTAGTCACCGCCATATGTGATATCTCCTTGAAATAAAACACGGGAATTAGTTTTCTTAAATTATAACTGAGATAGATTATATGTCAAAAGATAATGGTTAAACGTAACTCGTGACTTGTTCCTACCTTGCTGTGCGATTCTCAGGGCCCACTGCTGCCTCCAGTTCGGAGATTTATTTTATGCACGCTTCCAGCGTGCCGCTATTTGTTTCCTTGCTCGTCGCCGCTTGTCCGCCGTAGGAGGGTAAGCGACATCGCGTCTACCTATTACCTAAGGCACAGGGTCACAAGCTCTGTCAGCAACGAGCATCGAGAATCAAGAATCGAGCATCTATTTAACCAATATTTATCCGCCGTAGCCTGATTTTCATGGTGTAGGCGGAACCATTCACCGTTTACCGAAATGGTTTGATAATCTCTACCAGAGTTCTGCGGCGGCTAATCAAAGACGAGAGCACAACCGTTCTACCTGTCGTAGCGAGCTTACCACAATCTATTTCGGTTTACATTTCAGATGGTCTTTTGTTTCCACTAAGATTTCCCAAAGGCCCGATTCTACGATAGCTTTTCTTGTAGTGCTGCGTCGTTGATGGCCGTCATCGATTACTAATATGCCGTCTTCTTTGATTATTCTCTTTAACTCCGCGAGAAATTCCGAGGTGTTTGAAACCATATGAAACATATCAATAGCACACACGAGGTCCGCTGTGTTATCAGGCAGGCCGCTTCTATATCCATCAGTCAATACCGGCACAACATTTTTTAATCCGTATTTTTCAATCTTTTTCTTTATCTCTTCGATAGCCAGCTTGTGAATGTCCACGGCAAAGACTTTGCCCTGCTCGCCGGCCAGCTTTGCAAATCTGATGGTGTATCTGCCCGGCCCGCAGCCGTAGTCCACGATTGTCAGACCCGGCTTTATCCCGAATTTTTCGACGCGCTTATCTATGTACGGATATATATAGTCTATGATATGAAAAAAAAGGTCCATCAATTTGAAACACCAGTCCGGCATCCTCTCTATTCTTCTTCTACGTGCTATCTTTTCACACCCCTCTTATCAGAATCCCATTGAATCCGCAAAGACGGCCTGGAAGTCCGGCTCGTTCGCGATTTCGATATACTCTATTTTGCGGGCAAGTTTGCCTGCAAGGTCTCTATAGTCACTATCTAAAAGGACCATTTCAGCCCCGCTGACGGCAGCGTTGCCAGCGAAACGGATTCGCTCAAGAGGTATCTGTGGCAACAGGCCGATTCGGACCGCACTTTCCGGCCGAATGTAGTTGCCGAAGGCCCCTGCAAGAAAGACCTGCTCTACCTGCGATTCGTCAATCCCCATTTTTCTGAGCAGTATCACAATCCCGGCCCGAATGGCACCTTTGGCCAACTGCACCTCGCGTATGTCCTGCTGGGTCAAAACGACAGGCTGACCTCCATTTTCGCGGTTCCAGTCGAGACAAAAGGCCAAGCCCGTCTTGTCCTTTACAACTCGTTCCAGGATTGCAGGAGGCAGTTTGCCTTTGAGCCTGCTTTCCTGTATGAATCGGCCGGTCGCATCTATAATACCGAGGTTTAGCAGCTCAGCCACGGTGTCGATAAGCCCGCTGCCGCATATTGTCCGGGCCGGTGCACCGTCGATTATATCCCGGTCTATATCATTGCCGTTAACGATGAGACGCTGTATCGCGCCTGTGACCGCCCTGCTGCCCTGTGTTATCCTTGCACCCTCCAGGGCCGGGCCTGCTGCGCAGCTTGCGGCGTAGAGCTTCCCGGCCGCTGCCAACACAAGCTCGCCGTTGGTGCCGATATCCACCGCCAGGCTTATTTTCTCGGCTGAGGCCATACCGACCGCCAGTGCCACGGCCGTTGTGTCGGAGCCGACAAAGCCGGCAATGTTTTCAACTGTGTGAATATTAGCCGCAGGGTTTATGGCCAGGGCTATATCGCCGGCGGAACGGTCGTGAGCGTCAACCGAATAGGCCCTGTAAGGCGCCCTGCCGAGCTGCTCAACAGGAAGGTTTAAAAACATATGGTTCATCGTTGTATTGCCAACGACGGTGGCTTCATAAGTGTCCTGCGGCTGGATACCGGCGTTGGTGCAAAGCTGAGCAGTCAACCTGTTTATGCACTCTATGATGAGTTTGTGCATCTCGGCCAGGTTTTGCTCCGTATTTGCATAGGCTATCCGGCTTATTACGTCGTCGCCGTGGATGCTTTGAGGATTAAAGGACGCTTCGGTGGCTTTGCAGGTACCATTTGTCAAATCGATTAGTTTGCCGACCACAGTTGTTGTTCCTATATCAATGGCAAGGCCGAATAGTTTGTTGGTGGTGTCACCCGGCTCCAGAGCAACAACCGTACATCCGCTTGTGCCGCCCTTCCTGCAGCAAACGGCCGTAAGCCCTGCTGTTTTTGATGAATCACTAAACTGCTCAAATTGTTCCGCTGCTTCGGCGGTTAGTTCACAGCTTCCCGTTAAGGCGTCATTACGCAGAGCAGTTTGCAAAGTCTTAATATCTTTCGGGATATTCTCTATGAATCTTTTGAATACGGTCGGGTGGATTGTTACCTGCTGGCTGGTTCCATCCTTTAATATTTCCATCTCGAGGAACCGTGAAGTTTGCGGAATATTGACGACGATATCGCTTTCGACCTTGTACTGGCAGGCGAAAACCTCGCGGTGTTCGGGCTCAAGTTCTACTTTGCATTTTCCGCAGATGCCGCGTCTGCCGCAGACGGTATTAAGAATTATGCCTGCTCGGCCGGCCGCTTCGAGAATTGTAGCGCCGCGATGAACGCTAACGCGCTTGCCGTCGGGTTTGAAGGCTACGCTAAAGTGTTTCATCTTGTTAGTTGAGATTTATTCAGGCTTATGCCTTGTGATGACGCGCTTTCCAGCGAGCACGTCTTTTTTTACTGCCTACTTTACGCCTTCGCCTCGATTTTGCCATTTGGGCCTCCAAAAAGGGGCTTAAATCTTTTCCGAAATAATTTGACCCTTCTAAAATATATGGTAAATTGATTAAAAGCAAGTGTTGGTCTGATTTTATTGATAAATTATGGTGCAATTATGATTCAATGCAAAGACTGTGAGTTGTGCGAAATAGGGCCGGATAACCGGCGGACGTTTAAGTGTGACCCCTTCGTTAATATCAAGGAGCCGGAATGCATAGCCAAATGGCAGCTTATCCGGCTTGATATGCTGGTCTCAACCTATCAGGGAATGCTCAAGTGGTATGAGAAAATGGCGCCCCTGCAGAGTAAAATTATGAAGTATATGCAGCGCGAGCTTGATGAGATGAACGAGACGGAGAAGTGGAAAATCGACGAAGAAGAGGATGACGAGGGGCAGGTTGACTCTTAGGGCCCGGCCTTGAACAAGATGGGGGCAGTAAAATAATGTCAAATGCGACATATGCCGAGCACTCGGTGCTAATTCGTACGGGGAGGATTTCTATACAGCCTTGGTCCTGCCGGCCAAAATACAAACGAGCCAAACGATAAACAGCGGGATCAGTATCGGAAGCAGAAAAGGCAGGGCTATCACTGCAAGTATAAAGCCCACCAAAACAAGAGAGCCCAGGACTATCAGGCCAACGCCGGCAAAGACAAAGGCAAGCAGTATCGCCACGCAAAAGAGGATAACGGCCGTCAGTATCGCGCTGAGAGCCGCTCCAAGGGGACCTGTAATCGTTCGGCCATTTACAGTGATAAAGCTGCCATGCGGTAAGGCAATTGAGAACCACAAGAGAAATATAACCAGCAGGATAGCCAGAATTAAGGCAAGTTTCTTTAGCATTGCCAGTCTCCATTTATTGATTATTTGCGGCATTATAGCAGATTGGATGACGCGAAACAAGGCTGCTCGGGACAAATCCCGAAGGACCGATAATATAAAAATCCAAAAACAAAACGAAAATTTAATACCTGAAGGCATCGACGACCGAAGATAAATTTACATATTGCATAGCTTTTAAGCTAAATTAACAGAGGGAAAATATATGACAGTTGAAAAAATCAAACGAAAGGCAAAAAAACTCGGGATAAACTGCGGTAAAATGAAAAAGGTGGAGATTATCCACTCCATCCAGCAGGCAGAAGGCAATACGCCCTGCTTCGGAACGACAAACGGTACGTGCGAGCAGGTCAAGTGCTGCTTTATAAAGGATTGCCTTAAAATTAAAGCGTAAATCAGCAGACAGTAGACAAACGACAGAAGACAGTCGGCAGAGGGCAAAAGACAGATGCTCGACTCTCGATGCCAAAGTCTGGATTCCGGTTACTCTGCAAATGACCTTGCCGTAAGGTGTTCTTCACAGGATGCCTTACGGTACTTAGCTGACTTACGGGATTTTTTAGATTCCTGACGATGGAGGAATTAAGATCGCCACACCAGCCCGGTAAATCTCCCGATTCATCGGGAGCGCAATTACGTATTCTTATCTTGCCGGTTGAGGAGTCCAACTATTTTTAGAGCGGCACTGCCTTTCAATAACACATAGTGCCAAAAAGCATAGTTTTTTTAAGCCACAGAGGTCTCAGAGAGACACAGAGAAAAAATAATCAATGAAACATCGTTGCTGCCGGAGGCCACGATTGGTTCGACCCCGGCGCGCCGGGACTCACCACAGGGAGGAAACAAACAGTGGCATGCTGAAAGCGTGCATAAAAAGATATCCGAACCGCAGGCAGCAGGTCAATTTATTCTTCCGATTTCAATACCACCTGTTTTAACTGGTGGATGGAAATAGCCGCTGTCTTCTGTTACAATCGAATTCGTGGATTGTAAGAAACAGGGAC
>Ga0315539_1001967_pt1 | contig 14915 bp, 17 predicted proteins | sample SalMarSW160150MG_FD_203097 | JGI IMG/M metagenome (GOLD analysis project Ga0315539, IMG submission 203097) | Salt marsh sediment microbial communities from the Plum Island Ecosystem LTER, Massachusetts, United States - Salt Marsh Sediment SW1601-150 ... | reverse complement strand
GATGACGATCACAGCGATCGGGAAATCCACTCTTGGCAACCGGGCGAAGAAGTGCAGGAGTCCCCAGCCCGTCCATCGGCCGATGGCGGGCAGTAGCCAGAGGACCACCAGCACCAAGAATAGCCCACTGAAGGCTCTATCATAAGCCCTCACAAAGCTGATGTCCCTAGCCCAGAGCTCCTCTTTCACCTGCTTCGTTTCGAGGTCGCCTTTGCTCAGTATTTCCCCGACCAATCCCTCCTCTCTGTGTCCCTCTGTGAACATTTTCTTCCCCCCTCAGAAAAACAGGAAGTAGCGAGGCACACGTTCCATGTAGGCGCGGTATGAGTCACCGTATTGCCTCAGGCAAGAGGCTTCCTCGGCCAGGAGTTTGCGGTGAGTGAATGCCAGCCCCAACAATAGCATCAAGAGGGCGAGCCACGAGCCGATGGCAATCGAAATGCCCAAGCCCGCGACAAGTAGCATGAACTGCTGTGGGTTGCGTGATACCCTGTAGAGCCCCCTCGTAACCGGCCGGTCGAGCGGCGTGTTCCTGAAGTTGAAGAGAGCGACGACGAATCCAACCAAGCCGAGGGCGAATATGACGGTCCCAAGAACGAGAACTGGAGTCCCTATCTTCAAGGGCGTGAAGATTATCAAAGGAAACCAGAAGAGGGCTATCGATTTCCCTATGAGCGTAATGACCCTCTGCCTCCTGCTCCAGCCGGAGCGCTCGTAAAGCCGCCTTACCACCTCCTTGGGGAAGACCAGCAGCAAAATGCCGAATATCAAGTACAATATGCCCATCGGGAGCCATCCATTGAGCCATCCAATTTGAAGTGCGGGAAACAGTTCCATTTCCACCTCCTAAATTGTGGTGCTTGTGTCTGCCCTGTCAATCGCCTACGCCATTTCCCTCCGGACCATCCAGCGGGCCAGCAGGCCGGCGATCAGACCAGTGATGGGCACCGCCAGGACTAACCCTATGCTTCCCACCAGCGTGCGCACGATCTCTTCGGCGATGGGCTCGCGGTTGATTCGCTGAAGGAACGGTTCCTGGTAGATGGTAAAGGCCAGCATCAATGGCAATGAGGCCCCCATATAGGCCAGAAGCAGCGTGTTCACCATCGCCGCGATGTGGTCCCGGCCGATATTGAGGCTGTGGTGAAAGAGTTCCATCCAGTCCAGATCGCGATTTACTTTGACCAGTTCAAAGACTGCCGAGGCCTGCCCCACGCAGATGTCGTCCAACACGCCCAGGGAGCCGATGATGATTCCGGCTAACACCACCCCTCTGAGCCTGACCCCTGGCCCCAGTTCCATCATCAGGTACATACTCTCCTCTGTACCCATTCCAGTCAGGCGGGTCCACCCCACCAGAAGCCAGGCCAGCATGCCTGTCAGCACCAGGCTCAACATCATCCCCGCTATCGCCGCGTGGGCCTTCGGATTCCAGCCATAGACCAGGTAGGTGGACACGGTCAGCATCACGATGGAGCCGGTGATGCTCACCGTCACTGGATCCCGACCGGCCAGGATCTGGGGCACGACGAAGGCGAAGATGACCAACAGGCTAAACAGTGTTCCCACCAGTGAACGCAGCCCCTTACCTCGACCCACCAGCACCACCAGCCCCATGAACAGCGCCAATATCCAGAACAGTGGACGGGTGCGCACGTAATCGGAGATGTACAGCCGATCTCCCTGCGGCCCTCCCACCCGTTCCAGGTAGACCCGATCGCCGGGGTGGAGCAGACGCTCCTCGGTGATGGTGGTGAAGGTTCCATGCTCGACGACGACCTCCTGCCCGGCCAGGGAGCCTCTCTCAATGTGCAGTAATAAGCGCTGGTAAGGATGCGCACCCGCGATATCCAGATCAACGATGCCCTCCTCCAACACTTCGACCACCCGTGCGGTCAACGTCTCGTCTTCCGCCAATACGGTCGGCTGCCCAGATTCCAATGTGACAGGCTGCTCGGTTGATACAGCCCGCTGCTCCACGGTCGGCTTCGGTGCTATTAGTAGAAGCACCGCTGCCAGCACCACCCACAGTACCACTAAGCCAATGAGCCAGTACTGCTTAAGGTTTCCTAATCGAAAGGTCATCGCTCCTCCTGCACTCTGGGCGAAATGAAGCAATTCTCAACCGACATATATTATACTCTCACCAACCTTCAATGCCAAATCGTGCCCAGGATGAAAAAATTCGTAGTAACGACTTTAGTCGTCCAGCGCTGCAAGCGACTAGAGTCGCCACTACGAACTGCCTACTCTCGGAGTAGCATTGGGGCGGGGCCACATCATGGCCTCGCCCGGAAAGCTGCTCGACCTAACCGAGCCCCAGCAGCCGCCCTCCCTGATAGATGATTGTCGCCACCACCCAACCCAGAGCCGTCAGATAGACCGCGTTGAACAGCATCCACTTGTTGCCGTACTCGTGGCGCTGTGCAGCAACAGCTACCATGCAGGGGATGTAGAGCAGCACGAAGACGTTGAAGGCCACCGCCGACAGAGGCGTGAAATCCTCCTGTAGGGCCTCGATCAACGCCGTGTCCTCCTCCTCTTCTCCCTCACCCATCAGGTTCACGCCAGGGATGAGGCTGATGGTCATCTTCACCGTGTCCACGGTAGCGTTCCAGAAGCCGACCACGATCTCCCCCAGGTCCTGGAAGAAGGTCGTCGGCTCCTCCGCTTCCTCCTCCTCGGCCTCGCCGACGTAGATCTGGCTCATGGTGCCGACCACCACCTCCTTGGCCACGAAGCCCGTCACCAGCGACCCCGCTGCCTCCCAGTCGCCGAAGCCGGCCGGGGCCAGAACCGGGGCGATGGCCGCGCTGGCCTTCCCGAACAGACTGTCCCTTGGCTCCTCTACCCCCCAGGGGATGCTCATCAGGAACCAGAGGATGACGGAGACGGCCAGGATGATGGTCGCCGCCTTGCGCAGGAAGACCGAACTGCGCTCCCACATGTGGATCAGGATGCCCTTCAGCGTGGGCAGGCGGTAGGGCGGTAGTTCCATCACGAAGGGCGACGGCGGCTTGCCCGCAAACAGCGTGCGCTTGAAGACCATGCCGCTCACGATGGCCAGGACAATGCCGAACAGGTACAGGCCGAAGATGAACTGCCCCGCGTTATCGGGGAAGAAGGCGGCGGCGAAGATGGTGTAGACAGGCAGCCGCGCCCCGCAACTCATCATGGGGACTAACAGCCCGGTCAGCACCCGGTCATCCTCGCTCTCCAGCGTCCGCGTGGCGTAGACGGCGGGTACGGTGCAGCCGAAGCCGATCAGCATGGGGATGAAGGACTTGCCGTGCAGTCCCAGCGCGTGCATCAGGCGATCCATCACGAAGGCCGCGCGGGCCATGTAGCCTGAGTCCTCCAGCAGGGCCAGGAAGAAATACATGAAGAGCAGCACCGGCACGAAGACCAGCACTCCGCCCACGCCGGCGATGATGCCGTCCACCATCAACGACTCGAACCAGGTGCCGCCCAGCCGGATGAGGTCCAGGATGGCCACCATCCAGCGGGTGATGGGGCCACCGATGACGCCATCCACCCAGTCCAGATAAGCACCGGAGACCTCGGCCGTCATCTTGAAGACGAACCACATGGTGATCAGGAAGATGGGGATGCCCAGCACGCGGTTGGTGACGATCTTGTCAATCTTGTCCGAAAGGGTTATCCGCTCCTCGGCCGGGCGGCGAACCACCTCCCGCACCAGACCGCTGATGAAACCATAGCGACGGTCGGCGACGATGGTGTCCACGTCATCGCCGTAGACGCTTCGCAGGTGGGTCACGCTCTTGCGGGCCTGGGCCAGGATCGCTCCCCCTCCCTCCACGGCCTCGACTTTGGGGATGATCTCCTTATCCTCTTCCAACAACTTGATAGCCAGCCAGCGGGAAGAGTAGCGCGCGGTAAGAGCAGGAATCTTCTCGATGACCTCCTGCAGACGGGCGATCTCCTCCTCGACTTCGCGTCCGTAGTCCACGAGGGAAACGCCCCTGGTGTAAGCCAGTTCATGTGTTGTCATTGTATATTCTCCTTTGGGATTTGGTCATTTGTCATTGAGCGCCGGCTACCCGGATGGCCGCCTGCAGCAACTCGTCAATACCCTTGCCTTTGCTGGCAACTGTGGGTACCACCGGCGTGCCACTCAGCCCCAGGGACAACATCTCTGTATCAATGCGTAGCCCCCGCGCATCGGCGATGTCGCTCATGTTGAGGGCGATGACCAGTGGAGCGCGCAGTTCAAGAATCTGGACCGCCAGGTAGAGGTTGCGCTCCAGGTTTGCGGCGTCCACCACGTCAATCACCACGTCGGGTTTTTCTTCGATGATGTAGTCCCGGGTGATGACTTCCTCCAGCGAGTAGGCTGTCAGGCTGTAGGTGCCGGGCAGGTCCACAACCTGGATTTCGTAACCGTCGCGCTTACAGACGCCCTCTTTCTTCTCGACGGTCTTGCCCGGCCAGTTACCCACGTGTTGGCGGGCTCCGGTGAGGGCATTAAACACGGTGCTCTTGCCGGAATTGGGATTGCCGGCTAGAGCGATAGTGAATTGCTTTGCCATTTGATCCTCCTATTCATTCATGTTGTACGCATTACAGTGGCTCAACCATCATCTTGTGCGCCATGCCACGGCCCAACGCCAGTCGGGCGTCGTCCTTGAAGGCCACGATGAGCGGGCCCCAGGCGTCTGCCTGTACCACCTGCAGAACCGTACCTGGCGTCAGGCCCAGGTCCGCCAGACGTTTACGGACGCGCTGCCCACCGCGGATGGCGACCAGTTTCACGTCTTCGCCTGGGGTAGCCATCGTCAAAGGCATCATCCCGCCTCCTCCACCGACACTTCCACAGTGATGTCGCGCGCCTCGCTTTTGCGCAAGCTGAGACTGTACCCCTTGAGCTCGAACTCGACGGGGTCGCCCAGCGGGGCCACGCGCACCACCTTCACCTCCGTGCCTGGCACCAACCCCATGTCCATCATGCGTCGTCTTGCTGGCCCCTTGCCGCCCACGCGCACGACGACGCCGCGCTGTCCGACGCCCAACTTGTGCAGCGGTATCTGAGTGACTGCAGCTTCAGTCTTAGGTTCCACTTCCGGTTCCTCCTTCTTTGTAATTGATTTTAGCGGTGTGACTTCACCCTTTTTCTCCGGTTCCACCTGTATCGCCTCCGCCACTGCCCGCGCCAGCGAAATGTGCGCCTCCCCAACCTGCACCAACAGGCTGTCCTCCGCCGTCGCCATCACCGTCACCGATGCCCCCGGACGCACGCCCCCCTCATCCAGGAAGGTCTGCGCGGCCTCGCTCACGTCGCAGCGGATCACGTGGCCGCGCTGCCCGGTCGAGAGCGCTGTCAGTGGATACAAGGAGCGCGCTGGAAGCTTCCCCTCGGCTCCGGGGATGGGCTCCCCTTCTGGGTTGACCACGGGATGGCCCAGGAAGATGTCAAGCCGATCGGCCACCAGGTCGGGGGTGGTGTGCTCTAATTGGCAGGCAGCATCGTGGGCCTGGTCGTAGGCAAAGCCCAGTTTCTCCACCAAGAAGACCTCCCACAGCCGGTGGCGGCGCAGGATATAGTAGGCTTGCTGTTCCCCTTCCGGCGTGAGCGACGCCCCCTTGTATGGCTGGTAGATCAGCAGCCCTTGATCCTGCAATTTGCGGCACATCTCGTTGGCCGATACCGGGGAGATGGAGAGCGACTGGGCCAGTTGGGAGAGAGGCACGGGCTGGCTATCTACTCGCAGCCGGGCGATGGTGACCAGGTACATCTGCACACTTTCGCTGAGCGGAGCAAGGGTTTTCTCATCCATTTTCATATCTACCATAAAATAATGACTATATATTTTTAGGCCAACCTTATTATACCACATAATTCGCCACTTGTCAAGAGCCAAAAAATCGCTACTTGAAAACAAAAACCTCTTTGAGGCTGGATAGCCTGCAAAGAGGTTTCGTGTCATTGGTATGTTCCTGTCTGTTCAGCTATTTTGGATTTCCTTCATCTTCGTCCCACCCAGCCTGATCATTGACAAACCCGCCAGCACCAACCCCCCACCGATGATGGATACCCACTGCGTCAGGCCCAAGAAGCTCACTTTGAAGTGGAACCAATAGTCCTTGTAGCCCGCCATCCCTTCCGTCCCTGGGATCACGATAAAGCTGGGCTGGATGGTGACGAAGATGAGCCAGTCGAGGATCACCAAATCCCACACCGCAAAGTAAAAAAAGATCAGTGCGCTGTTGACAAAGGCCGCCAGGAACGACAGTTGGCCGCCGTTCTGTCGCCGCAACCTGGCGTTGGAATAGAGCACTACACCGATGACGATGCCGAAAAGCAGCACAGCAAAGATGATCGTCTGCGAGATTGGTACGTCAACTGTTTCTCCCACCGCGGCTTGAATATCCGGCGGATAGTCGCCAACCCATATCATCGGGTTGGCGTAAATGGAGCCGTAGACGATTATCGAGAGCAGGACGTTGAGGATGGTGCCATCAATGAGCACCCGTTTCAGTGAGACTTGGTTCTTCACGAATGCCTCCCTAGCTCGAAGATCGGCGTCTTGTGCCGGCGAGCCACTTGACCAGAATAGCGCCACCCGCCAGCGCCGCCGTCAGCACACTCAGCCCGACCAGCACGCCACCCCATTTCAGTGGTATCTCCGCGCTGCCGTCTGGCATGAGCGGCGTGTCTGGGTCGAGGTATGGGTACAGGCGGCCTATGGCAGGCGTCGGTACGGAGGTTGTGCGAGCCAGCGCCAGGAACTCGTCAGCCAGGTGCTGCACCTCGTCGTGGGCAGCGTTGGCGTGCCCCACCATCGCGACCTGCATCTCCTCGCGGGTGAGCAAGCGCGGCAGCAGGGCGACCAGCGCCGGCTCCGGGACTAACTCGAACAACCTGAAATAACCCGGTGTGACGGGCAGCCCCAGTGACCGCAGCACCTGGAATCCTTCGCGGATGGCGCGGACGGTGAGCACGAGCGCGTCGCGCGTGCGCGCCAGCCGGTGGTTGTCCGTCCCGGCAGCGTACAGGGCTGGTGCCAGTGAGGGAAACAGCAGCGCGACGTGGTACTTGTGCCAGGTATCCATGTCGGTGCGGATCTCGGCCTTGAAACCAGGGGCACTGTCGAGGATGCGGGCAACTTCCCGCGTCCGGTCGGTTACGCGCCCATCCACTTCGCCGACGGGCACGGTCGCCGGGTCGTCCTCGGTGCCTGTCAGGCAATGAATGACGTGTCCCTCGAAGTACCCGGCGGAACCCGGAAAGCCAATCAGCACCCGCTCGCGGCCCAGCGCTTCGACCAGTTCCCCCGGCCCGGCGGCGTTGTTCATCAGGAACAGGACGTTGGGGGTGTGCTGGTTGGCCGCCAGGATGGGCAGGATCTTCAGGGCATGGTTCTTGCGCATGATGACCAGCACCAGGTCGTAGGCGTCGTCGGGCGCCAGCGCTTCGACCACGTTGACGCGGGTGACCGTCTCCTGCTTGGTGTAAAAGTCCCGCAGCACGATGCCGTGTTCGCGCAGGTTAGCCAACTTCTGCCCCCGCGCCAGCAGCGACACCTCGTTGCCGCCTTCGTGCAGCCGCGCCGCGAACAGACTGCCCAGCGGCCCAGCGCCGTAAACAAGTATCTTCTTTCCGATCATTCTCTCACCCTCCCAGTTGGTAACCGCTTTCCTCCCACGCCCGGCGCATCACTGGATTGCGCCTCAGGTAAGCGTCAACGATTTCTTTGGGGACGCCGTTGGCCGGGCAGGAGAAGTTCACGCAGCGCGTGCAGACGTGCTTCTTAAGGCTGAAGCCGAAGCTGACCAGCCCCGCCAGCGCGATCAGCGCCAGGACGTATTGCCCGCCGATGATCAGAAACGGGAACGGGTAAAGCACTATGATCCCGGCGCCCACCAGAAACTGCGCTTTCTCCGAGGTGCTCATCGGCTCCGGGTGGTAGCGCCAGGTCTTGATCACTCCGTAATTGGCCAGGCAGTGCAGGACGCGCGTGTCCTCAGCCCAGTAAGGGCAATGGCTGCATAGAATGCGGGCCTCCCACACGAAGAAGAAGAACAGCATATAGCCAACCCAGCCGAGAAGATACCAGCCAAATCCGCCCTGCATCATCCCGGCGATGACGGCGATGGCGGGCGGCAGGAAACCGGCCAGAAAATACAGCAGGTCACCCCAGTTGAAGCGGCAGTTCAGCGTGTCGCCGATGGGGCAATCGGCGCACCTGGAAACGTCCTGCCAGGTGCAGATGCTGAATGGATCCTTATCTCTACGGCCTGACATCTCGCCGTCCCCCCTTTTCCGTCAGCGCCCACACCCGCGTCGGGCCGCCGATGGTGCAGGTCTCGGCCAGAGGGCAGCCGGTGCATTGGGTCTGGCAATCGCCAGCCACCGGCCGCAGGTATCCCATCCGCGCCAAATCCTCTATCATCTGCCTCAATAGCTCCTCGCCCACCCCCAGTTCCCGGGCCAGTTCTGACAGGTTGTGCGTTCCGCCACTGGCTATCCGCCGCAGCAACTCCTCCAACATCTAACATCCTCCAAATCAACAATCGAAAATCGGCAATCGAAAATCCTCACACCCCCCATCCCACCAGCGCGGCTCCCTGATAGATAGCGATGCCCACACTGAAGGAAAGGACCAGTAACAGCACGATGTTGAAAGCGGTCCATTTCCACGATCCCGTCTCCTGGCGGATGGTGGCCACCACGGCCACACAGGGGATGAAGAGCATCTGCATCGCCAGAAAGGCCAGCGCCGCTGCCGGGGTCAGCACGCCGGACAGGGTGTCGGCCAGACGCGCCCCTTCCTCGCCCGTGCCATAAAGGACGCCCAGGGTGGCGATGGTGTTTTCTTTGGCCACGAAGCTGGTCAGCAGCGCCACCATCATCCGCCAGCCCAGGCCCATAAGCGCTCCCAACGGCGTCAGCAGCCGCCCCATGCCTGCCAGGTAACTCGACTCGATCTCTCCACCTGGTAGGACCGAGAGGGCCCAGACCACCACTGAGACGATCAGGATGATGCTGCCCGCCTTTTTCAGGAAGGCCACCGACCGCTGCCATACCGAGAGGCCGATGGTGCGGGCGTTGGGCAGATGATAAAGCGGCAGCTCCATGATGAAAGCCACGTGCTCACCGCCCAGCACCAGCTCGTGGAGCGCAATACCTACGATCGCCAGCATCACCAGGCTGAGCCCTATCAGGCCCCAGGAGACCAGCGCGGCGTGGCGGCCGAAGAAGATGGGGGCCAGCACGGCCACCACGGCCATGCGGGCTGTACAAGGCACCAGGGGAGCTACCAGGATGGTCAGGAGCCTGGCCTGCTGCCCCTCCACCACCCGCGCCCCCATCACCGCCGGCACGTTGCAGCCGAATCCCAGGAAAAGGGGCAGAAAGCTCTTGCCGTGCAGCCCCATCAGGTGCATGAAGCGATCCATGACGTAGGCCGCTCGGGCCATGTACCCCACGTCCTCCAGCAACCCCAGAGTAGCAAAGAAGATGATCAGGATGGGCAGGAAGGTGACCACCATCCCCGCCCCACCGATCACCCCGTCGGCCAGGAGACCTACTAACCAGACCGGTGCGCCGCTCAGCGCCGAGCGCACCCATTCCGCCCCGGCCTGCACCAGGTAGGTGTCCAGCAGCTCCTGCAGTGGCGCACCCACGGTGTAGGTCAGCCAGAAGACCAGGCCCAGTATCCCCACCAGGACCAGCAGCCCCCAGAAGGGGTGAGTGGCATACCGGTCCACCCGGTCGGTCAGAGTGACCTGGCCGAAGGTGGGACGCACCAGCGCTGCCCGCACCATCCGCCCGATCCACTCGTAACGGGCCCCGGCTACCGCCAGTATAGCGTCCTCGTGTTTCATCAGGATAGAGTGCACCTGTTCCCATTTCTCCGGCGACAACCGCTCCTGCATTATTCGAGTGATCTCCCGGTCGCCTTCCAGGAGCTTGAGGGCCACCCAGTTCTCCGGATAGGGCTCCGGCACCTGCTCGGCGATGATCTTCTGGAGATGGGCCAGCACCGCCTGGTGATCCTCACGGATCCCAGGGCGGCGAGGGTCATAGCTGTCCGGGTCGCTTGCCAGGCGGTCCACGGCCTCCACCAGTTCTCGCATGCCCTGATTCTTGGAGGCCACCATAGGCACGACGGGGAGACACAACGCGGCCTCCAGAACGTGCGGCTCGATGTACATCCGCTGCTGCTCGGCCACGTCGGTCATGTTCAGGCCCAACACCACCGGCACCGACAGCTCCAGGAGTTCGGCCAGCAGGTACAGGCTGCGCTCCAGGGCGGCGGCGTTGACGATGGCCACCACCACGTCGGGCTTCTCTTTGATGATGTAATCGCGGGCGATCTGCTCTTCAAGAGAGTTGGCAGTCAGGCTGTAAGTGCCCGGCAGGTCCACGATCTGCACGGTGGTGTCGTTGTAATGATAGGTGCCGGTCTTCTGCTCGATGGTCTTGCCCGGCCAGTTGCCCACGTGCTGGCTGAGGCCGGTCAGCAGATTGAAGACGGTGGATTTTCCCACGTTGGGCTGCCCGGCCAATGCCACGGTGATCTGATTTCGGACACTTCGACCGGGCTCAGTGCGGGCTTCGGATTTCGGATTGCGGATTTGAGATTTGGGATTTGGGATTTGGTCATTGGTCATTGGTAACCCTCCTCACCAGTACCTTCATCGCCTCACCTCGCCCCAAGGCTACGCGGGTATCCCGCACCAAGACGATGAGCGGGCCGCGGCCGAAGTTCTGCACCATGTTCGCCTCAACTCCTGGAGTAAAGCCCAGCGTAGCCAGGCGGCTCATGAATCCCCGCCCTCCGGCTAACTGACATACCACCCCCACCTCACCAGAGGCCAGGGCACTCAGTGGTATTCGTTCTTCATTCATTAAAACTCCTCCTGCTTTTGTCAAGTATTTGTGATACACCTTCGGCATCGGGCCAGACGGCTTTTTCGGAAGTGCCTGGCACCTTAGACGAGTACGCAAAAAGAAGCGGTCACAATAGCCGCACTACAATCTGTAAGGCCAGCTCTCGCCCTAAGACACGCCGCACTTCTCCGACCCGCACCGTCAGCGGGCCTTTGAAAGGAGCCACTGCCTCGACCTGGACCGTGGTCTGGGGTTTCAACCCCAGGGTGGCCAGATACCGCAACAGGGCGTCGTCTCCCTCCGGCACGCGCAGTACCATCGCCTTTTGTCCTGGCGCGAGTTCGGCCAGAGCGCACCCAGCCTCGACAGTCATCTCGCCGTCGGCTGTCGGCATGGGGTGGCCGTGAGGGCAGGTCTCCGGCTGGCCGAGAAACTGGGCCAGCCGTTCCTCCACCAGGGGCGAGGTAGCGTGCTCCAGCCGACAGGCCTCTTCGTGCACCTGATCCCAGGAGAGGCCCAGCACGTCGGTCAGAAAGCGCTCCCACAAACGATGGCGGCGGATCACCGCCAGAGCCTGGGCCTGGCCGGCCGGGGTCAGCGATACCCCTTTGTAGGGTTCGTAGAGAACCAGCTCTCGCTCGACCAGCTTCCTGACCATCTCGTTGGCCGATGCGGATGAGATTCCCAGGCACTCGGCCAGGGCGGAGACAGCAACCGGCTGTCCCTCTTCCCCAAGCTTGCATATCGCCTCCAGATACTCCTCAGCGCTCTCAGTGACCATCGGCTTCTCCTCAGAAAAATAGGCATACCAAGACATTATTTTAAGGTATGCCTAATTATACACCTTTTTCTCACCGATGTCAAGTGCTCCGGCAAATTTTAAGGTTCGCTGCAATGCAAAAAGAGAACACCGCCGTGACACCAGCCTAGCGGCAAGAACCGCCGGGCTGGGACCAGACCATCTCGTCATTGATGAGAGCCACCACCCACTTTCTTAAAGCACCTCGATCCCCTCCCCCTCCACCACCTCGCCGATGACCCAGCAGGGATGTCCCCCATCGGCGAAGAGGGCGGTAAGCGTCTCCAGCCTCTCTGGCGGGACAGCGATGAGCAGCCCCCCCGAAGTCTCTGGAGTATAGAGGAGTTGCCGCATCTCCTCAGAGATCCCCGGCTCAAACCGCACTGCGTGCTCGTAGGCTCGCTCGTTGTTGCACGTGCCGCCGGGGAAAAGCCAGTCCTCGGCGTATCCCTTTGCCCCTTCCAAGAAGGGAAGTTTATCCAGATAGAATCGGATCCCCACCCCGCTCTTTTCGGCCATCTCGTAGCCGTGGCCCAGCAGCGCAAAGCCGGTGACGTCGGTGCAGGCGTGCACGCCGACCTGTTGGATCAGCCGGGCTGCCTGCCGATTGAGCCTCTTCATGCTCTCCACTGCGGCTGCCATGTGGGCCGGGTCAGCTACCTGTCCCTTGAGGGCGGTGGTGATGATGCCCACTCCCAGTGGCTTGGTCAGCACCAGCGCGTCGCCGGGCCGGGCGCCGGCCTTGGTCAGCACGCGGTTGGGGTGGATCAGGCCCATCACCGCCAGGCCGTACTTGGGCTCCTTGTCGTCCAGGGTGTGACCGCCAGCGATGACGCCCCCCGCCTCGGCCACCTTCTCCGCCCCGCCTCGCAGGATCTCGGCGACGATCTCCGTTGGCAAGCTGGGGGGAAAGCCGCAGATGTTGAGGGCCAGCACCACCTCCCCGCCCATGGCGTAGACGTCGCTCATGGCGTTGGCGGCGGCGACGGCCCCATAGTCGTAGGGATCGTCAACGACGGGCGGGAAGAAGTCGAGGGTCTGGATGACCGCTACCTCGTCGTTGATCTTGTACACGGCAGCGTCGTCGCTAACCTCCAATCCCACCAGCAACTCTGGATATTTTTCGGCACGGAACATATTTTGCAGCGGGCGCAGCCCCTGCGCCAGGGCCTCCGGGCCCATCTTGGCCGCTCAGCCCGCCGCCGTAGTCATCGCTGTCAGGCGAATCTCTTCACGAGTCATGCTCCTCACCTCCTCCCCATCACATTTCGTGGATGCCCTCGATCTCCACCTGCGCCGCCTCCAGTGCCCGGAGTACCGACTCCGAGTCGGCCCATTTGACTCGGACACACACCCCGCAGTCGGAACTGAGGTGGCGGGGGACAGGGATCAATTTGCAGGAGAGCCCCGCTTCCGCTAAGACCTTCTCCGCACGCAAAGCGTAGCTCGTGGAATAGACAAGAATAACTGCATATTGCTTGTTGGTCATCTTGCCTCCTGAGCAAGTTGTCCCACAGCAGCCACAGCAGCGTCCACCTCCTCCAGCGTATTGAAGGCTCCCAGCCCGAAGCGCACCGTGCCCACCGGGAACGTGCCGATGGTCTTGTGGGCCGCGGGCGCGCAGTGCAGTCCCACGCGGCACATGATACCGTATTCTTCGTCTAAACGCAGCCCCACTTCCGAAGGCTCCATCCCGGTGATGTTGAAGGAGACAGTGGCTGTCTGACGGGTCGCATCCAGCCCGCCGCAGACGGTCACGCCAGAGATGCCCCTCAGTCCATCAACCAGCCGCTGGGTCAGTTCCACCTCGTGGGAGCGGATGGCATCCACTCCTCGCTCCAGCACCCCCCGCACGCCGGTCTCCAGCCCCGCTAGGCCCACCGCGTTAGGTGTGCCGCTCTCACATAGGTCGGGCAGGAAGTCGGGCTGCTCCTCGCGTTCCGAACGGCTGCCGGTGCCGCCCCGTTTGAGCGGCTCCATCCGCGCCACGTCTACCCGCTCGCCGATGACCAACCCCCCCGTGCCCATCGGCCCGTAGAGCGACTTGTGGCCGGTGAATCCCAGGAGGTCAATACCGTCGGCCTGCACGTCTATCGGGTAGGCACCGCCGGTCTGAGCCGCATCCACCAAGAGGAGCAGGCCGTGACGGCGGGCGATGCGTCCCACCTCGGCCACCGGCAGCAGTGTGCCTACCACGTTGGAGGCGTGATTGAGGGCAATCATCACCGTGTTGGCCCGTACTACCGCCTCCACATCGGCAGGATCGAGAAAGCCCTGCGGCGAGCACCGCACCACCGTCACCTCCACCCCTTGCCGCTCCAGGGCCCGCAGCGGGCGCATCACCGAGTTATGCTCCATGCTGCTGGTGATAACGTGGTCGCCGGGGCGCAAGAGGCCGTGCAGAGCCAGGTTGAGGGCCTCGGTCACGTTGGGGCCAAAGACTACCCGCAACGGGTCTGGCGCGTTGAACAGTCCGGCCACCGCTTCGCGGGCGTTGTAGACGATACGTCCGGACTCCACTGCCAGGCGATGGGCCGAGCGGCCCGGATTGGCACCCACATCCTTCAAAAAGCGCACCATTGCCTCGGCCACGCCCGGCGGCTTGGGCCAGGAGGTGGCGGCATTGTCGAAGTAAATCATCTTTACCTCCAGAGGTGCCGGGCACTTGGCAAGTGCCCGGCACCTGCGGCTGTCATTTCGCGATGGTCAACTTGAACTCGTCCCCCATCTCCTCGACTTCGACCTGGCAGCCGAGTTTCTCGGCCGCGCGCCGCACGTTCTCGCGCGAGGTCGCGGTCTCCACCAGCACCTTAATAGGGAATTCTCCTGCCTGGATAGCTTTCCTGGTCATGATGACCGGCTGAGGGCAGGAGAAGCCACGAGCATCTACTTTTTTAGTCATTGTGCCATACCTCCAATTTTCACTTGTCGCGCATGGTGAGGCCGATGATCAGGCAGACCACCAGCCCCAGGATCACGGCAGCCATCCCATAAGGCGAGATGCCACCCACTGTGCCATTGGCGACACTATCGGGGGTACCGGCCAGCGCGAAGTTGTGGGCAAAGCCAGCGCCTACGATCATCCCCAGGACAAAGACCCCCGCGTCGCCATCCCCCTCGCCGGAAAGGAAGAGTTGCCGGCCCGGGCAGCCACCGGCCAGGGCGAAGGCCAGCCCTGCCAGCACCATCCCCAGGAAGTTCCACAGATGCTGGCTGTGGGCTACCGGTTGGCCAAAGAAGCCGAAGCTCACCTGCCTCAGG
>Ga0315539_1001965_pt1 | contig 14925 bp, 17 predicted proteins | sample SalMarSW160150MG_FD_203097 | JGI IMG/M metagenome (GOLD analysis project Ga0315539, IMG submission 203097) | Salt marsh sediment microbial communities from the Plum Island Ecosystem LTER, Massachusetts, United States - Salt Marsh Sediment SW1601-150 ... | reverse complement strand
CCCCCAACCAGCTTGGGTCTGCCTGTTTCTCTTTTCTCCGTTACGCTTACCACGCTGTTCAAAGATGGCTCCACTCACCAATCGCCTTCAGACCCGACCCAACGTGGGTTTTCGGCTAGATTCCTAGAGGATGGTGCTTGCTTATGATGGACTTGGTAGCTTCTGTTGAACAGCAGCAGTTGAGGGATGAAGGCGAGCTTCCGCAACTACGCCCGGGAGACTTGGTCAGGGTGCACACTCGCATCGTCGAAGCCGGAAGGGAGCGCATTCAGATCTTCCAGGGAACTGTGATGCGAGTCCGCAAGGGCGGCGCGAACGCCAACTTCACAGTGCGACGTATCGCAGCCCACGGAGTGGGGGTGGAACGTACCTTTCTCGTTCATTCACCGCGCGTCGCCGAGGTCGAGGTCTTGCGCCATTCACACGTGCGTAGGGCGCGGCTCTACTACCTGCGCGGTCGCACAGGCAAGGCGGCCAGGCTGAAAGAAAAGCGCATCCTCGAGAAGGCGGACGGCTAGGCCGCTGGGGCTTGTGTCCCTTTGGCCATCGTGCGGATCGACGTCTGACCCCGCAGACCCCTGGGCAACCTAGGCTGCGGGGCCATTGCTGTAGTCTGAGATACTCAATGGAGAGCAGACCAAGTCTCGACAGAGAGTTGGCTCTGTGCAGACAGGGATACCGCGTCGTCGCCGGCCTCGACGAGGTGGGACGCGGCGCCTGGGCTGGTCCACTGGTGGCGTGTGCCGCGCTTCTCCCTGTGGAATCGCCAACCCTCGCGGAGGAGCTGGCCGGCATCCGTGACTCCAAACGCCTGACCCCAACACGGCGGTCCCAATTCCACGAGCAGATCTCCACACTGGCCCTTTCCCTGGGTCTAGGAGTGGTGAGTTCGTCCCGCTTGGACGAGTTGGGCGTCGTTGCCGCCACCAGGCTGGCCATGATGAGAGCCTTGGACAGCCTTTCGACCTCTCCGGACTACCTGCTGGTCGATGGCTTCCCCCTCGCCTACAAGGGGCTGCCCCATCAGGGCATACCCGGGGGTGATGATCTGTCCATGTCCATATCCGCCGCGTCCATCGTGGCCAAGGTGGAGCGGGATCGGATGATGGTAGCCCTGGATGATGTGTTCCCGGGGTTCGAGTTCGGCCGGCACAAAGGCTACGGCACTGCGCGCCACCGAGAAGCTCTGGACCGCCTGGGGCCATCGCCGGTGCATCGTATGTCCTACGCCCCCATGAAGTTCAGGCTGGAGGGCCGGGAGCAGAGTCCTGTGGAGAGCACCCGTTCTGACGCTCGCGCTCAACTCGGTCGCCTAGGCGAGGGGATTGCCGCTGAGTATCTGGAGCGGCAGGGATACGTCATTTGCCAGACGAACTACCGCTGTGACGTGGGTGAGGTGGACATGGTGGCTCTGGATGGCGACTGCCTGGTCTTCGTGGAAGTGAGGACACGAAGTAGCCGCAAGTTCGGGTCGCCTGAGGAGTCCATCACGGCTGCGAAGAGACAGAAGCTGGTCGAGGTGGCTCAGACCTACTTGCAGGAGCACGAGTCACAGCCTCCAGACTGGCGCATAGACGTGGTGTCTATCCAGTTGTCGCAGCACCGAGAGGTGGAACGCCTGGCACTGCTCAAGAATGCTGTGGAGGAGTGACGTGACGGCGAGGGAACTCTCTCCGCTGGTAGCAATCGTCGGCCCCACGGGCGTGGGCAAGACAAGGATCGCCATAGCCCTGTGCCAGGTCGTGGGCGGCGAGGTGATCTCAGCGGATTCGAGGCAGATCTACAGGGGGATGGACATCGGCACCGACAAACCCTCGCCGGAGCAGCGTTCCCTCGTGCCTCACTATCTGGTGGACATCCTGGACCCGGACGAGGAGTTCACCCTGGCCCAGTACCAGGAGCTGGCGTACCAGGCCATAGACGGTGTCCTGACCAGGAGCAGAGTCCCTTTCCTGGTCGGCGGCACCGGGCTGTACGTGCGTGCAGTGTTGCAGGGCTACGTCATCCCGCGAGTGAAACCCAGTCCTCAACTGCGGCAGAAGCTGATGGAGGAGGCTGAGAGGGACGGGGAGGTCGCCTTACATGCCAGACTGGAGCGCGTGGATCCCGAGGCCGCGGCCCGCATCGATCCGCGTAACGTGCGGAGAGTCGTCAGGGCCCTCGAGGTGTACGAGACCACAGGGAAGCCGATTTCTGCGCAACAGGAGCGGAAGCCGCCGCCGTACAGGGCCTTAAAGATCGGGCTGACCATGGACCGCGAGCTTCTGTATCGCCGCGTGGATGAGCGAGTGGACGACATGGTGGAGAGAGGACTCGTGGCTGAGGTGGAGGGGCTGCTGGCCAAGGGGTACAGCCACGAACTGCCTGCTATGTCGGGGCTGGGCTATCGGCAGGTCTGCGGCTACCTGAGAGGTGAGACGGACGTATCTGGGGCCGTGGGCAAGATCAAGAGCGAAACGCATCGCTTCGTGAGGCAGCAGTACAAATGGTTCCGGTTGGATGACGACACGATCCACTGGTTCGACGTGGGCCATGCGTCTAAGGAAAGAATCGAGGCCTTGATCGAGGGTCTTCTCGGAGAGTCGTTCTAGTGGTCAGTGTGGCAATGCCCGAGCGATGGGGACCGGTCTAGCGTGGAGGCAACCACCACGCCCGGCAGTTCAACACTCACGCGTGGCTACGCTATCGCCCTGGTCAGCGCGGTCATCTTGTCAACCACAGCGGTCTTCATCCGCCACCTCACTGTAGCCTACGACATGCCCCCGCTGGTGCTGGCCTTCTGGCGAGACGCCTTTGTGGCCCTCACTTTGCTGGTTGTGTTGGGGGTGGTGCGTCCGGTCTTGCTACGGGCGGGGCGCCAACACCTGTCCTATCTGATACTCTACGGTCTCACGTTGGCCATCTTCAACACCCTGTGGACGTATTCGGTATCCCTGGTGGGCGCGGCCATCGGCACAGTGCTGGTCTACTGCTCAGTAGCATTCACCGCCTTGTTGGGGTGGTGGCTCCTCAAGGAGCGCCTCGATGCGGTCAAGCTGCTGGCGGTGGTGCTCTGCCTGGCAGGATGCGCTGCAGTGTCCGGGGCGTTGGATCCCCCGTCCTGGCACGCCAACATGCTGGGTATGATCACGGGGATGCTGTCCGGCTTGTGTTATTCCATCTACAGCCTCATGGGCCGCTCGGCTTCGCAACGTGGTCTGAACCCCTGGACGACCTTGTTCTACACGTTCGGCTCTGCCGCGGGCTTCTTGCTGCTCTTCAACCTGCTGCCGGGAGCGCTGTGGCCTGGCATCGACACCGGCACAGGCGACCTCTTCTGGCTAGGGAATGCTGGTGCGGGATGGGCCATTCTCTTCGTGCTCGCCGCCGGGCCCACAGTGACCGGCTTCGGGCTGTACAACGTCAGCCTGGGCTACCTGCCAGCCAGCGTGGCCAACTTGATCGTCACCACGGAGCCGGTGTTCACGGCCGTGATCGCCTTCTTCGTACTTGGCGAACGCCTCAGCGGGATGCAGCTCGCCGGTAGCCTGATGATCCTCGGCGGGGTACTGTTCCTGCGAGTTTGCGAGGGTCGGGCAGCGCGCGAGACACGCTGACCGAGGCTCAAGGAGAGGCCGGGGTCCCTCTACGCAAACCCAAGCGCCCGGGTTGGGCCCCGATTCTTCTCCGTCGGTAGATCTCCACGTTGACAAGCTGAGCTAGCCGTGGTATCATCTGCTGTGGATTGAAGAGCCTGGCTAAGGGGAGAGTGGATGAGCGAGAAGGATGTGATCGAGACGACCTTGCGGGTCCGTTATGCGGAGACGGATGCCATGGGCATCGTCTACCACACCAACTACATCGTGTGGTTCGAGGTGGGGCGAGGCGAGTTCTTGAGGCAGAAGGGTGGAAGGTACAGGGACCTGGAGGAGGAAGGCCTCTTTCTTCCGCTGACCGAGGTGGACGCCAGATTCGTGGCCGCCGCTCGATACGACGACGAGGTGGTCGTGCGGACCTCCGTGGAGGAGCTGCGCAGCCGGACCATCACCATGGAGTACGAAGTGCTGATGAAGGATACGGGTCAAGTGCTGGTCACCGGCCACACGAAGCATCTCTGTGTGGATCGGGAGGGCAGAGTGCGACGCCTGCCCCATGACCTGAAACACGCCTTTGGCGGCAGAGGAGAAGATGCCGGAGCTTCCTGATCTGGAGGTGGTCAAGGAACGGCTGCAGGACGTTCTACCGGGCCAGCGGATCGAAGCGGTGGAGGTTCTGCTTCCCCTCGTGGTGCGTAATCTGGCGCCAGGGGATTTCGCTCCCGCTTTGTTGGGTGGCGAGTTTCAGAGCGTGCGCAGGAGGGGTAAGTTCCTCATCCTCGACCTGGTCGGCGGCGACAAGCTGGTGGTGAACCCCGTGCTCGCTGGTCGTCTACAGTATTGTGCTCCCGAGCAGCGCCGGCTTCGCAAGACGGTTCTCGCGCTGGGTTTGTCCGGTGGCATGGAGCTGCGCTACGTCGACGCGAAGTCCATGGGCAAGGTGTACCTCACCCCGGACGAGAACCTGGTCCCCCGCTTTGCCGAGCAGGGACCCGAGGCTCTCGATCCTGAGTTCAGCCTGGAAGTGTTCGAAGAGAGGCTTCGGGCACGGCGTGGGGAGATCAAGGGGTTGCTGACCAACCAGGCGGTGGTGGCAGGGATAGGGAACGCCTACGCCGATGAGATACTGTTCGAGGCTCGACTGTACCCCTTCCGCAAGCGACCGAGCCTTTCGTCGGAGGAGATGGAACGGCTGTATCCCGCCATCCGCTCTGTGCTTGCGGAGGCGATCACGACGCTGCGCGAGAGGGTCGGTGACGAGATTCGCGTGGAGGTGAGGGACTTCCTGCGGGTGCACGGCAAAGGGGGTTCCCCTTGTCCTCGCTGTGGAACGACCATCTCTGAGATCAAGGCCAGGAACCGGCTCACCAACTTCTGTAGGCAATGCCAACCCGGAAGCATGATCAAGGGGTAGGGTGTGAACAGGTCACGGTTCGAGAGATTGGTTGCGGAAGCCCTCGATGGTCTGCCGCTCGAATTCCAGGACAAGCTGGAAAACGTTGATGTGGTAATCAAGGCCTGGCCCAGCCGCGAGGAGGTCAGGAGAATGGGCCTCCCTCCTGGTGAAACGCTCTTGGGCTTGTACGAGGGCGTACCTCTGACCAAACGCACCTCCAGGTACGGTCTGGTGCTGCCAGACAGGATCACGATCTACCAAGGGCCGATCGAGGCTTGCTGTCACACCGCGGAGGAGGTTCGTGGCAAGCTGCGGCAGGTGGTGATGCACGAACTGGGCCACCATTTCGGCATCTCCGATGAACGCTTGCGGGAACTCGGGGCCTACTGACTAGAACTCCGTCGCGCTGGTGAACGCGAACCTCCGCAGCTTCAACGCGGGCACCCTGATACGCCCGATGAAGTTCTCCAAGAACGCTTCCCGCGTCAGCTTGGTCTCCTGGGTGATTTGCTCAACCTCGCCCAGAGCCTCCAGGATGCTCTGTGTGAAGCGCACCTTCTTGCCCGGGCCCGTCATCTGCCGATCCTGACTGAGAAATATCGCGTCGCGGGTCAACCCCGTGATGGTGGGACGAAGCAGCGGCTGATCTACAGGCAGAAGGTCGGGCTGGGAGGATAGCAGAACCGAGACGGACGGGGCTCAGCTGCTCGCAGGCACCAACACAGGTTGTCGACAATCGCAATTGGTGGTATAATGCCCGCTAGGAGTGTTCGTCGCGGCCTTTTGGTTGGGGGGAATTGTGGAGATCGAAGGGAGTTCTTGGGGATGTGCTGGATTGATCTGGCTACAGTGGTCAATGAGGCCATCGGGAACTTGGCCGCAGGGGCGCCGCTGGCCCTGCTGGCCGGCCTCGTCGCGTGGGTGGTTGGCACGAGGCTGAACGTCTTTGAACAGGCCAGGGAGCGAAAGGCGCGGCAGCGGCGGGAGACTTGGAGGGCGCTGGACTGGCTGAGGCTTCTGAGGGGGGAAGTCCCAGACCTCGTGGACAAGATTCCTCAATGGCGTTGGGCGTTGAAGTCTGTGAAGTGGGGGAAGGTATTCAACATCGGGACGCCCATTTGGGAGTTGGCAGAGCGAAGTGGAGAGTTAGCGCGCTTAGGTGATCCGCAGGTGTTGCGGAAAGTGGGATGGTTCTACCACTGGCTTGGTCGCACCAAGGAGTGGGTGCCTTTGATCGCGCAGAGCTGGATGGTGGATGAGTCGCTAGTCGTGAGTGCCGGAGCCAAGAGGGACGCACTAATCGCGATGGCGGTTGAGGGGCTTGACGAAGCAGGTAGGGCAGGTGACGGGCTAGTGGCGATGCTCGACTCGGAGATCGAGAGGCTGACCGAGAGGCTGGAGGCGCTGGGAGGCGATGTGCCGGGAGAGGCTCAGCGATCAGGGGATGAGGGAGGGGAAGTGTGACTGTGTTGGGTACTATCTTGGCGGTGGTTGTTGGCGGGGGCTTGTCTCTGCTGGGGACCCTCCTGGCAAACTACCTGCAGTATCGACGCGAAAGGCGAGCGCGGGAGAGGGAGCGGCTGAGAGAGCGGTGTGCCGAGGTGCGACGGTATGTAATCAGATTGCTGCGATTGGTCGACCTGCTGTTCGATGTGGCTGAGGCGCACGAAAAAGGGGAAGAGCAGAAGTTGAGGAGAGGGTCGTCGGAACTGCGACAGAGGCTCGACGACTACTGGCAGTCGTGGGATTACAGCCCAGTGGAGGGATCACCTTTGGTGATGTTCGTCTACGATCACGAGCTGACGGCGATCCTGGCTGACATTGATGTAGTCAGTGATGGTGTGGCCGCCGCGATGAAGGAGTACATGGAGGACGGGGTCACCAGAGAACATGTTGATAAGCTCCGGGACGAGCTGAGGGACCTAGCTGAGCAGGCGAGTCGACGGATGGACCAGCTAGAGGACAATGTGTGATGGTCTGGCAGGCTCGGGTGGGGCGGTGGCGACGCCGGCAGTATCCGATGGGGTTAGTGCCGCCGTTTCTTGTCTTCAAAGATGCAGTGCACTGTTCAGCAAATTGGCGTCCTCCAAGGCAACTTCGTGGAGTCCCCCGACGCGGCCGCCGCCCCCAGTAGGCTGGCTAGACGGGGGCGAGACTGCGGTGACGCCCCGCTTTTCGTTGGCCGGGGGATGATGGTTGCGGGCCGCCCTCCGGTACAAGGGGACGTTGGCCAGGAGAACGAGGTCCGCGGCCAAGGAGGCCCCAAAAGGACGCTGTACATCTCGGATGCACTAGAACTCCGTCGCGCTGGTGAAGACGAACTTGCGCAGCTTCAACGCCGGGATCCTGATCCCCCCGATGAAGTTCTCGAAAAACGCCTCTCGGGTCAAGACCGCCTCACGGCCGATTTCCTCCGCCTCCGCAAAGGCCTCCAGGATACTCTGCGTGAAGCGAAGGTTCTTCACCGGAGCAACGATCTCTCCGTTCTCGATGAGGAAGGTACCATCGCGGGTCATGCCCGTGACTACGGTCTTCAGGGGGTGCACCGGCCTGACGTAGTGCACCCTGGTCACCCATAGCCCCTTGTCGGTGGAGGCCAGCATCTCCTCTTTGGTAGCCTGGCCGGTCTCCATGGCCAGGTTCCAGGTGAAGGGACCGATGTCGTTGGGTGCGGGCAGTGCGTGGCCGGTGGAGGTCCTGGCCGGCTCCTTACCGGCCGTGTAGGTGTCGTAGACCGGACCTCTGACCACGCCCTTGGAGATGAGGTCCACGCGCTGTTTGGGGACGCCCTCGAAATCGAAGGGCATGGGCAGGTTTCTGAGGTCCAGGCCGTCATCCCAGATGCTGATGTTCTCCCCGGTGACCTTCTGGCCGAGCCTGCCGGACATGAAGCTCTGGCCTTCCTGGTAGGCCTGGGCTCCGAAGCCCATGTAGGCCAGGTAGACCACCAGGCTGCCCACGGCGTACTCCTCGAGGATCACCGTGTACTCGCCAGGCGCGACATCGACCGGATTCCGGCTGCGAAGGGCCTTGTCGATGGCCTCACGACCCACCGCTGCCGCGTCAAGGGCGTCGATATCGAGAGAGACAGCCGCAGCATATCCAGACCCCGTGTCGCTCATGATCACGGTCCTGAGGTCGGCCAGGGTGGTGGGGTAGTAGGCGAACAGGCCCAGGGAGTTGCCCACCGCGTACTCGTAGTCCCGGGTGGCTAAGGCTCCCGAGGCGTTCAGGCCCTGCTCCTTGGCCGGGACGCAGATCTCCCTCACGGCCTTAGCTCTCCTCTGAGGAGTGCAGGTGGCGGTCCTCTCCACGAAGCCGTGGATGCGGGGGATCGGTCGCGGCCAGGGGAGCGAGAGAAAGTAGGGGTTCTTCTGCTGGTAGCTGGCCGCCGTGGTCGCGGATTCCACCACTCCCCGCAGAGCTTCGTCGCTCAGGTCGCTAGTCGAGGCGATGCCTATCTTCCGCTCCAGCACGGCCCGCACCCGGAGGTCCAGATCGTCCTTGCTGACGTTCTGGTGGATGTAGGAGTTGGCGAAGCGAGTGAGCTGCTCCCTCTCGCGAACAAAAACCACCTCGGTTTGATCTGCCTTCGACGTCGATAGAGCGTACTCGAGACGTTCCCTCAACTTGGCTTCACCCAGCATTGCTTCGCCCTTCCCCCATTCCCATCCTATCTCATCACTCCCACCTGGACGTCACGAAAACGCGCCAAACTCGTCCCGTGGCCTACGTGCGCCACCTGGGAGGGCTGTCCCTTGCCGCAGTTGGGAGTGCCCCACACGTCCCAGTACCCCTGGTTGCAGATCGCATCGCAGGAGCCCCAGAACTGGGGTGTCATACCGGCGTAGGTGGCGTTCTTCAGCAGATCGCCCCGTTGGCCATTCTTGATCTCGTAGGCTATCTCCGTGCCGAACTGGAAGTTGAGCCTCTTGTCATCAATGCTCCAGCTCTTGTTCATCTCCATGTAGATGCCATCGTCGGTATCGGCGAGAAGGTCGTCCAGGTCCCACTCGCCCGGTTCGAGATTGATGTTGGTCATGCGTATAAGAGGGATGCTGCCCCACCCGTCGGCTCGCATCGTCCCGTTGCTGTGCTGTCCAAGGTGGCTGGCGGTCTCCCTTGACGTCAAGTAGCCCACGAAGATACCATCCTTTACCAGATAGGTCCGCTGGGCGGGCACGCCCTCGTCGTCGTATCCGAAAGTGCCGAGCCCACCTGGGAGAGTGGCGTCGGCAGTGATGTTCACGATCTCTGACCCGTAGCGGAACGTGCCTAGCTTGTCTGGGGTCAGGAAACTGGTGCCCGCGTAGCTGGCCTCGGTGCCCAGGGCGCGGTCCAACTCCGTGGGATGGCCGCACGATTCGTGGACCTGTAGGGCGAGCTGAGTTGGCCCCAGGATGAGCGTGGTCACCCCGCTGGGGCATTGACGGGCGGAGAGCAGCGCTACAGCTTCTTCACCGAGGCGTTCGGCCTTGCCCAGCACATCGTACCTGTCGATGAACTCGAACCCTCCAGTACCCTGGTGGCGGCCGAAGCTGTTAGGATACGAGCGTCTCTGGACCTCATCCGCGCTCACGGCCGTGGCCACCAGACCGACGCCGGTCTCGACTATCTGCTGCTCGATCAGGCTGCCCTCGGTGCTGGCGAAGACCTGGTTCTCACGGAAAAAGAGCATGTTCCCCTCAGCGACCGCCACGCCTTTGGCCCTGCGCATCGCTTTGTCACACCGCAGAAGGAGGTCGATCTTCCGGTCCAAAGACACCTCGAAGGGGTCCACTTCCACGGGTGTGCGGTACGAACCGACATTGACCTCCGGGGGCCCTAGATTTATGAGGCCTCCGCTGACCAGGCCACTGGCCCTGGCGATCTCGATGGCCAACGCTGTGACCTCATCTACCTGGTCTCTGTCCAGACGTGCGCTGGAGGCGAACCCCCAGGCCCCATCTACGATGACGCGCACCCCGAACCCCTGACTGGTGTCCAGAGAGATGGCCTCTACGATCCCATTCTTCACGGCGATGCTTTGTGTCTCCGCCGTGACCAGGCGGACATCGGCGTAGCTGGCCCCTTTGGCCTGAGCGAGATTCAGTGCCCGAGCGGAAAGCTCATCCAAGGGACTCTCCTTTCTACAATGGCTTGTGTCAGGATTTGACGAAGACCCAACTGTTTGGTAAACTTAGGGTGGTTCTTTCTTGTATCTCACCAGGAGTGTCTAATGCCGCTCTACGAGTACCATTGCGACGATTGTCAGAACACGTTCGAGGTTCTGCGCAGCTTCAGCCAGGCCGACGAGCCTGTGCTGTGCAAGCACTGTAGTGGCTCCAATACTCGACGAGCCGTTTCTCTGTTCTGTGCGGTGAGCAAGGGTGGAAACGCTGGTGAGAGTAGTCGCTCCCTCGGGGGCAGCGGCTGCGCCAGTTGTTCCGCCACCAGTTGTGCCACCTGCAAGACATAGAGCATCGTAGGCTACATAAGCGTTATTGTCAAGCCAAGTGTCCGTGGAGTTGGTCCAGCGGTAATGCCGTGACCAGCGCGAGGACGGGGTGAGGTCCTCGCGTTTTCTTGTCTCGCCAACAGATCGGTCGGCTCTGCGCAGTTGCCGACAAGTATAGGAGGTGCCTGGTAGGTCGTTGACAAACGAAGAGCGTCTTAATCTAGTGGCAGAGTTCTCGAGGTCGAGGAGGGTCGAGGGAAACCGGACTATCCTCGATCTTGATGTAACGGACTTGTTGAACCCGTTGGAGTTGGAGGAGTTTCGGACGCAGACCGGACTGAGGAGATCGCCCGTGACGCTGATCCTGCCCAACGAGACCCAGAACTTTCCGGGTCAAAGGAGAAGAAGGGACCGGGTGGTCGCGGCTTTCCTGCACGGTTTTGGGGGCAGCAGAGGCTCTTGGGGCATCCAGGACTCTGCGCCAGGGCGGCGGCACCTCGTTCCTGACGTCCTGGGTTCGATCGAGAGGATGGGAAAGGAGGCCATCGGTCTGGTGCTGGCGGGGCTGGGCCGTGACGGTGGGAACCTGGACGTCTCAGTACGTGGCCTGGGCCTCACTCCCAGGCACTATTCCAGCCAACTGGAATACGTCTTGCGTCACCTGCAATTGTACGACTGTGACCGCATAATCGGCATAGGTCATTCTGTGGGAGCTGCTGCATTGTGGGAGTTCGCTGCGGGCAACTTCACAGACGGCACGAGATCGGTGGGACGCACAGGACTCGGCCCAGAGGTCTCTGTGGTGTCCATTTCGCCGGTGAGGGCCATTGCCGATAGCAGGGGGCTGAGGCTGGGCTGCCAGGTTGCGGGCCAAGGCCTCGATCTGTCGATGCGTGCCCTGTTCAGGCTGTGGCGTTTCTCGAGTCGCAGACTGTGGGACCTGGCTGGGATGGCCTCGGTGCTCAAGGGACTGGCGCGACAGGGTACCGCTAAGGTGGATCTGGCCGGGATCAAGGGTCTGGTGCTGGTGGGGGAGCACGATTGGATTGCGCGTTTGGGCCTGGCCGAGGGACTCCAGCGGGCAGGATGCTCCTGGCCAGTCACACAGCTAGCTGGGTTGGGGCACAACCTGTTGTGGCATCCGGCGACCATCGGGGCTCTGGTGCACCACATGCCCGCACTGTTGTGAGGTTCGATCAGCGCTGGAGGAACCGTGGCGTGGCGGGGCTTGTGGCTTCGTTGGGTGGGCGGGCGGTTGTTGCGGAAGGGTGGCCTCTCCGTCTGGGCCAGACCGCGCAGCGTGCTAGTGGAAGAGGGCGAGGGCGTTTGCAGACCAGAGCTTGTCTTTCTGCGACTCGCTGAGGTGGGCCAGCCGCACGCGGGCCATTTCGAACTCCTGGTCGTAGACGGGACTCCTGCTGGCGAAGATCACCCGCTCCTCACCAACCTCGGATGCTATTTCCTCGAGGAAGTCCTCGCGGTAGGTGCCCGCTGTCTGGACCGTAATGTTGGCGCAGGCCTCCATCATCCGTCGCGCCTCGAATAGCAGGAGCCCGCAGATGTTGATCTGCCCACCATTGCAGGCCACGAACTGCACGTCGGGAAACTGGCAGGCGAGGTCCCAGATCTGTGTGGGGTGCGACACCCGCGGATGTCCGGCATTGATCACAACGGGCTTGCTGCGGTGGCGGGCTTCCTCCACCAGTGGAGACACGATGTCGTCGTTGGCCTGGAAGTTCTCCTCCCAGGGGTCCAGGTAGAGCCCGCAGGCGCCCATCTCGTCGAACCCCTTCCGCGCTTCAGAGACGGCTGCTTCCGTCTGCCACGGATCGACCCGACACAGGCCCAGGAAACGGTCCGGGTGGGTGCGAACGACTTGGGCCACTAGCTCGTTCGCGGGGCCTAGATGGTAATCCTGTGGTTTGACAGGCACGAGGACTGCCTTGTCTATGCCTAGTCTCTCCATTCTTGCACGTACCTCGTCCAACGACTGTCCGTAGCCGAACAGGCAGGAGCCCAGGTAGACGTGTGCATCAACGATCATGATCTGTCTCCGCTATTGGTCACTTTGTCCAGGATTGTCTCTATGCTCAGGTGGAAAACGGCCTCTTCGTCCTCCGGGGTCAGGTGTGCCATCTTCACCTTGTGCACCTCTAGAGAGGGGTCGCACCCCGGTCCATCACTCGCGTAGAGCACGCGCCGCGAGCCGACGCGGTCCACGGCCTCTCTAATCGCCTGCGGATAAGGTAGCGCTGAAGTATCGAGAACGACGTTCTCACACCGCTCCGCCACGCGGATGGCGTCCTTCCAGTGGAAATAGCCGCCCATGTGTCCGAGTATGATCGTGGCCTCGGGGCACTCCTCAGCCGCCTGCGCTATCTGGAGAGGGAGCGTCAGTTCTTCGTCTCCGCAATGGAACAACACCGGCGCGCCGTAGCGGCATGCTAGCTCAATGATTTCGATGGTCTCCGCGCCCGCTGGGTGACAGAGATTGCCCACGGGATGGAGTTTCAAACCTTTGAACCCGTACTCCTCCATCGCCTTCTCAAACAGCCGATGGGCCTCCTCTCCGCGACCGGGGTTCAGCCTTGCGTAGCCGATAAGACGGTCAGGATACTTCTGGACAGCCTCGGCGATGTATTCGAGTGAGCCCTCGACATCAGGCGCGTCACCGTAGGTCATGATGATGCTCTTGTCTATCCCGGCCTCGTCCATGAGGCGCAGGATGGTCTCGGGTGGATCGTACCAGCCGACCTTGTCCACGTGGGTGTGTGAGTCGATGATCATTCGAGGTGCCCCGTTTGTGAGCGGTGTTGGTGTTGCCACGAGGCATCTACCATATCACGATTTCAGTTATGCGTCAACATGAAATGGAGGCTCCGCAAGCGAAACCATGCCACCTACGAGCAGGCGCCGCGTCACGCTGCTTGCCTTGGCCCGTGACGCGAGGACGGTCTGCCGATCCGTGGGACCACGTCTGGCGGGGTATCCCTGCCCTGAGCTGCATGCTCTGGTTTCTGGATAGGATCGACGGTCTGAATCACTTGGAAGTTCGTCCAGCGTTGCACTATAATCTGCGAACGGATATGTCGGAGAACACGTTTCGTTTCACGTTGGAAAAGACCTGCACGCGAAGTCGAGCGCGGGCTGGCGTCTTGGCCACGCCTCACGGATCAATACCCACGCCGGTCTTTGCCCCGGTGGGCACCCAGGCCACGGTGAAGACGATGACTCCCCGCGATTTGGAGGAGTTGGGCGTTCACGTCGTCGTGGCCAATACGTATCACCTGTACCTCCGGCCCGGTTCGGAGATCGTGGCCCAGATGGGTGGGCTGCATCGGTTCATGGGCTGGAATGGACCCATACTCACGGACAGTGGGGGGTTCCAGGTCTTCAGCATGGAGCACCTGCGCGAAATCGACGACGATGGGGTGACCTTTCGCTCCCATGTGGATGGCTCGGAGCATCGTCTCACGCCCGAGAAAAGCATCGCCGTGCAAGAGCAGCTCGGCGCTGACCTGGTGGTGGCCCTGGACGTGTGCCCGCCTTATCCTAGTGACCACGAGCACAATCGTGTAGCTCTAGATCGCACTCATCTGTGGGCCGAGCGCTGCTTGCAGGCGCACAAGGGGCGAGATCAGATGATGCTCGGTGTGGTTCAGGGGGGTACGTTCGCGGATCTTCGTACCGAAAGTGCCCGGTTCCTGGCATCCTTGGATTTCCCCGGGTATGCCATCGGAGGGCTCAGCGTCGGCGAGCCGAAGGAGCTGATGCACGACATGCTGGAAGTGACCATTCCGTTGCTTCCGGAAAACAAGCCTCGGCATTTGCTGGGCGTCGGTTCACCCGAGGACCTATTCGAGGGTGTTTGGAGGGGGATAGACATCTTCGACTGCGCATTGCCGACACGCGTGGCGCGGAATGGAACCTTCTTTTGCCGCGAGGGGCGCTTGAACATCCGCAACGCGCGCTACAAGGAGGACGGCGCTCCCGTGGACAGCGGGTGTTCCTGCTACGCGTGCCAGCACTTCTCGAGGGCCTATCTGCGGCATCTGGTCATCGCCAAGGAGATCCTGGGCCTGCATCTGGCCACTCTACATAATCTGCACTTCATGCTGACTCTCATGCGTGAGATACGGGACGCCATACTGGAGGAGCGATTCACACTGTTGAGAGATGAGTTCCTGGCCTCCTACAGGGTGGCGAACCATGGAGCGGGCCAGCGGGATCGGCAGGTGTGGTTGAGCAGAAAATGGACCTCGGAGGGGAGAGTTGCTGACTAGTGTGTTGCAGGCGCTCTTGCTGGGCCTCGTGCAGGGAGCAACAGAGTTCTTACCGATCAGCAGTTCCGGGCATCTCGTACTAGTGCCCTGGCTGTTGGGCTGGGAGAGTCATGGCCTGGCCTTTGACGCCATGCTGCATCTGGGTACCCTGGCGGCCGTGGTGGCGTTCTTCTGGGAGGACCTTCGTGACCTGATCGTGGGGGCTCTGCTCAGCATCAAGGAGCGCTCGTTGGC
>Ga0315539_1001960_pt1 | contig 14945 bp, 14 predicted proteins | sample SalMarSW160150MG_FD_203097 | JGI IMG/M metagenome (GOLD analysis project Ga0315539, IMG submission 203097) | Salt marsh sediment microbial communities from the Plum Island Ecosystem LTER, Massachusetts, United States - Salt Marsh Sediment SW1601-150 ... | reverse complement strand
TATTCGTTAATTTAATTCTTTCGGAGATCAGGAGCAAGCCCTTAAGTGTCCATTACCTTATGTATTCTATGTGTCCCATTTTCCCTGACAATTTACAATCAAACTAAAACAAAGTCCTGAGAGAATGTTTTAGTTCTACCTTTTATTTACACAGCCTATCAATCCTCCTAGCTCTCATGTTGAGTTCGTTTTTATTGACGATGTGCTATAATGCCAACTTAAGAGAGAGTTACCAACATGCTTGCTGTTGAAGTCAGCCATGTAGTAAAGTCCTTCGCCGATAAGGTTGCCGTTGACAACCTGTCCTTCTCTGTCGCTCAGGATGAGATATTTGGTCTGATTGGTCCTAATGGCGCCGGCAAGACCACCACCATCAGGATGATGATGGACATCATCAAGCCGGACTCGGGCGGGGTGACTATGCTCGGCGAGAAGTTGAGTGAAGCTACCAAGAACAGGCTTGGCTACCTGCCTGAGGAAAGAGGGCTGTATAAAAAGCTGGGGGTCCTCGAATCTATAGTCTACCTTGCCTCACTCAAGGGTGTGGACCGGCACTCAGCTACCGAAAAAGCTAACCAGCTGCTCAATCAAACCGGCATGCTAGACAGCAAGAATAAGAAGATTGAGGAACTGAGTAGGGGCATGGGGCAGATTATCCAGTTCATCGTTACCATCATCCATAACCCGCAGCTGGTTATCCTGGATGAACCCTTCGCCGGCCTCGACCCGGTTAACACCGAGTTATTGAAAGGAATGTTCGCTGACCTGAGGAATCAGGGTAAGGCCGTCATCCTGAGCACACACCAGATGAATCAGGTGGAGGAACTCTGCGACCGTATCTTGATGATAAATAACGGACAGGCCGTCCTCTACGGGAACCTAAGTGAAATCAAGGAAAGATATAGAGGTAATTCGGTCCTGCTGGATTTTCAAGGGGAGTTGGGGGAAATACCGGGAGTTACCGCTAAGCGCCCCCACAAAGGCTACACCGAGCTGATACTGGACGGCCGGACAACCACCCAGCAGGTTCTGGCCTATTTGATGAGCCGCGGCCTAGTAATCAACCGCTTCGAGGTAGCCACTCCTTCCCTCAACGAGATATTCCTGAAGGAGGTGGGCAAAAAATCGTGAACAAGACGCTGTTGATATTCCGGCACGAACTCCTGCACACGATAAAGAGAACCGGGTTTATTATCCTGATTCTCGCCCTGCCGGTGCTGGCTCTATTGGGCATAGGAATTTTAAATATCACATCAGGTATTGCGAAGCCTCCGACAGAAGTAAACATAATTGGCTATGTTGATGAAGTCGGCGGCTTTGACCAGTTCACCACCCAGGGGAATATAACCCTGGTCAGTTTCGATACCCCGGAAGCAGCTAAGCAGGCTTTGATTAATAAGGATATTAAAGAATACTTCGTAGTTCCGCCGGACTTTATCTCGACGGGAATAATCAGCCGATACACCACGCAGAGAGAGGTTACGCCGCCCGATGCCACTACCGCTGCTATCGAGAATTTCATCTCAAGTAATCTATTAACGGGGAAGGTACCCGCCAACGTTATTACCAGGGTTGAATCGCCATTGAACTTGGTCACTATCACGCTTACTTCAACCGGTGAAGTAGCTTCGGAGCAAGGTGGACTTACAAATCTTATTATCCCCGGGATTTTTGGCCTTCTATTGGCGCTCTCTCTCACTTTCTCTTCCTCCTATGTACTGCAAGGGCTTGGCGAGGAGAAAGAGAATCGCCTAATGGAAATTTTATTATCCTCGGTTTCCACACGACAGTTGATAATCGGCAAAGTCCTGGGTATTGGTACTGCCGGGTTAGCTCAGATAGTCGTCTGGGTAATTACAATTCCACTCCTGCTAAATCTAGCCTCCTCGTCTATCGGGGGCTTTATCAGTACGATACAAATACCGGCAAATTTTCTTGTTCTGGGTGTAGCCTATTTCATCCTGGGCTACCTGTTGTTCGCCGTGCTTTCGGCTGGCGTCGCTGCCATCAGTGCCACTGTTAGAGAAGCACAAGGATTAGCAGCTATATTTACACTTTTCGCAATTGCCCCATTCTGGTTCTACTCTCTAATCATGCTGTTCCCAAACAGCCCGATTTGGGTTGTTTTCAGTATTTTCCCTTTCTCTGCCCCTGTGTTAGTAATGTTGCGACTTGGCATGACAGGCGTCCCCGTATGGCAATTGGCCGTAAGCATAGCCGTGATGGTTTTATCCATCGTAGGAGGACTGTTATTGGCAGCCAAGCTTCTGAGGACTTATATATTGATGTACGGTAAAAGGCCAAACCTCGGGGAGATTATAAGGAACCTCAGGAGCGGATAGTCTGCCTATCGTACAGTACCGCCCACCACGCCTGGAGGGTCTTTCAAGACCACAATATGAAAAATTGACATTATGGTCAAAATTGGATAATGCTCACTATCCCACAGCAAGGGATACGCAGTATCTAATCTTGAATTTAGAGCTATTTTCGCTACCCAGGGCTACCCTGCTTACAAATGGGACCCTGGGTTTTTATTTACTGAAAGACCTGCGAAATTGAGCGCCTATTGGTATGAATAAGAATATAAAATGAGGAGAGCTTGCGGGAGAGTAGGTGGGGTGTTACAATGAGGAGCAGTGACATTCGGCCCCAGAGTAGCCTTGCCTGGTCGACTACTACCGATACATATAAAACAGTAGCGCTTGAGAAAGACAGGGAATAAATAAAAAGGGGGTCATTGCCATGGCGAAAAGAAAAGGTACCATGACAGACCGGGAGCGGATTGAGGCACTGCTCCGGCGCGAGAAGCCAGATCGGGTGCCTAATTGGCCTGCGATGGCCTTCGGTTTTTGCACATTATATTACGGTGGCACTATTGCCGACGCTTATAGTAAGCCGGACGTGCTTCTAGCCGCGGAACGCAAGGCCTGTCAGGATTTTGATTGGGTCTTTTACCCACTGATGGCTTTCCCCGCCTCCCTTTCCACGGAATTCGGCGGAGACATCAAGCTACCGAGCGGTGACTTCGCTCAGGCGCCGATGGTAACCCGCTTCGCCGTAGAAACTGAAGAGGATGTATGGAACCTGAAGATGCCTGATGTCAAAACAACCGGCTCTGCCCCTATGATGATGGAGTTCTGTAAGCTATCGTCACAGGAATGGCTTGATAACGAACCGTTTAATGTTATGTCCTGGATGGGCGGGCCCTTCACTTGTGCTGCCCAAATATGCGGTATAGAAAAGATGAGTAGATGGACAATTAAGAAGCCCGAAGTTGCGCATCGCTTGTTGCGTTTAACAGTTGACTACTATATTGAGCTGGCCAAATACTGGAAGGAAACCTTTGGAACAGAAGGGGTTTTACCCTTCTATGGCGAGCCGGCGGCAGCCAACCAAATAATCTCACCTAAACAATTCGAGCAGTTTGCTATGCCCTATATCAAGGAAATCAACGAGGCATTGCTGGCTATGGGCTATAAGCATATCTTTGTTCATATTTGCGGTGAGCATAACCTAAACCTGCCCTACTGGGCACAGATACCTTTCGGTGACCCGGGAATCGTTAGTATTGGTCATGAGGTTGAACTGGCAACAGCAGCCAAGTATTTCCCCAATGACATTATCTTTGGCAACCTGGAGCCGGCTATTATCCAGGTCAGGACACCAGAGGAAGTCTATGAAGCCACCAGGAAAAATATTGAAGATGGCAAAAAGATACCTCAAGGCTATATCCTTTCACCCGGCTGTGAACTGCCACCGAGAGCACCGGTAGAGAATGTAATGGCCATGACCCGGGCAGTTAATGACTTTGGTTGGTATGAATAAGTAACAATCTAAATATAAATAGAGGAGAGGACTTATGGCCACAGAGGAAAGAACCAAGGAGATTCTAGGGGAACTAAGTAAAGCGGTGTACGAGTTTGAGGAGGACGATGCCGTGAAGTGGGCAAAGATTGCCCTGGATGAGGGTGTAGACCCATTCGTGGCGACTATGGATGGTCTGGCGGCAGGCATGATAAAAGCTGGTGAAGCCTACAACAATAAGGAATACTTTGTCCCGGAACTCCTGATGTGTGCCGACGCTCTTTACGCCGGGCTTGATCTCCTGAAACCAGCTATCGAGGCCTCAGGAAGAGAAGCCACGGTGAAAGGCTCTATCGTCCTCGGTGTGGTTGAGGGTGATGTCCATGACATTGGCAAGAACCTGGTCAAGATGATGTTTGAGGTCGCTGGCTGGAACGTCTACGACCTGGGCAAGGATGTACCGCTGGACAAATTTGTCGAGGAGCAGATAAGAACCAATTCCGAAGTCGTCGGCCTATCAGCCTTAATGACGACCAGCATGCTGGCTATGCCGGAGGTCATAAAGAGGATAAGGGCTAAAAACCCCAAGGTACGCATCATGATAGGCGGTGCCCCAATAAATCCGGAGGTTGCCGAAAAGTACGGCGCTGACGGCTACGCCAAGACGGCTAGCACCGCCGTTGATGAAGCCATTAATCTCCTCAAGATGCTCAAAGAGGAAGAGCTGGGCAAGTAAACTTCTCTCCATTAATGAGCCGAGCGTGAGGGTGAGTGACTAAGGTAACAGTTGACCCAGGTATTTGCGGGTTTGTGACCACGGTAGAAGTTGACAAAATCACCAAGCAGAAGGTTAAGGTTGTAATTAACAGCGAGTGTGAGAACGCAGCCAGGTTGGGTGAGTTACTGATAGAGATAGACAAGTGGACTGTCTTTAAGCATCACGAAGACAGTGAGATTTACCAAGCGGCTTCTAATTGTCACCTGCATATTACCTGTCCCATTCCCATAGCCGTGCTCAAAGCAATTGAGGTAGAGACTGGACTGGCGCTGCCTCGTGACGTCGGTATCCGTTTCAAGCCCGCTGGGCGATAGGTAAAGACCCCATCACGGAGAAAAAGAACTAGCAGGATGGAGTAAACTATGACGTTAAACAGGAACCAGAGGCATACGGTCATCTTCCAGCCATCGGGCAGCCGGGGTAACATTGATGATGGCAAAACCATAATGGATGCTTCTCGAGAGCTCGGTGTGGATATAGAAGGCATCTGCGGCGAAAAGGCCACCTGCGGCAAGTGCAAGGTCAGGATTGAGGAGGGCTACTTTGAAAAATACGGGGTCGAATCAAAGATAGAAGCCGTCTCCCCGATAGGAGAGGGGGACAGGAAATTCCTGAGCTCACAGCAACTGCACAGTAACTACCGGCTGGCCTGTCAGACTCATATCCATGGCGATGTCGTCGTCTTTGTTCCCGAAGAGAGCCGGACGGGGAAACAGGTAGTGCGCAAGGAGGCCACCGCCAGAGATATCAAGCTTAAGCCGGCGGTGAAGAAGTATTCTGTCAGGTTGACCCCGGCCACCCTGCATGACACTCTGGGTGACTTTGAGCGTTTGCAGGCAGAACTTAAGAAGCGGTTCAAGTTAGCTGAATTGACCATTGACTATCCGGCGCTGCTTAGTTTGCAGAGTGTGGTACGCCAGGGGGACTGGGAGGTAACCGTGTCTGTCTGGATGGACAGGGAGATTATCAAGATAGAACCCGGAGCTGTGGCCAAAGGCTATGGTCTGGCAGTTGACATAGGCACCACCACCGTAGCCGGCTACCTCTGCGACCTGACCAGCGGTGAGGTAGTGGCTACTGATTCTATGATGAACCCACAGGTCGCTTACGGTGAAGACGTGATGTCCCGCATCAGCTACTCTATAACCCGCAAAGCCGGCCTGGAACAGATGAACCAGGCTATCATCAAGGGCCTCAATCAGGTCGCTGGGCGGGCAGCGGCTAAGGCAGGCATCAAGCGTTCCGATATTGTTGACATGGCCGTTGGCGGCAATACCTGTATGCACCACATTTTCCTCAATATCGACCCTCAGTACATCGGCAGGGCACCCTTCCCTCCCAGCCTGCACCATTCCCTGAATATCAAGGCTCGCGATTTAGGACTCAAGATATCACCGGGCGCCTACGTTCACGTTTTACCTATTGAGGCTGGCTTTGTCGGCGCTGATAACGTCGGTGTGCTCATCGCCGAAGAGCCCTATAACCAGGATAGCATAGAGCTTATCATTGACATCGGCACCAACGGTGAGCTTATCCTGGGCAACCGCCAGAGGCTTGTCTCCGCCTCCTGCGCCACCGGCCCTGCCTTTGAGGGGGCCGAAATAAGGCACGGGATGCGGGCGGCTCCGGGGGCTATCGAAAAGATAGTTATAGATAAAGAGACCAAGGAGGCGCGCTTCAAGGTTATCGGCAAGGAGGGCTGGAATACCGAACTTGAGGAAGTAGGGGCTAAAGGTATCTGTGGCTCGGGGATAATCGATATTGCGCCTCAACTGTTTCTGGCCGGAATCATTGACAGGACGGGGCGTTTCGTCAAGGAACTAGAGAGCCCCCGTCGCCGGGAGACCAATGGTGAACCGGAATTCGTCATCGCCTGGGCAAGTGAGACATCCATCGGCCAGGATATTGTAATCTGCCAGGAAGATATAAGGAATATCCAGCTGGCCAAGGGGGCTATGTACGCCGGGACTAAAATCATGATGCGCACCCTGGGTATAGATAAGCTGGATAAGGTCATCCTGGCTGGTGCCTTCGGCAGCTACATAGACAAGGAATCGGCCGCCCTGCTCGGGCTTTTCCCAGATTGTGAGCCGGAAAAGGTGTATGCGGTGGGCAATGCTGCCGGGGACGGCGCCCGTATTGCCCTCCTCAATGCGGACAAGAGAAAAGAAGCCGATAAAATAGCCAGGCAGGTGGAATACATCGAATTAACCCTGGCCCCGGATTTTGACAAGGTCTTCGCCCAGGCCATGTGGCTACCTCATATGAAGGACAAGTTCCCTAACCTGGAGCATCTTCTACCCCAAAAAGAGTGAGATAGACAGTAGAGAGGGGATTGGATACAGATGTTTAGATACCGCTTGGAACAGAAGGTTGGCAGCATAGGCGGCATTAAAGTGGGCGGTCAGCCCGGGGAGAACCCGCCGCTCTTAATCGGCAGTATGTTTCAAAAGGGGGATATCCTTCTGGAGAGCCGGAAGGAGGGCAGGTTTAATAAGAATGCCGCCGTAGAGCGAATCCGTGAGATGGAGCGTCTGGCCGGGGAAACGGGCGTACCGGGCATGGTAGCCATGGTAGCTAATAGCGTAGATGAAATGAAGACCTATATAGATTTCTTCACCGGCGTCAGTGAAATGCCCTTCGCCATTGACATCTGGGTGCAGAAGACCAGGTTGGCCGTCGCCCGCTACATCGCCGAGCAGGGCCTCCAGGACAGAGTCCTCTACAACAGCATAACTCCCTGGGATGAAGATATCGAAGCCCAGGTAGCCGAAATCAAGGAACTGGGTATAAAGCATGTGGTAGTCCAGGCCTTTGACATGGAGGATAAAAGGCCGACTGGCCGAGTCAAGTCTCTGAAGAGCCTGCTGCCCATTATCGAAAAGGGAGATTTCGACAGCATCCTGGTTGACACGGCGGTGATGAACCTACCGGCTACGGCCTTCTCTCTGGTAGCCAACCATCTTATCAAGCAGGAATTCGGCCTGCCGGTGGGATGTGCTTCGTCTAACGGCACCTACATGTGGCGGAAAACGGCCAGTGAAGGCGATAGATACAAGTTCACCGCTATCGACACCGGCGTGCAGTCTATCTCGGCGCTGATGAGCGACTTTATCTTCTACGGGCCGATGACCGGCACCAGCCGAATTTTCCCGGCGGTGGCCGCCGCCAGCAGCATGATGGCCGCCCTCGCTTATGATGAAAGTGGCCTTTTGCCCGGCGACAACCACCCCCTGAAACTGCTCTTCCCTGATGTTGTCGAGCAATTCCAGAAGGAGAATGGAAAGGAGTAACTATGACAACCAACCTCAGTTCTAGAGAGCGTGTGCTCAGATTATTCAAAGGAGAAAAGACAGATTACGTCCCGGTCTTCAGCGGCATGGGCAATATAACCATACACGGGCTGGAGAAATACGGCTACAAATTCGCCGAAATCCATACCGATGCCCGTAAAATGGCCAATATGGCCGCTTCCACCTTCCAGCTCTTTGGCTTTGAGTGCGCTGTGGCCCCCTTTGATATGGGTATCGAGGCCGAAGCCCTGGGCTGTGAGATCAACTATTACCCCCACCGTACCGAGGGCATCCTGTATCCCACGGTAAAGGAACCTTTAGCAGAGAAGCTGGTAGACCTGGATATTCGCCTACCCTCGGATTTGGCTGGTGCCGGCAGGATTCCCCTGGTAACCGAGGCACTTCGTCTGCTAAAAGAGGAGGTAGGTGACCAAGTAGCCATCGGCTCTTATGTTTTGGGCCCCTATCTCATAGCTGCCCAAGTCGTTGATATTGGCAACCTGGCTAAGTCTTGTTTCAAGAAGCCGGATTTAGTGTCTCAAACAATGGAGAGGACGACTGACTTGATCATCTCACTGGCCAAGATTTACCGGGAAGCCGGTGCCGATTATGTTTCCATCCGTGAGATGGGCGCCGGGCCAGATATATTGAGCCCGAACATATTCAGGAGCCTGATACGTCCCCATCTAGACCGTATCTTTGCCAGTATAGAGTCACCCAAAATTCTGCATATATGTGGTGACACCAATTCCATCGTTGACCAGATGGGTGCTTGTGGGACTGAAGCCATAAGCGTGGAAGAAAAGAACAATATAGCCGAAAGCCGGAAGAAGTTGGGACCTGAGGCGCTTATCTTCGGCAACATAGCCGGCTATGATTTGCTCGCCGTCGGCAAACCCGCCGACGTTGACCGGGCTGTGAAAGAGGCTATCGCCAACGGTGTTAATGCCGTATGGCCGGGGTGCGATATCTGGCCGGAGGCGCCCAGGGAGAATATGGAGGCGCTGATGGCGGCTGCCAGGAAATACGGCAAGCTCTAGAACGGTTAGCGCCGCTAATATATATGGGAAGAGTAGCAAAGGCCGAAGTCTTGCCGGAACTAGTAATCGAAGCCCCTACTTAAGTACAAATCAGCATCGGGGGGCTGCTTTATCGCTAAGAACTCAGTAACCAGGTCTGCCCTCTGTATTAACAGCTCCGGGGCAGATAGCCCCGTTAAGATTATGCTTGTCTTTGGTGGCCTGTTATCTATGAGGGCTATAACTTGAGCCATATCGATACTGCCGCAATCGATATGGCGAGTAATATCATCAAGTATTAAAAGGTCACACTCGTGGGACCATATACTCTGAGCCGTGTTCAAGGCTTCTTGCACGTTGTCGACCGATTCAGAAAAGTCATCGAGATAAGAGGAATCCTTGGCCTCGCTCTTGATACCGACCATCCTCAAATTACCGCCAATCGCGGCAGCGGTCACAACCTCACCCAGCGCCGGATGTTGAGGTCCGGTAAAATAGACAAAGATAACCCTTCCCCCAATGGCAATAGTACGTAATGCGGTTCCTAAGGCAGCAGTGGTCTTGCCCTTCCCCGAACCAAAGAATACTACTACTCGGCTGGCCGCTTTACCTTGGTTTCCTGCTTCCTTCACTTTTTAACTTCGTCAGTCAGTCGGGGCGTGGCCGGGGCTTATCCCCCCAGGTAGGCTCTCTTGACGGTGTCACTGGACTTAATCTTGGCGATATCACCCTCAATAACGACCCGGCCAGTCTGCAGTGCATAGCCCATACTGGCTACGCCCAGGGCCAGGGGAACATTCTGCTCTACCAGAAGAACGCTAACTCCCGCTTGATTGATATCCTTAATGACCTCACTCAGCTCTTCAACCACTATAGGCGCCAATCCCAGAGAAGGCTCGTCCATCAAGAGCAGCTTTGGTTTGGCCATTAAGCCGCGAGCAATAGCCAGCATCTGCTGCTCTCCCCCGCTTAAGGTCCCGGCCTTTTGATTACGTCTCTCCCGTAAAATAGGGAAACGCTCAAAGACCTCATCCAGGTCCTTATTTATGCCCTCTCTATCTTTGCGCAAGCTGGCGCCAAGCTGGAGATTGACCAAAACGGTTAGATGGGGGAAAAGATGCCGGCCTTCGGGGATCTGGACGATGCCCAGTTTCACAATATCGGTAGTCTTCATGCCGTCTATTCTCTTACCCTGAAACCATATCTCCCCTGAGGTTAAGGGCACCAGGCCCGAGAGGGCCTTAAGGATGGTGCTTTTACCGGCTCCATTAGCCCCGATAATACTGACCACGGACCCTTCGGCGACCTCCAGCGAAATATCGTCTAAGGCTATCGATTTCCCGTAGTGTACCGTTATGTTTTTAACTTCAAGCAGCATGTTCACCACCAAAATAGGCCTGAATTACCTCTTGATTCTTTCTCACCTCTTCGGGAGTGCCCTCGGCAACTTTCTGTCCAAAATTAATAACTACCACCCGGTCGCATAAATTCATAATCATCATGTTGTGCTCAACCACCACAATAGTTGTCCCCTGCTGCCGTGTTTTTCTGATGCCGGTCATGGTAAAGTCGATCTCATCAGGGTTCATGCCAGCTATTGGCTCATCCAGTAATAGCAGTTTGGGCTTAACCGCCAGGGCTCTGGCAATGCCCAGCATCTTCTGATACCCGTGAGGTAGATTTTTGGCCAGCTCGTCCTTAACCTTCTCCAGCCCCACCAGCTTCAAGATTTCCAGAGACTGCTCCAGGATATAGGCTTCGTTACGGCGATAGGTTTTGGTACTAAAATAGATATCAAACAGGCTTGACTTGGGGTGAAGATGGAACGATGCCGATACATTTTCCAGGACGGTAAAATTGGCGAAAAGAGGGTTTAGCTGAAAGGTCCTGCCTATCCCCCGCTGGGCAACTATATGGGCTTTTTTACCGGTTATATCTTCACCGTCGAATATTACCCTGCCCTTGGTTGGCCGGAGGACACCGGTTATTAAATTGAAGAGGGTGGTTTTCCCGGCCCCGTTGGGGCCAATTAGGCCCACTATCTCCCCTTCACTGACATACATGTCAAAACGGTTAACCGCGGTAAGACCGCCAAATTGTTTGGTTAGCCCCTTAATTTCCAGAAACATGGGCAATCTTTTTCCCTTTTCTGCGTTCTGAATACCATGCCCTTACCAGACTGGGCAGGCTGACCAGGCCCTTGGGCATAAGGTAGACAACAATTAACAACAGGACAGCCGAAAGAAACGGGGAATATTCCTTCAAACCACGGGCAAACTCGGGGATTAAAATCAGAATAATGGTCCCGACGATGGGTCCGGCAAAGCTATCTATGCCACCGATGAGGACATACATAACCAGCCACAGGGTTGCCATGAAGTTAAAGCTGGCTGGAGACAGCACCATATTGTAATGTGCGTAGCCGGCACCGGCCAGACCGGCAAAGAAACAGCCCACACCCACCGCCAGAACCCGGAACCAGCCTTCATTGATGCCGACACTGGAGGCGACTAGGTGTGATTGGGCAATAGCCTTTAAATTAGTGCCGATGCGGGAAAACTCAAACCTGTAAAGGGCTAGAAGGCTGACTATGGCTAACCCCAGGAAGAAATAATAATAAGCCGTCTTGGAGCCGCCAAACATAGGATGGATGCCGGTGAGACCGCTGTAACCGCCGGTCCAGGTCCCACCGGCCTGAATTATATAAACTACCCCTATACCGAAGAACAGGCTACCCAGGGCATAGTAAAGTGCCCTCAGCCGGGCAAAGGGGTAGCCTATCAGCATCCCGATGCCCATGGTGACCAGTGCTGCCAAGGGAATGGTGAGCCAGGGCGACCAGCCCAGATGTTTTGAGGCCATACCGGCCAGGTAGGCCCCAATGCCCATGAAAGCGCCGTGGGCAAGGGGAAACTGGCCGGAAATGGTTATGGTGCGCAGGCTAACCGCGGCAATAATGTATATGAGAGTCAGTATCAGGATATGCAAAAGATATGGAGAGCCAAGCAATAGCGGTAACAGGGCTATGATGACCACCAGCCCGGCTAAAATAGCCGGCTTGATCAATCTACTCCTAGCTGTTGCCGGTTCGGAGGGTATATATGTAGAGAGCTGATTATCACTCACATCTCCACCTCATGGCCGAAGAAGCCCTGGGGCCGGATTAGCATAAGAACGACAACTATGCCCACAGCAATAGCATCACCGGCAGCACCGCTTATTAACACGGGCAATGCAGAATCCAGGGTACCCAGGATAAGTCCGGCAATGAAAATACCACTGATGCTCCCTGCTCCGGCCAGGATAGCCAGTATAAGGACTTTCACCAGCATAAAGTCCCCCATAAATGGGCCTAAATTCAGGTAAGCACCTATCAGGCATCCGGCTATGGCCGCTAAGGCGCAACCGATGAAACTGGCAAGGGCAGAAACGCGGTGGACATTTATACCCTGCAGGGAGGCTCCCAACCTATCTTGAGAGATGGCCTGCATTTGCTTGCCCCACTTGGTTCGGTTTACGAACCAGATTATTATCCCCAGGAGTACGGCACCGATAGCGAAGGTCACGATTCTTTCGTAGCTAACTGACGCAGGCCCGACCTTAAGAATGCCTAAGGCAAATGGTGGCAGCGATAATATTTGGGTTCCCGCAATAATATTAACGCCGGTCTGAAGAATTACAATAACGGCAACGCATATCATTACGATACGGTTAAAGTCCCCGACGAAGGGGCGGAAACAGAACCTTTCCAGAAATAACCCAAAGGCACCTACCACCACAGCGGTAAGTATTAATGCCACCCACTGGTTAATGCCTACTGCCGATATAAGCGCAAGTCCAATATAACCACCTAGCATATAGATGGCGCCATGGGCAAAATTGGGTATCCCCAGCATGTTAAAGAGAAAGGCAAAGCCCAGCGCTACCACTATGTACATGGATGACAGTATCAGCAGATTGGTTACCGTTGCTACTACAAGTGCCATGTAACTCTTACTATAGCCGGTGTTTCATCAAGCAATAGACAAAACCTTACCGGGGGGGAATAATCCCCCCCCGGTCTAAGAGCAGGAAAAACAGTGGTCTTAGGGTATATAGCCGAGATCTATCCAGCCAGCAGTTGTCTCAACGCCATTCTTTAATATCTGCACTGACTGCGGTGAAGCCACGACGTGCTTAATGCCGAAGGTTTGCTCACCGCATATCTTGGCCGGTCCCCAAATGGTTTCCACTTCATCCATCGACTCTAGCTTTTCTTTTACCACCGTTGGGTCAAGGCTCTGGGCGGCCTCGATGCCCTCTTTTATAATCCACAGGCAATTGGGGGCCGTCATTTCCAATTGGTAATCAGCTCCATATTTGGCTACAACCCTGTCGATTATTTCTTTGGCCACAGGCGGCATATCCGGATCACCGGGGGTAAGGGCAATTGTGGCTACATCTTTCAAAGCTTCCTCGCCAGTAATGGTCTCAATTTGACTTATGCGCGCTGGCAGAGAGCCAATATAGGGCTTGTAGTTACCCAGCTCTCGCAGACTTTTAACGGTGGCACCAATGTGTGGGACAAGACCATTTTGCATAAAGACGGCATCCGCTTCTTCAATGGCGTTTAGTTTTGCCGCGAAAGCGCTGAATTCCTGTGTTTCGTTGGGGTAGAGGACTGGATCACCAACCAAAGATATCCCCTCAGCCGCCAGTAACTTTGTGTCAATTGGTACCATAACTGCCGGTGAGCCATCATCCGGGCTGAAAAAAGACACCTTTTTAACATCAGGATAGGTCGCTTTAAGATACTTAATTGCCGCCACAGATGTCATTACGCTACCATTACCACCCAGGAAGGCATAGGGTGTACTCGCATCCACCTCTCCCGGGGTATTGACACACCAGGTAATAAAACGGAGTACTTCGTTCGGGTCACATATTGATCCCGCCGCCGCAGCGAAGAACGCAGTGGGGCCTATAATAAACTTGACTTTCTCATCAAATACCAGCTTATTGGCGGCCGCGGTGACACCGTCCATGGTACTCTTGGTATCGACGACAACAAGCTCAACCTTGTATTTATCGCCGTTAACCGAAATACCGCCCTGCTCGTTGATGATGTCCGCAGCGAATTGGGCCTGATTCATGTCGGGGACTTCACGTACCGTGAAAAAGCCAGTTATACCTAGAATCATGCCAACACGCAGAGTTTTCTCTCCGGCGGGTTGTGTTGCTGGACAGCCGATAACGGATAATGCAGCTAATATTATGACTAGCCCGACGCTGCAAATTAGTAATGATTTCTTTTTCACTATAACCTCCTATGAGTAAAAAACGATATTAAAAAATCTTTTGTATCATCCCATTCCTGCACCTCCCCTTTCCTCTGGAGACTGTTTAATTCTGACTCGGCCTCAAGGCTCAAAGCCAGTTTTTAAACAGCTTCGCTGTCTTTAGTGCGAGGTAAATTGACTCTAACCACCCCATAATATATAATTTTTTTAATTAAAATAAAAAAATATTGAGATATCGAACTGTATGTTACTACCGTATCTTTTTTTTGTCAACACAGACTGGGCTCTTTGTCAAGCGGTTTTAAGCTCAAATAACTCAAAGTTAGAGAAATGTCACTGATATTAAAGGATAAGGTGGCTATCATAACCGGAGCCGGCCGTGGTATCGGGCGGGCATTTGCCCTAAGGTTCGCCGAGGAAGGGGCGAAATTACTATTGCCTGATATAAGTTTGGAAAGGGCTGAAAGTGTAGCCAATGAAATACAGGCCAAAGGTGGTGAGGCTGTAGCTATAAAGACCGATATCTCGGATGAAAAGGCCACCAAGAAGATGGCGGAGAAGGTCATACAGCAGTACGGTAAAGTAGATATACTCATCAATAATGCTGCCGTTTGGTATGGGCTCGAAATCACACCGTGGGACGCCTGGACGGTAAAAGAATGGGACCGAATATTTGCCGTGAATGTGAGAGGAAGCTGGCTATGCTGTAAGGCAATAGCCCCCCTGATGATAAAGCAATCTAAGGGTAAGATTATCAATATTGCCTCCG
>Ga0315539_1001959_pt1 | contig 14946 bp, 16 predicted proteins | sample SalMarSW160150MG_FD_203097 | JGI IMG/M metagenome (GOLD analysis project Ga0315539, IMG submission 203097) | Salt marsh sediment microbial communities from the Plum Island Ecosystem LTER, Massachusetts, United States - Salt Marsh Sediment SW1601-150 ... | reverse complement strand
ACTACAATATGAAAGAAGACTATCTATAAAATAGCGCACAGCACAATAACCCAGGAAGCACAGCCAATGCCTATGCTTAAGTTAAGCAGAAAGGCGCCAAAGTATATAGGGTGTCTAGAAACTCGATAGGTACCACTGGTAACTGGCTTAGCAACCGGGGTATTAGCAACGTTGATAATAGTTACGACGTACATAACTAGGGACAGGGCAAAAATGGGAAGGCCTACGTATAACCACACTGTGCCTAGCTTTAGCGGCAGGAAGATGGAGTAGACAAAAACAAAAGGCATGATTATTATATGAGTAGAGTAAGCTAACATCTTCTCAGTCTTACTAAACGGTACGAATTGGCTCATCCTTTTCGTGCTTAGTTTTGCTTCTTTGCCCATCAGAAAATCTGGAACAATCATCGTTAGAAAGAAGACACCTTGAAGCATCCAAGCATTCCACACCCCTATTTCAAAAGCTGGTATGAGCGACACTTTTCCACACGTCCTTCTCTTTTTGCCGCAAGTGGCGTCTGGACCAAAGGTAACACCTAGATCAGCGAATGTCAACAGCGCGAAGCTTCTCGAGGTTGTTAACTATTGCCCAAATTGAGCGATTCTGCAGCTTGAGTGTCACTGGGGTCACGTCTCGGAAAGCGCCGTCAAGCTGGAAGTGTGTAGTCGGTGAAAGTCCGACCTGCCTGTGCCGGCACGGCAGACAGGTACAGGGAAGGATGAGTAATCCACTCTAATTCCCGGCGACGCATACCATGATTCCTCAAGGAACAGTCTGAAGTAGGGTGTGTGTCACTCGAATTCCGGACAGAGACTGACCACGGATCAGCTCTGACTTGCAGAGAGAATCGCAGCTGCGCCTTGTCTCCTACGGGGCAAACATCTCCTGGAGAACCAGAAGTGACCGTTGAAGCGACTGAGGCGATAGCGCGCCTAGGTGCCGGACTAAGCGCTTCCGATCTACCGTGCGAATCTGATCGAGAACCACATGCCCCGATTGACCCTGAAAACGACAGGCAACCCGAAAAGGGTATGTGTGGCCACCCTTGGTTAATGGCGCTACGATGACAGTCTGGACGTGATCGTTGAGCTCATCAGGAGAAACCACCAAGCACGGGCGCATTTTCCGAATTTCCTGACCACGAGTGGGATTAAGGTTGACAAGGTACACGTCGCCTTGATGTACTTCGGGAACTCTCACCAGTTCCACTCCTCAGTGTCGAAGTGCGTTGCAGTCGGTTGATCGAGAAGTTGGTCTTCTTCTCGAGCGGCAAGCTTCTTTGCCGCTTCAGCCCACCTCTCACGAACGCGAGAAACGCGCGAGATGACGATCTTCCCTTCTTGTACCTGAAGTTCAACGTCCTCAGTGAGCCCAGCTTCCTCAATCAACGGCTTGGGAAGCCGAACACCTCTGGAATTACCGATGCGAACTAACCGTGCCTTCATCTTATACCTCCAACTGTGCTTACATAATAATCACAGTGGACACTCTTTTCAACCAGCCCTATCGTCGCTGCTTGCCAGCAAAGGGTGCTTAGGAAGGACAAGGTCTACTATTGGATTTTACACAGGTGACGGACCCTGTAGAAGTATAAGTAGTGAACTCACTTCACAGGGCAGGCATGCCTTTGTCAAGTAGAATATCTACTTGACGGGGGTGTGGCTCACGGGGTCCGCAGACCTGTAAGGGTACTGCTCGGTTCTGAATTGCCGCCCCCGTCATCTTCTTCATCCAGTGTCTCTGTTGGAAAGAATTCCAGGGACATAACAATTATCTCTTTGGCTTTGGCGCAGGTTTCCGTCTCCCCAAGATTCGACCCGTGATGTGCTCTACCTCTAGGAACTGAGAATCGCTACACAAGTGCCTTGTTCGCGTGCCCATGTGAAGGGTCCCTATCCACTCTGATCCCTGTTGGGGGGGAGTTTCGAAGATACACCACTTATTCTTGATTCACAATCTCCCAACGTGTTGAGGTGTACCTCTTTTGCCGATTGAGCATTTGATGACACTCATCCGGGGAACTACCCAGCCGTTGACACATCAGGCCGTGCAAGTGGATTACTACACGCTTATGAGAAGTGGGAGACTTCCTGGGGTTGTACTTCTCAACCATCAGTGTTATTGTGAAAATGTTGACGAGATGAAAGAATATCAAGAATGAAGGTTTGACCACACACGACTTGTGTTACACCGGCACACTGAGAAGAGAGAGGCGGGAGGACTATGCGACCCTCCGAGTGGTCGAGGACACTTTGAGATCCTCCCCCAAGCTCACGAGGGATGGGGGCTTGATTCCCTTTCTAGCAGTGGTTATCTTCTTTGTAGGAGGAAGAATGCGGCTTGGGATCGACGTTGGTTCTCTGACCATCAAGGTGGTGGTTCTGGACAGCGGGGAGGAGGTGCTAGCGGGGAAGTACTTGCCTTCGCAGGGCGCCCCGCTGCTCACGGTACTCTCAGCCTTGGACGAGCTATTCTGCGACCTTTCTCCGGAGAAGATACGGGACGTCAGCGTTACCGGGTCTGGGGGGAGGCTTATTGGAGAGCTTCTTCCTGCCCGGTATGTGAACGAGCTTGTGGCTCAGACGCGCTCCGTGGAGCTCTTCCACCCGGAGGCACGGACTGTCGTCGAGATAGGAGGTCAGGACTCCAAGATCCTGGTGCTTGAAAAGCGGGATGAGAGGCTTGTGCTCCTGGACTTTGCCTTGAACACCCAGTGCGCCGCCGGGACCGGTTCCTTCCTCGAGCAGCAGGCAGCTCGACTGGGGACCACCATTGAGAAGTTCTCCGAGCTCGTTGCCCAGACCAAGGATCCCCCGTATATCGCCGGTCGCTGCGCCGTCTTCGCGAAATCTGATATCGTCCACCTGCAACAGGTTGGGACCCCGCTTCCCGAGATCCTCGGAGGGCTGTGCCTGGCCCTTGCTCGCAACTTCTGCTCGGATGTGGCTGGGGGAAAGCCATTTCGTCGGCCAATCCTCTTCCAGGGAGGGGTTTCCAAGAATCAGGGGATGGTGCGCGCCTTCGAGAAGGTGCTTGGCCTCCGGCCAGAGGAACTTATCATTCCCAAATACCAGGTCTTGATGCCAGCCATCGGGGCGGCACTCATCGCCGGGGAACGGAATGGGGATGGTCTTAAGTGGACAGATGCCCGGGAGAGGCTCCAGCGGGCGGCCTCTGAGGGGGCTGAGGTGGGAAGACAAGGCCGTCTCAGGGCCAGGGAAGTTCTACCCTTCGAGGATTCCCTCCTCTCGCTGAACGGACCGACGCCGGGCTTCCTGGGGATAGATGTAGGTTCCATCAGCACCAAGGCGGTCGTGATCGACGCAGAGGGAAGACTCCTCGCCAAGGTGTACCTCTGGACCCGGGCCGATCCCTTGGGGGCAACGAAGGAGTGCCTGCGGGGCCTCGGTGCAAAGATAGAGAGATGGCTCCAGGTGAGGGGGGTGGGGGTGACCGGCTCGGGCCGGGAGCTGGTGGCCCAGTACGTGGGGGCAGACGTGGTGAAGAACGAGATCACCACCCAGCACCGTGCTGCGGCCGCCATCGATCCCGAGGTCGACACCGTGTTTGAGATCGGGGGGCAGGACTCAAAATACATCCGGATCGAGGACGGGATCGTGGTGGACTTCGCCATGAACAAAGCCTGCGCCGCCGGGACTGGCTCCTTCCTCGAGGAGCAAGCGGGTCGGCTCGGGATCACGATTGAGGAGTCGGTGAAGCTTGCGCTTTCCTCCTCCCGTCCGGTCCGACTGGGTGAGCGATGCACCGTGTTCATGGAATCGGATCTCATTCACTACCAGCAGTGCGGGGCGGCGAAAGAGGACCTGGCGGCCGGACTGGCCTACTCCATCGCCATCAACTACCTCAACCGAGTTGTCGGGGATAGTCCAATCGGTAAGAGGGTCCTCTTTCAGGGAGGGGTCGCGGGGAACCGAGCGGTGGTGGCTGCCTTCGAGAACCTCCTGGGAAGGCGTGTAACCGTGCCCCCGCACTTTGAGGTGACAGGGGCACTTGGGGCTGCCCTGATCGCTCGGGAGGTTTTACATTGACTAAATTCAAGGGGTTCAACCTTTCGGAGCGTCCCTACAGGACCCGGAACTTCACCTGCCGGGGTTGTTCCAACGTGTGCCGGATCACCGAGGTGAGGTTCTCGGAGGAGTCGCCGTTCTATTACGGCTCTCGCTGTGACCGGTTCAACGAGCGCCTGAAGGAGGAAAGGGGCCTTCCGGACCTCTTCCGTAGACGAAACGAGGTCATCTTCGACCACGATGGCAAAACCGCTTCAACCGAGGGGGGCCTACAGTTTACGCCTCATGGGACGCCCCGGGGACGGATCGGTATCCCCAGGGCCTTGCTCATGTGGGAACTGTTCCCCTTCTTCTGTGAGTTTTTCCTCTCCTTGGGGTATGAGGTCGTGCTCTCCCCGGAGACGAACCGGGAGCTTGTACGCACCTCCGTTAGAGGAGCCCCGCCGACCGCGTGTCTTCCGGCTAAAGTGGTCCACGGCCACGTGGAGGCACTGCTTGCCAAGGGGATCGACTTCCTTTTCATCCCGGCCTTGATCGATGCCGCCCACCCCAACACCCGCACCAAGACCAACTACAACTGTCCCCTGGTCCAAGCACAGCCCTACATCCTTGCCTCCGGGTTCGATTTTCCCTCCCTCGGGGTGGAAGCGATCACCACCCCGCTCCATTTCTACCGGGAGAAGCTTATAACAGGGGAGCTTCTCTCCCTCGGACAACGCCTTGGGGAGAGCCGAAGGCAAGCGGAGAGGGCGTTGGCGGCTGCCCGGGAGGTGGAGAGGACCACAAAGGAAAGGCTTATAGCACTGGGGAAAGAGGCCCTGGAGCAGGTAGCGGGCGGGGCGACCGGAGTGGTGATCCTTTCCCGACTCTACAACAGCTGCGACCGGGGGCTGAACCTGGAGGTCCCGAAGAAGCTCCGGGCGCTCGGGGCATTGTCCATTCCGATTGACCTCCTCCCTTGGGAGGAGATCGCAGTTGATCCCCTCTACCCCTTTATGCAGTGGCACGCGGGCAAGAGGATCCTCGCCGCAGCGGAGATCGTGCGCAAGACCGATGGCCTTTGGGCGGTGTACCTTTCCCACTTCGGCTGTGGCCCTGACTCCTTCATCACCCACTATGTGCGAGAGGCCCTGCGGGGAAAGCCGTTCCTCGCGGCCGAGCTCGACGAGCATTCGGCCGACGCTGGGGTAATCACCAGGCTCGAGGCGTATCTAGACTCAATCGAATCGCTTAAGCGACGGCCCCGGGGCTTGAAGCCACGTCCCATGCCCCGTCCCCGGGAGGCCTTCGACCGCAAGAAAACGATCTACCTCCCATACATGGCCGACCCCAACTACGCCATGGTGGGGGCACTGGCGCACTTTGGGTACCGAGCTGAGACCCTGCCCCCGCCAGACGAGGAAAGCCTGGCCTTGGGGCGAAAGTACGCTACCGGCGGGGAGTGCCTCCCATTCATCCTTACCACCGGGGACTTTCTGAAGCTCGTGCACCAGGAGGACTTTGACCCGATCCGATCCTGCCTATTCATGCCCACGAGCACCGGGCCGTGTCGTTTCTGTCACTACTTCGCCGCCCAGAAGATGATCCTTAAGCGGCTTGGGTATGATGTGGATTTCATCGCGCTTGAGGCCTACGATGCCTATACCATCAAGGACCTGGGGAGCGCGTTCCGCCGCACGGCCTGGTACGGCATCGCTGCCGTGGACCTCCTCCAGAAGCTGCTCTGGCGGACCCGCCCGTACGAACTTCACCCTGGGAAGACAGAGGCAGTCTACCGGGAGGCCCTTAGGGAAATCGAGGCGGCACTGGCTCAGGGCGGAATAAGGAAGCTCCTTGAGATCCTCCCCGGGATCGTAGAGCAGTTCCGGGAAGTGGAGCATCGAGAGCGTGAGCGCCCCTTAATAGGGATCGTGGGGGAAATCTACCTCCGGGCCAACCCCTTCAGCAACGCGGGCCTGGTGTCACTAGTCGAGGAGCTCGGGGGGGAGGCACGCGTCGCCCCATTCGGAGAGTGGCTTTCGTACACTTTCTATAAGAAGCTTGGGGATACCCGTTTGCGGGGCGAGTGGTTCGCGCACATAAAGGCTCGCGTGGAAAGCCTTGTACTGCGGCACGATGAACACCGTCTCGCGCAGGCCTTTGACAGAGGCCTTCCGAGCTGGGAACTCGAGGAGCCCCCGACACAAGTGGTGGTCCGCCACTCGGAGCCCTACATCTCAGAAGCGTACCGCGGAGAGGCGGTGCTCACGGTGGGGAAGTCAGTGGACTTCGCGCTCAAGGATTTTGATGGGATCATCAATGTAATGCCCTTCAGCTGCATGCCAGGGACGATGGTGGCTGCGGTCTCGACCAGGGTAAAGCGAGATCTCAGGATCCCCTGGATCAACCTTACCTTTGACGGGCAGGGCCAGACTCACCTGCGTACAAGGCTAGAGGCCTTCATCCATCAGACCGCCGTCCACCGGGGGAGTGTACCCACAAGACGCTTGCACACCACAAGGAGTCTACGTAGGGTTGATCGAAAATTGATCCGTAAATCTAGAGCACAGGACTACAAGGAACCGTTTTCGGGGGCAAACATCGATTCATAAGGTGCGGTTTTCGCTTAACACCAACGCCTTACCTAAAGTTCCCCGTGATTTGAGACCGGAAACGATTTACTAACCCAGCTGCAAAATTCCGGGGGCAGTATACTTGTCTATGACTGACCTCGCGTTTTGACCCTGGCTTTTGACATCGAAGAGTACGATCCGATCGTTTCTCAGGTTGTCAGTGGCCGGGTTAGTATCCCCAAGTGAACGGGGTCGCGTCTTGCAAATCAACATATCTCGGGGAATTCCGGGGACGCATACCCTTAAATCGTGATGAGTGATGAGTAACAGAAAGCCAGCCCAAAGTTCATGGTCCAAAGTCAACAGAAAAAAGTCGAGAGTCGAGAGTCGAAAAACAGTAAAAGACAAAGAAGCCAGAACTGAACAGTGATAACCGATAACTGATAACTTTCTTGCCTGACAGCTGAAAGCTGATTGCTGACGGCTGATAGCTATTTCTGAATAACTGAACACTGATACCTACTAACTAATACCTGCATTCATCAGTGTACATCAGTGTTCATCCGTGGTTCGATGTGTACATCTGTGTTAATCAGTGGTTCCGGAACTCCGAGGACACATACCGTGATTCCTCAACGAGCAGCCTGAGATGAGATTTGTGCCCCTCGAGTTCTGTTCAACTGATGATAAAATGTGTGATGTATTGGGACTGCCTTTCCGCAGAGATAAGGTATGTATCCCCGGAACTCCCCCCCGAACTCCCGTCCCTGTAAAATACAACGGTAGACCCTTCAAACCTTTTGGTTCTTGGGTCTCGGCTGAGTCATCCTACTGGTTCAACATCGAGGCTAGGAACCTCGGCCACGAATCGCTTCTTGTCCTTCTTGCAAAGGATCTGTATCGAGTGCCGGCCCGACATCACCGCTAAGGGCAGGCCACCCCCTGGCTCCACCCACTGGCCGGCCATGTAGAAACTGTCGAGGCCCGGCAGCGTCTTACTCATTCGCATGCGCATCGTTTGTGCCGTAGGGAGCCAGCCTTCGTAGCTCCCTCGCCAGTTGCCGGTAAAGCGTTCCCAGGTCACAGGTGTTGCTACATCCCGCATTTCGACCTGCGAACTGATGCCGGGGAATCGCTGCTCAAGAGCGACGATCACTTGGTCTGCAGTCTCCTCTTTCTCCGCCCTGTAGCGATCCGGATCTTCCCTCAACTGCTTCCAGCGGTCGTAGTCGGAGTTGAGCCCCACTATTACCACTGTCTTCCCGGGTGGAGCCAGGCTGGGATCGAAGTTGTAGACCTTCACGGCAAGTCGCTTGCGTTCCTTACCGTCGATCACCACCGGGGAAGCAAGGGAGAAGCTGATTCCCGATACGGTCGATGGCACATCCTCGAAGCTGTTTGCAATCCCCAGCGCCACGAGCAGGAGAGGCGGGAAGAGCGTGAGATTTTCGTAGTAGCCCTTGATCTTTTCATCAACGTAGCGTCCGTCAAGCATGTCGAAGATGGTGGTGTGGCCGTCGGCAGCGGAGATAACAACATCGCCTCGATGCTCGGTTCCATCAGTGAGCCTCACGCCCACGGCACGATCGTTTTCCACCAGGATCTTCGATACCCGTGCCGAGTACTGGATCGCGCCACCTAAATCGAGGTAGCGTTGTTCAATCGCACGAGCGAACGGGAGCGAGCCGCCTAACGGGTATCCGCCTGTCTTGTTGTGCAGCCAGGCAAGCGTCATCATGAACGCGATCATCGGGAACTCGGGTGCATCAACGACGGGAGCGGCCAGCGCTTCGCGCAGGAAGGGATTCCTAAAGCGCTCGGCAAAATCCCGGACAGACAGCTTACTCCACTTCAGGAACGGTCTCAGGAAGGGGAGCATGATGGCACCCTGTCTGATCCGATCGGTGAGAGCGTACAGCTCAGGTGCCTTATCCACCGGAAGGTCGAACCCGGTGAAGCGACGCACTGCCTGAGTGAACGCTTTGATGGTTCGCGCGTCCTTCGGGGCAAGTTCGAGCAAATGTTGCTCAAGGCGATCGATGTTGGCGTAGAGGATGAGGGTTTGGCCGTCCTCGCCCTCCACGCGCAGGTACTCCTCGAGGTCAATCATGGGCCTCCCCTGCACCGCTCCCACCTCTTGCCACAAACGGTGGAAGTTCGAGCCCGGTGATGACCCCACCAACCAGTGAATGCAGCCGTCAATGGTGTAGCCCTTGCGCTGCCAGGCGGTGCACACACCCCCCGGGATGTTGTGCCTCTCGAAGATCTGCGTGCGATAGCCGTTCATCCGACTGTAGCAACCTGCCGACAGGCCGGCAATGCCGGCACCGATGATGATGATCGGCTTCTCCGCTCTGTTGGGCATGTCAGTCCTCCTCGAGTCTTTTCTCATTGAATGATGAGCATGAAAACGTGAGTCGTTAGGTTAATATACCCGGTTTGGAGAAGGAGCGAAAGAGCCGTGCCTTCTTCTGCTGCATAAGCTTAGCATACTCTGTGTCACTGTAGCTACGTGCAATCTGTTTCAATTGACCCAACGTCACCCCTTCCTTGATGAACTGCTCAGGGTTTGCGAGCATCCTGAACTTCTCAAACGGGGTAAGGTACGTGTCGTACTTCTTGTTGATCTTGCCCTTCTTGACCACCGTCTCCGTGGCGGCTGCCTGTCGCATCCGCGACGCAGATAGGTGAATGGGGTCGCGTCTTGCAAATCAACACCGCGGTGAATGCCGAGGACGCATACCATATTTTGTTGGAACAGTTCATAGTGTTTGTTGGGTTGAAAAGATAGTCGAGAGTCTAGAGTCGGGAGTCGAACAACAGTAAAAGACAAAGAAGCGATAACTGAACACTGATACCCAATACCTGGCACCTAATACCTACTTTTGACTTGATTCCTCAAGCAGCAGCCTGAAATAAGGTTTGTGTCTCTAGAGTAACCAGTGAGTTTACTTTTCTTGACATATGTAAACCTATAGTGGACACTTACTCATAGAAATGAACTGGGCTCCATCGACGGTTTGACTTTCTTGACAGAGGTAAACCATGGGTAGTCAGAGTAGCCGCAAAATAAACCAACTACTGCAACAGTGGCCTAAAGGGACGGTAGCTACCAAGGGCCAACTCGATAAGCAGGGTATCTACCGCCAACTAGCCACCAAGTACGTCTACTACGGGTGGATCGAACGAATGGGGCGAGGAGCGTTTGTACGGTCCGGCGACACTGTTGACTGGCGAGGAGGTCTCTATGCCCTGCAAACCCAGCTAGGCTTAACCGTGCATGTTGGGGGACGCAGCGCGTTGGAATTACAGGGGCTCTCCCACTTCGTTCCTCTTGGACGGCAAGGGAAGATTATTCTAGTAAGCGACCAACCGGAACAGCTACCAGCATGGTTTAAGAATTATCGGTGGACTGCCAGTCTGGAACACCGTTGTCTGTCCCTGTTTGAGCACGTTCCAGACAAGGCCACCGCTAAGCTTAACTGTGGTGGATTCGAAGTCGTCATGTCGAGTGCGGAACGGGCGGTTATGGAGCAGATGCGTCTTGCCAGAACAAATGAAGACATCGAGCAAGCATATCAGCTAATGGAAGGACTCACCACGCTACGGCCAAATGTAGTGCAAGGCCTTATGATGAAGTGTCGATCAGTGAAGGTTAAACGGTTGTTTCTCTGGAGCGCAGAGACGGTTGGGCATGCCTGGTTCGGCCGCCTAGATTCCTCACGAGTTGATCTTGGTAGAGGCAAACGCCAGCTCTACAAGGGAGGCCGGCTTGACCCAAAGTACCAGATCACCGTGCCGAAGCAGGAGGAATTACCTAGTGTTTGATCCCCGCTATGATGTCCAGGTCCGACTGCTGCTTCGTTGCCTTCCTGAGATCAGCCGGTATCCATGCTTTGCCTTGAAGGGCGGAACTGCGATCAACCTGTTTGTCCGGGATCTGCCGCGTATCTCTGTGGACATCGATCTGACTTACCTACCCTTGAGGCCCCGGCGCGAGGCGTTGCAGGAGATCCATGGCATGCTCACAACACTTAAGGCTGACATCGAGGAACACGTGCCCGGCTCACGGGTCCGAGAGGTCCAAAACCAAGGCTACATTGTGAAGCTCCTCGTCTCTACAAGCGATGCGATGGTCAAAATCGAGCCAAACTTGATCCTCAGGGGATCCATACGTGCACCGGAAAACAGGGACCTTTGCGTTACCGCACGGGAGCGCTTCGGAGCCTTTGTAAGCGTTCATACGCTGTCCACGGCTGATCTGTATGGTGGCAAGCTCTGCGCGGCCCTAGATCGACAGCATCCTCGAGACCTGTTTGATGTCAAGCTTATGCTTGATGATACGGGGATTACTCCTGAGATTCGGCGGGCCTTTGTCGTCTACCTGTCCGGGCACAATCGACCGATGAATGAGCTTTTGGACCCCAGGGTGTCAAGGGTCGGGTAGGTTTCCCCGGTCTACGGTCACCTACATGTCCCCCGCCCTTTATGTTCTCTTCCATCTGTTAATTGTGCCTCTCATGGCCGATCGACTCCTCTAGTAATTCTGGTTGTGTGTCCTGTTCTTTGTTAAAGATTGAGCTGTCAGTTGTAACCCTCCTCTGCCGCTGCCGGTAACTCTCTCCTGTCATCTCAATGAACTGGGAATGATGAGTGAGCCGGTCCAGCGCAGCTGAGGCGAGGAGTGAGTTACCGAACACTTCTGCCCACTCCTCTGGTGCCCGATTGCTGGTAAGGATGATCGACTTTCGCTCATACCGATCACGAATGATCTCGTACAGGTCTTGTGCTCCACGAGTAGACAGAGGAACAAGTCCAAAGTCATCCAGGATGAGCACATCCACCCGCAGGATGTTGGTGTACACCTTGTGGAATGTCCCGTCAGCACGACCGGCATACAGCCTGTCAACTAGATGATGCAGGGGCCGGTAGAGGACGCGATACCCTCTCTTGATCGCCTCATACGCCAGCCCCTGTGCCAGGTGGGACTTCCCCGTACCAGTAGGCCCAACAAGTAGCACGTTCTCTCCTTTTTCCACAAAGCGACAGGAACTAAGCTCATTTACTAGTGTGCGGGAAAGACGCGGTGCGGCAGAGAAGTCAAAGGAAGCGATGGTCTTACTCTCGTCAATCCCCGCGTCAATGATCCTCTTCCTGAACTTGCTCTGTTCCCGCCGGTCGATTTCATCATCGACAAGCAATGCGAGGAACTCCACCGGAGGGAGGGAACGGTCGATCGCCTCCTGTGAACGTTGCGCAAGCGTGTGCACCATCCCCCCGAGGTGGAGCTGTTTCAGCTTGGGGAGCAACGGGTGGGTGTGCATCATCTCACCTCCTGTGGGAAGTAGCTGGAAGAGGATCTGGCGTAGCGGTAGCTCTCCTGTTGTTGGCTGGCTGTTGTCTGTTCGTCCAGGGGCTCGTTTTCCATACCTACGGCAAGGATCGTCTTCACCCGAATGTAACGAGGATCACCATAGTACACCGCCCGTTGGCACGCCGCCTCCAGCCTCTCTTGTCCCACCTTCTCATTGAGGCGCAATAGGGAGTGCACGCTCGGGAGGCGATCCTGTACCCGATCACTCAGAAGTTGGGCCACTGCCTTCCCACACCACGGGCCGACCGCATCCGCCAGCTGACGACACTTCTCCGGCGTCTTCTCCATCCACTCCCGCTTGTGCTCAGGGTAGTGAACAAGACGGGTTGCTCGCCCACCACGTTTCTCTACCACCAGGTGGGTTGCTACCAGGGCTGTTTCATGGTATATCTGTACTACACGACGCCCCACATAGACATCGAGTTTCTTACTGATGAGAGAGTTGGGAGCAGAGTAGTATCTACCATCGACCACTACGTGGCAGTCCTGATGGAGCGTTGCCCGGTAGGCCTTGATCGGCTCAAATGGGTGAGTTGGTAATGGGTTGAGGGCATTGCGCTCTACACTGTGGTAGCGGGCGAGGGGTTTCTCATGGATTGTTCCGTGATCCCTCATCCCCGCTACTTTCAGTGTCCATTCCCTTCCCTTCTCGTTGAGGCGAACAAGATCAAGGGACTTTGGTTCTTCCCCAGCGATAAAGTTTCGTTTCACGTACTTAACGGCACTTTCCACCTTACCCTTATGGCGAGGGGTGTGCGGTCGGTTGGCACTCACTACGAACCCGTAGTGACGGGCCAGTCTGCGGTAGGGAACGCTCAGCACCGGATCTTGTAACTCCCGTTTCAGCACCGCCGCCTTGAGGTTGTCGATCACCACTCGCTGTGGTACCCCGCCAAACCAACGGAATGCGTTCTCATGGCACGTAAGCCAGGTGGACATCTTCTGGTCGAAGACAAACTCCACGTACAGATGGCGTGACCAGGAGAGGGTCATCACAAACACCCATACCTTGCGTAGCTTGCCTTTCCCATCACGACACATCCCGACGTAACCGAAGTCGACCTGTACTTCCTTGCCTGGTTCTGTCTCCACGCGACAGTAACCTTGTGGATCGCGTGGCTGCAGACGTTGAGCGTATCTCTTCACTGACGAGTAGCTACCGGTGTAGCCATGATCCTCACGTAGCTTCCGCCAGATGACTGTCTTTCCTACCCCGCGGTCAAGGTACTCCTGCACCACCTCCTTGTAGCGCTCCACCGTGCTCACGCACTGAGCAAGATGAGTAACTGGCCCAAGGGCTGCTGCTAGCTCCTGCACAGTGGGCAGTCCTCTGTTCTCCTTCAGAAAGCCGTGTTTCTCCGCTAACTTGCGGTACTTACGAATCGTCTTCTTGGCGTGACCCAGGTCACGGTGGATTGCTTCCACTGATTCGCCCTTGCGTAGCCTGTAAATGATCTCTTGTATGTCATTCATGTGTAGCCTCTCCATCTGCACCTCCATGTTTGCTCAACATGGAGGATAATTAGCCGATATCGGGTGGGGACACCAGGTGACCCTTACCCGGGGATACTGGGTGACCCTACCCCGGGGACATTAGGTGACCCTTACCCGGAGATACTAACCCGGCCAATGACACGATCAGGACCGTTCTAGCTGGAACCACTATCCATTGCCTTTAGGTTTACGTGTGCAGCCAATTGCCAACCGTTCTCTGTCATAACCCAGATCGTGAGCCTAGGTGCAGGGGTACTAGATGTGCGTACACCCGCCAGCGTCTCCTCCACCGAAACCATGTATGTTACAACTACAGATGCACCCACTCGGGTAACCTCAAACTCGGTTAAAGTATATTCACCTAGGTCTAGACCAGAGATTAGGTCCAACTCCGCGGCGCGATCCCGCGCTCCATCACTATGCAGTGATTGGAATCCCGGTGCAAGCATATCATCCAAAGCCTCTACATCCTCCGTCTTCATCGCTGTCCAGAATTCCCTTACTAGTTGTTCGCCGAGTGATCCTGATATCCCATTATCTGCCCAACCATTGAAACCTGTTGCACATATTGCCGTAAACACAAGAGCAAGTAGAACAGTTCCTAGTTTGAATCTCCTGACTAACTTACCTCTACGTAACATAATCTCTACCTCCTCGCTATACCTAAGTATTCTCTGCAGACCACTGGGTTGTGTCAACGGCTGCGGTACGTGCGTGGATGAGCATCATCACACGTCGGGAGATTATAAATTTAGAATAAGTGTTGTTTCCTCGAAACTCCTCGAGATATGTTGATTTGCAGGGCTCGAAGCCGTTCCTTTCTGTCTCCCGATTTATGTTCGCTAGGGTAACGTTAATTGCGACTCGCGATCTTCCTCGGAGCCGTCCAAGTTTCGCCAGCTCCATTTGGCATCGAAGACGGTGCCCGAACTGAATGTGATCGCGGTGAGTAACGTACACTGGATACTTGGCGCAAGCAAAGGGATGGGAATCTTCTCCTCATAGTCCCCTCTGATTAGGGGAGTCTCGCGACCTGGCGGGGACTCAAGCTCAAAGTGTACATCACGGGCGTCTCCCTTGCCCCAATTGGTGATGATGAAACGGTAGTTCGGGGAGAACCCCTCCAGCGAGACACCTACGTCCGCGGAAGATTCACCTGCTGCTTTATCCGCTGTCGCGGCCTGTTTCTGAATGAGTTGCAATTGTATTCCTGTCATCTCTTAAGATGCTATGAGAAGTCGAGGGGGCACAGACCCCATCTCAGGCTGGTCGTTGAGGAATCAAGTTAGAAGTAGGAATCAGTTGTCAGACCGTTCGTAGCGTGGGGTCTTGCGCCCGACGTTAACGATAGGAACGCGTAGACCGTTTGTAGCGTTGGAACCTGTGTCCGTCATTCCGGCGCACGCCGGAATCCAGTCGTGTGCCTGGCATGACGCACAGGCCGCAGTTCCAGGTATAGCCTGGGACAATATGGTTCACCGTTACCGGACGGAAG
>Ga0315539_1001956_pt1 | contig 14958 bp, 14 predicted proteins | sample SalMarSW160150MG_FD_203097 | JGI IMG/M metagenome (GOLD analysis project Ga0315539, IMG submission 203097) | Salt marsh sediment microbial communities from the Plum Island Ecosystem LTER, Massachusetts, United States - Salt Marsh Sediment SW1601-150 ... | reverse complement strand
AGAGAGAAACTGTCGGCCGCCACCATGGAGTTGTACAAGGAGTATGGGGTCAACCCCATGATGGGATGTCTCCCCCTGTTAGTCCAGATGCCTATCTGGATAGGGCTCTATCAGTCTATCTATCAAGCCCTGGGGAGTACGCCAGAACAGTTCGTGGTGCTATCTCAACGGTTATATCATACGATCCCGTTCATGCACGACATAGCGGCTCGATCGCTGCCGCTGAACAGCCGCTTCTTATGGTTAGACCTGGGGCGGCCCGATCCCTGGTATGTGTTGCCCGTGCTCGTAGTTTTCGTCTTCTGGCTACAGCAGAAGCTCACTGCGCAGCCCGCGGGGGACCCGTCGCAAGCTCAGATGAACAGCACCATGCAGGTGATGATGCCGCTCATGTTCGGTGTCATCACTTTGCAGGTCTCCTCGGGGCTGGCGGTGTACTGGGTTGCCTCGGGCGCGCTACAGATCATACAACAGGGCCTGACCACCGGTTGGGGAGATGTGTTGAAGGCCCTGCCTACAGGGTTACCAGGGCTTCCCAGGGGGGAGGAACCAGGGAAAGATGGAAAAGCCGGGAAGAAAGGGAAGAAGCGTTGAGGTCTCCGCAAGGGACGTAGATCAGGCCATTGAGAAAGCGTTGCAGGAACTGGATGCCGATCCGGGTGAGGTAGAGACGGAAGTACTCACGAAGGGCAGCCGGGGGCTCTTGGGTCTGGGAGCTGAGGAGGCTCGGGTCCGGGTGACCATCATCGAGCCCGAGGGGCGTCCGTGGGAGCCGGGGGCTGCCGAGGGGCCCCAAGCAGCAGACGAGATGGGCGGCATCGCCCTGGAGGTAGTCCGCGATCTCCTGAACCACATGGGGATCGACGCCACGGTGGTCGTTCGCGATCCAGGGGAGGACGACGCACAGCCCGTAGTCCTGGATGTTGAGGGCGACGACCTTGGAATCCTCATCGGGCGCCAGGGTGAGACCCTTCGTGATTTGCAGTACATCACCAGACTGATCGTCAGCCGGAAGCTCCAGCGTTGGGTCAACATCCTCGTCGACGTGGGTGGCTACAAGAGGCGGAGAGAGAGGATACTGTCTGAGCTTGCCGAGAGGATGGCACAGCGGGTGATGGACGAGGGGCGCGCCGTGACCCTGGAGCCGATGCCCGCACACGAGCGGCGCATCGTGCACATGGCCTTGCGCGATCACAGATCGGTGACTACTGAGAGCACGGGAGAGGGACGTCGCCGCAAGGTCGTGATCCTGCCCAGGGGAAATGATAGACACTGAATGCGGGCCGTGGGGCTCGGTACTGTCTTACTGGTGAACTGACTCATGAGCATCAGCCGCTCCGAAGTTGAGCACATAGCCGATCTGGCAAGGCTAGAGCTGAGCGAGGACGAGATCGCACAGCTCGAGATCGATCTAACCCGCATTCTGGAGTACGTTGATTTGCTCAACGAGCTGGATACGAGCGCCGTGGCCCCTACGGCGCACGTTGTGGTGCAGGGAGATGTGCTACGTGACGACGTGACGAGGGCCTCCCTGCCCACGGAGGATGTCCTGGCGAACGCCCCTGAAGCGGAGGAGGGTTTCTTTCGCGTCCACGCTGTGCTCCCCGGGGGTGACGAGTGACCCTCCACACCCTCACTGTCCACGAAGCCGGCGATTTGCTGCGCCGGGGTGAGATCTCCTCTGTCGAGCTAACGGAGTCCGTGCTGAAACACATCGGGGAATGCGACGAGCAGACAGGGGCCTATATCACTGTTACCCCAGAGAGCGCGCTCCAGCAAGCCCAACAGGCCGACAAGTCGATAGCCAGTGGTGAGGCAGACCCCCTCACCGGGATCCCCGTGGCTGTCAAGGACAACATGTGCACCAGCGGTGTGCAGACCACCTGCGGCTCGAGGATACTCGAGAGCTTCATCCCTCCCTACGATGCGACTGTTGTCGGGATACTGCGGAACGAGGGGGCGGTGATCGTGGGGAAGACCAACATGGACGAGTTTGCCATGGGGTCCTCAACAGAGCACTCGGCCTTCTTTCCCGCGCACAACCCATGGGATCCGTCACGAGTCCCTGGGGGATCGAGTGGAGGCTCCGCAGCGGCCGTGGCCGCCAACGAGACCTTGTTTGCGCTGGGGTCCGACACCGGCGGCTCCATCCGCCAGCCGGCCAGTCTATGCGGGGTCGTGGGCCTCAAGCCCACCTACGGCCGCGTTTCGCGATATGGCTTGATCGCCTTCGCTTCGTCGCTGGACCAGATTGGCCCCTTGACCAAGGACGTGCGCGATTGCGCACTAGTCATGAACGCGTTGTGCGTACACGATTCCCAGGACTCCACGTCGGCCAGAGAACCTACCCCGGACTACACCACATACCTCAACGAGGGTCTCGACGGCGTGGTGGTCGGCGTTCCCTCGGAGTACTTCGCTGAGGGGCTGGACAAGGGCGTCGAGGCGCGTGTACGCGATGCCATAGAGAGACTGGCTGAACTGGGAGCGGAGGTGCGTGAGGTGTCCACGCCCCACGAGAAGTATGCGGTGGCGACCTACTTCCTCACTTCCTGGGCGGAGGCCAGCGCCAACCTGGCGCGGTACGATGGGCTGAAGTACGGACTCTCGGCCCCCGATGCACGTGACATCCGCGAAGCACAGAGCAAGGCGCGTGGCAGAGGGTTCGGGAGAGAAGTGAAACGCCGAATCATGCTGGGCACCTATGCTTTGAGTTCGGGCTACTACGACGCTTACTACCTCAACGCGCAGAAGGTGCGCACGTTGATCAAGGAGGATTTCGACCGCGCCTTCGCGCAGGGGGTCGACGTGGTGGTGGGGCCTACATCTCCCATCGTGGCCTTCGGCATCGGCGAGAAGGTGGATGATCCCTTGGAGATGTATCTGGCAGACCTATACACGATCCCGGCGAACCTGGCCGGACTGCCATGCATAAGCGTGCCGTGTGGGTTTCATCAAGGGCTGCCGGTGGGTATGCAGATCATGGGAAGCCCCTTTGCCGAAGGCACCGTGTTGCACGTGGCCTACGCCTACGAGCAGAGCACGGAGTTCCATCTCCAGCGCGCCCCGCTGGGCCTCTAGTAACCTTGCGGCGCTAGCCGCCGAGTTCGGCTACGAACAGGTTGAGCGCGAGGTGATCCTCTAGTTCTCCCGTCTTGACCGCCACCTCTACCTCCAGCAGACGGTGGTAGATGTCCTCCAATTGAGGGACAGAGAAGTTCCGCGCCTGAGCCATTGTCTTCTTCGCCACGTAAGGGTGCAGGCGCAACAGCGCCCTGACGTCGGTGGCTGGGGTCCCTCTGTTCAGCAGTTCCTTGATCTGGAGCAATATCCTGAACTGCCGGGTGATCATACGGAGGAGATACAGCGGGCGCTGGCCCTCGGCCAGGAGCTTCTCCATCAGTTCCATCGCCCGCCGGGTGTCACGTGCGCCGAGTGCGTCCACCATGGCGAAGATGTCGGACTCACGGGCATAGCTGACCAGGAGCTCGGCGTCTCTCTCTGTAACGGGTCTCTCATCGCCTGCGTACGTGAGAAGCTTCTCTATCTCGTGATCCAGGAGACGGAGATCGTTGCCTACGTAGGTGGCGAGCACTCGGATGGCCCCCGGCTCCATCCTCCCCCCTTTCTCCTGTGCACGTGTGGCGATCCAGCGAGAGAGTTCACCAGGGCGCAGGGGCGTGAACTCGCGCTCGTACCCGTGTTCAGTTTGCGTGACTAGCCTGCGGATGGGATTGCCCTTGCCAATCTTGCGTTTCTCCAGGAAGACCAGTCGGGCGCTCTCCGGCAGGTCCTTAAGGTACTGTTCGAGACGCTCGAGGAAAGCGGAATCCTGCTCGGGTTCGCTGGGTGTTTCGCCTGTTCTCTTGTCGAGGCGGGCGGCAAGATCGTTGACGATCACTAGGCGCTTGTCGGACAGGAAGGGGAGGGTATCACATGCGAAGGCCATTTCATCCAGGGTGACCTTTCGACCGTCGAGTAAGGTTGTGTTGAGATCGACGGTTGTGGGATCGCCCAGCTTGGCCTTCATCTTGTCCAGCTCCAGGGAGCGGCGGTATTCATCATTGCCGTGGAGCAGGTAGAACATGGGAGACACCTCGTCTGTCTGCTAGCGATAGTGCTCCAGCTCGACTTTGTGGATGGTCAGGCGCCCCTTTTGCTGCTTGGTGATCTGTCCTATCCTGGTGGTAGAGACATTCGCAGAGGTGGTAAAACGCTCCTGTACCAGCAGGCCGAGAGGCTGGGCGGCGATCACGGCGAGCGTGGCCGCGAGTATGAAGCGGGGGAACTTGCTGAGGCGGGATCCTGATCCTCCCATGACCAGGAAGGTAGCGGCGCCAGCCATGAAGCCGGATACGGCCAGGTTTGTGCCACAGCGTGGATGGACGGCGAGGTCGGCCTCGCCTGCCTGGAGTCGGGCCAGACCCTCTGCCACGGCGTCAGCCAACGCCTGAGTGTCCACGTTTCCGTAGACGTAGAACCCGCCCAACACGGTGCGGCCCACAGCATTCAAGTACGGCTGTCTCTGGGCCATGATGTGCATCGCCGCGTGCTCGATGGCGTGGTTGCGCCTCACACTGGCGACTAGCGGCAGATCGAGAAACCCCATGGCGACTCCTTTCGGCACGGAACTGGTGTTCCCTATTCATTCTATCACACGTTGTAGGGCATTGGGAAGCGTCAGACGGGGGACGGTGTCGAAGAAGGGCGTCCCAGGCGCCAGGAATAGCGTCCTATGGCGTTAGAGCCCCGCTCTTTGCTCACCTTCGTTCGTTTGAAAGCGACAGGGCCATCGCCCCACGGGTTGGGGACTCCGGTTGGGCGGTGGGAGCGAGCACTAGTTGACAGGTATCGATTGCGCCTCGCCGGTCGAGACGCTGGCGCTACTCCGTGGTCTCTACCAGCGCCTCCAGATCGCGCTGCATCGCCTCCAGCTCGGCGCCGTATCCCGACCAGTCGCCCTGCTGGAGGTACTCTTGCGCCCTCTCGTAATGCTCGAGAGCTGAGACAGCCAGATCGCGCACTCCGCCGGTCACCGGCTCCGGAGCCGGCGCCGTCGGAGCTGGGGCAGGCTGATGACCGAGAAGGGTGGCCAGTGCAGCGCCGAGGGACTCGTCCATGATCACGCTGTCTCCAGAGGCGACGATGACCCGCTTCAATTCCGGTAGCTTGCTGGTCTCTGCCTGGAGGTAGAGGGGTTCGACGTACAGCAGCGAATGGTCGATGGGGATCACGAGGAGATTGCCTCGGATGACCTGAGAACCTCGCTGGTGCCACAGAGAGAGCTGGCCGGAGATGGCTGGCTCCTGGTCGATGCGAGCCTCTATCTGAAGGGGACCGTAGACCAACTCCTGCTTGGGGAACTTGTAGAGGAGGAGCTTGCCGTAGTGCTCACCGTCGGACCGGGCGGCCATCCACCCTACCATGTTCTGTTTGTTGGCCGGGGTGAAGGGAAGTATGAGGATGAATTCGGCCTCTTCCTGATCTGGCAGCCTCATGGTCACGTAGTAGGGCTCCATGAGCAGCTCGCTCCCCACGTATATCTCGTGGGCCACGGTCCAGAGGTCTTCCTTGTTGTAGAAGACGGTGGGGTTCTGCATGTGGTAGGTGTTGTTCATCTCGGCCTGAATGGCGAAGAGTCCCTCCGGGTAGCGGACGTGCGACCTCAAGCCATCGGGCATCTCTTCCCATGGGGTGAAGAGTTCTGGGAAGATGCCGGCGTAAGCCTGGATGATGGGGTCGTCGGCATCGACTACGTAGAAGGTCATATCGCCATTGTAGACATCGGTGGCGACTTTGACAGAGTTGCGGATGTAGTTGAAACGCTCGTAGTAGGGCTGGGAGTATGGATACATGTCTGTGGCGGTGTAGGCGTCGTGCAGCCAGATCAGGCGTCCGTCAACGATGACTAGGTAGGGGTCGGAGTCATAGAGCAGGAAAGGCGCCACCTGGCGCACTCTCTGGTGGATGTTGCGATAGAGCATCACCCGGCTCTCAGAGGTGAGATACTCGCTAAGGAACACCGATGCGTCGCCGAAACGGTAGGCGAAGGCCGCCCTCTTGAGGGGCGAGTCCATGAGGACCCCTCCCGTGCCCTGATAGGTCGCCGTGATGTTCTGATCCCCGCTGGGATAGTCGAACTCCTCGATGGTGCTGTTGACGAAGACGTAGTTGTCGGTCTTCTCCCCGTAGTAGATCTCGGGGCGTTCGATCTCCAGGCCGGGCACGGTGCGAGGAGGCAGGTCCCGGATCCACAGCTCCGGCAAGCCGTCGGAAGTGACCTCGTTGACGGGGCTCATCACCAGACCGTAGCCGTGAGTGAACTGGAGATGTTCGTTGACCCAGGTTCGGGACTGGAGTTGATCGGTGGCCATCTCCCGAGCTGAGAGGGTAACCTGCCGTGTTGTGCCGTCGAGGAAGTAGCGGTCCACGTCCACGTCCACGAAATCGTAGTACAGCCGTATCTCCTGGATCTGAGCGTAAGTATCCTGGAGGGGGCGATAATCCCACAGCCGGATTCCCTGGATGGTCGGGTCGGCGTCGGCCAGGGCTTCCGGGGTCAGGTCAACGAGGGAACCGAATTCCAGCTCCTGTATGCGGTCGAGGCCGTAGGCGTGGCGTGTGAACTCTATGTTGTGTTCGATGAAGGGGTACTCCTTGATCAACTCGTTGGGCTGCACCTCGAACTGCTGCAAGAAGACGGGATACATCTGGCCCACGCCCACGGCGGCGACGAGCCAGAGCGCACCGCCTATAGCCAGGATCCAGGGTCTTCCGGAGACCACGCCTCCGAGGAGGAGCAGGATGCAGAGAATCACTGCCCAGGACGAGAGATTGTAGGCCAGTAGGCGCGCATGCACATCGGTGTAACCGGCTCCGAAGGCGAGACCCTCGGAGGAGTAGAGGAGTTCGAAGGCACTGAGCTTGTATCCCCAGGCGACGACAAGCAGAAAGACGGCTCCCAAGGCCGCCAGATGGAGGGCTTTCTTCCCGGTGAGCCAGAGCCTGAACTGCCGCCACGTGGGGAGTTGCACCAGTATGTAGACGGCGAACGTGGCCAGGAGGGTGAAGACCGTGACCTCTGCCAACCAGGCGCGCAGAAAGCGGTAGACGGGGAGGGCGAAGACGTAGAAGGCCACGTCCTGGGCGAAGATGGGATCCTGTACGCCGAAGGGTCGCTGGTTCAGATACAGCAGAAGCCGATCCCACTGACCAGTAGCTCCCACTCCGTTGAGGAAACCGAGAGCGAGCGCCGCAGCGATCAACACGATGTTGATGGTCCTGGATGGTACGTAGTATCGGTTGTCGAGGAGGAAGAAGCCTCCCCAGCCGGTCAGCTTTCTAGCGAGCAGGAGGTTGCCCAGGAAGAAGGCCACAAAGAGCAGCCCGAAGGCGAGGAACACCACCAGTTTCGCTTTGAGAGCGACCCAGAAGACAGAACTCAGACCGAGGTTCTGAAACCACAACAGGTCAGTGTAGAACCCGGAAAGCAGCATGAAGAGCAAAAAGAGCAGTATGAAGACACCGAGAAGCAGCAGGGTTATTCTTTGAACTCGATTCATGTGGGACTCCTTGTCTGGGCTGAGGGTATTCTACGCGCTTACCCCTTGGGCCGCCAGCCTTGCCGCGTGCGGACACGGTGGCAATCAGCGGTCCATCCGAAGCGTGCGCTTTGGCGCATCAGAGGGAGCCCTAGTGTCCTGCACGGACTCTTCCACCGACAAGACCACGGGAAGCATCCTGAGTAGTCGCGAAGCGACGTATCGAAGGATGCGGTTTGTACTCACCCTCACCCAAACCCTCTCCCTTTAGGGGAGGGCTTCTGAAGGGATTCCCCTCCCTCGATGGGAGGGGATAAAGGGGAGGGTGAAGTGATCGTGTCACCCCCACCTCCAGTCATCCCCCATCAATGAGGAGGACTGCGTGTGCAGTGTACGCTTCAGCGCATTGGGAAGGGCTGAAGCCCTCACTACGAGCCCGGAGAGTGAGCCAAGGATAGAAAGCGTCCTGAGTAGCTGCGAAGCAGCGTATCGAAGGATGCGTCTTGCCTGTGTCCGACTGGGACGGAGACCACCAGGCTTGGACACTCAAGCTGCATGCTTCGATACGGCCTGCGGCCTACCCTTCGAGGAGCTCAGGACGCGGCTCAGCATGCTTGTCGTGAGGGTGCCCCACGCCCTGCTCCTACCCTGTGCTGCACTTGCCAAAGCAGCTTGACACGGGATACCTATCGTGTTATCATCTCACTGCCACGAGGAACGCTCCGCGCTGTGTTGCATAGAATGCAGCGGGGTGACAGGCGCCCGCAGAGCACTTCGATTCCCCGCTCTGCACCCCAAGGCTGGTCGTTTGGCGCGACGATGAGCCACATCCTTCGGAGTACGGACCTACGCTGACGGTCAGACGCAAGTGAGGGTTGTCAATACGTGCGAACACGAGTGCTCGCGACCGTGATCCTGCTGTGCCTGGGGATCTGTGCCGGCTGTGGCGAACCGCCGCCGCTCGACATGAGCTTGCTCACCGGCGAACCATGCGAGCCGCCTTGCTGGCAAGGTCTTGTAGCTGGGGTGTCGACAGAGGACGAGATTGAGCGATTCCTCACGGGCAGTGGGTTGGTCAATCGGAACAGCGTGTATCGGGGTAGCTTGAGCCGGGGCGGTAAGACTGTCGGGGTCAGCATACAGTGGCTCAGCAGCGCGAACGTGCAGGGCGCGCACTCTAGGAACTCGTTCGCCATGGAAGATGGCCTATTGCAGGACATGACCATATGCCTGGGAGCAGAGGAATCATGCATGGACGATTCGGTTTGACCAAGATTCTCGCCCTTTTCGTTCTGGCTGCGAACTTGGCGTGTTCGCCAAGTAGCTTGGCGTCCGTGCTGACGTGTTTGCAGGAGCCGTACGACGCTCCTCCACTAGGCTTTGATGAAGCGGACCTAGTCGGCACCTGGGAGGTACAATACACGGAGCGCAGCATCGACACGCTGGTCCTGAGAGCGGACGGCACTTTCAAGCAGGTGTATCAAAACCGCGCCGAGGACTACACCTTTGAGACCCCCTGGAACGAGTGGTGGGTTGAGACCATGGGGGACGGGGCCATACGGCTGCACTTGCAGGGGGGGAGATACTACCCCGACGGGATACTGATCGCCGAACTGGATGGGGTCGGTCTTCCATGTCCCGAGAGCGAGGCGGACTGCTGGGAAGGTCTGGACCTTCCTGCCTACGGCTTTTATGACCCCGTCCAGAACGATACTGTGTTCATGGTGGCGGAACTCGCACTCAACGCGCGGTGTGACTCTTCGGGAGAGTTGTTGCTGCTTCACATGTGTCCCGCTCCCGATGAGTGTTTCGTCGTTTTCGGTTGTGAGGCGGGTCAGTTTCGAAGGGTTGCGGGCCCGTAAGAGCGGGTAGAAGGCACTGCTCAAGGCTGAGCATAGTGGCCCCGGGGTGGGCCACACCAGCATCGATGTAGATCTGGGGATTGGTGACCTCGGGTGAGGCGGACAGCAGAGAGGGCCTCACCACGTGCGCTGGCCGGCTGGAGCTGGTGATCGGACCATAACAAGCCAGTTCGCCTACAACGGCGATGGGGACAGGACCAGCAAGACCGTGAGCGGAGACACCACCCAGTACGTCCTCGACCTGGCAGCGACGCTGCCCGTGGTCGTCAGCGACACCGAGGCCGTGTACCTCTACGGGCTGGACATCATCGCCCAGCAGCAGTCGGAGAGACTGTACTATGTGCACGACGGGCTGGGCAGCGTGCGGCAGCTACTCGATACCACGGGTCAGGTACAGACCAACTACGCCTACGATCCCTTCGGCGTGCCCGTGGTAGTAGGCGACGTCTCCAACCCCTACCAGTTCACCAGCGAGGCCTGGGACGAGGAGGTGGAGTTGCTGTACCTGCGGGCCAGGTACTATCAGCCCGAGACGGGGAGGTTCATCACCAAGGACCCGTGGGAGGGAGACGTGTGGACGCCGAGCACGCTAACACCGTACGCCTACGTGACAAGTGATCCGGTCAACTTGGTGGATCCGAGCGGGCTCCAATGTGTGGGGCCAGGCTGTCCACAGCGCGCACCTACACCCACGATGGGGCCAGAACCACAGCAGATAGCGCAGCCAACACCCCCACCGATCTCACCTACAGACATCCAGCAGGACACGATCGACTGCGAGATCAGAACCAGACCGTCAATCAGACGGTCCACTCCCACACCTACGCCTAGTGCCACGCGGATCCCTGAGACGCGCGTGAGAGCTCTTGGAGACCAGGGAGAAGTTCTTCTCCACCAGAGAACTGTCGTCTCCCATGAACGCATAATGTCATTCATCGTGCTGTTTGCTGCAAGGGTCGACGTGGGGACAGTGCAAGGCCGCGAAAAGGGGGGCCAAATCCTACTTCCCGTGGTAGGGCGGGTCAAATCCGGCTTGACAGCGATGGTTTCGACGTACAACAACGGCACCTATGTTGACATGTTCGACACATATGATACGAATGGTCTGGAGCCATTCGACGCGATCTTGGCCTTCCCCTCGTTGCTGATGAGATCGGTGGAGGTAAGGGCGCCTGCCGCAGATAGTCCACATGGACCACGTCTCTTCCCGGAAGGTATCCCAGCACGACGGACGGGCGAGGGACACCTGGACCCGGGAGAATGGCTCGACGGCGCTGAAGGTCATCCATCGAAAGTGGTGATGAGCCTCTGGGTACAGGGACTTACCGAGCGCGGAATCGTCGTGACCTGGGGCGATTATCGCTTGGGCTCGGGAGTCACTTCCTACGAGGTGCCCATCCCAAGTGAGTAGCGCAACGCTCGTCTATGCGTTGTCCCAAGGCCGGTAGAACAGCAGCAGAGGCGGGGGGCTGCTGGCAGACGTTGGCCAAGTGCCCGCCGGGCGCGGGAGCAGGCGCTGCTATCTGAAGCAGAGCGACGTGCAACTGGCCTAGTGGAAACGAACGTGCACGATCCAGCGGGTCTTCATAGCGGGCATATCACGCCAAGGTGCTAGGATGATGAGGAGTGCTGGCTTGTTGAGGATGTGCTTCCTCGCCAGCGTCGCGCTTTGCTGCTGCGGCGTGCTGTTCTCGCGGCTCAGTACTTCGTTGAGCCAAGCGCCCCCTGTTGTCTTCGACCCTACAGCGAGCGACTACTACGGTGCCGGCGTTGCCCACTATGCCTCGGGCGGGTACGAACAAGCCATCGTTGACTTCACGGAGGCCATTCGCCTTGACTCCAACTTCGCCGAGGCCTACTACGATCGGGCGCTTGCCCACCGCAACCTGGGCGAGTATGAGCAGGCCATCGCTGACCTGACGGAGGCCGTTCGCCTCGACCCGGACTTCGCTGACGCCTACTACGATCGCGGAGTTATCTACGGTGACCTCGGTGAGTACGAGCAGGCCATCACCGACTACAGCGAGGTCATTCGTATCAACCCCAACTACTCACGGGCCTACAACAATCGAGGGAATGTCCGCGCCGACCTCGGAAAGTACGAACAGGCCACCGCCGATTTCACCGAGGCCATTCGCATTGATGCGACCTACGGCGAGGCGTACTACAATCGAGGGACTGTTCACTATTACAGGGGCGAGCACCAGCAAGCCATCCGGGACTTCACCGTGGCGATTGGTATTGACCCTAGCTTCCACCAGGCCTACTACAATCGGGGGCTTGCTTACTACGACATAGGCGACTACGAGCGGGCGATGGCGGACCTGAACTCATACTTGCTTCTCGCACCGCCTGAGGACGAAGCTTCCAGAACGCAGGCCCAGCAATGGATCCGCGAAATGCAGGAATACCAACAGATACCAGGGGAAATCCCGGCGCCGTCCACGACCTGACCATGATCGACCACGCCAACCGGCTGACGCAGGTCACGCAAGGGCCCCAAACCACCCAGTTCGCCCACAACGGCGATGGGGCAAGGACCAGCAAGACCGTGAGTGGAGACACCACCCAGTACGTCCTGGACCTGGCGGCTACGCTGCCCGTGGTCGTCAGCGACACCGAGGCCGTGTACCTCTACGGGCTGGACATCATGGCCCAGCAGCAAGCTGAGCGGCAGTACTACTTCAGCGACGGGCTGGGGAGCCTGCGGCACCCTTCGACTGGGCTCAGGGCAGGCCTACTCGACAGCGCAGGTGAGGTACAGGCCAACTACGCCTACGATCCCTTCGGCGTGCCGGTGGTAGCAGGCGACGCGTCTAACCCCTACCAGTTCACCGGCGAGGCCTGGGACGAGGAGGTGGAGTTGCTCTACCTGCGGGCCAGGTACTACCAGCCGGAGACAGGCAGGTTCATCACCAAGGACCCGTGGGCGGGGGACGTGTGGAGGCCGGGGACGCTGAACCGGTACGTGTACGTGACCAACAACCCGGTCAACCACACGGACGCTAGTGGAATGGAGGGCTCGGACCCTCTCGGGTTACAGGATGGTGAGTGGAGAGAACCCCGCACCTATCCGCTCGCTCCAGGGGAGTTGGAGGGCACTTGGGACTACCGAGACTTGACGCTGTGGCTGCACAAAGAAATGAGGGCGAATGTCGATAGTCCAGAGGCGAGGGCGATACGAAGCCTCTTGGTTGACACCGGCCCCATAGTGACATCGTCGAACGCCAAGTACAAAGCCGCAGGCATCAGGTTGTGGAACAGCTTGGTGGCGGACAGCTGCAGATGGGATTTCAAGCACGCCATCTGGGAGCGGCTCGGCGACCCTATCATGCTACGTCATCTTGCGTCCCCTAGCGGCGAAGGAGGCTACCACTGGTACGAGTACTCGGTTCCCGGCAATATCTTCTTCGGCTGGATGGGCATGGCGGTTGGCCTCTCTGACAACTTTCTCCACCTTGGCGCCGGATACGCCGAGATGGTCGATCCTGCGCATCAGGAAAGGCAAGACTGCGACATTACAACCAAGGTCCCCATCCCCAATCTTGCCACTGGTGAGCCGGAGACTAACGTATGCATCAATCGCGACTGGGTGTCCACTGGCCTTGATGAGCCAGGTGACTGGTGGAACGTGGAGTTTGGCATACGCCTGTACAAGACATACGGTCCCCATCTGAGCTACACAGACCTCCTGTCGTTCTTGGGCAGTAATGGTGGCATGCTCACTCCTGGCGCGACACCGAGGGACGAGGGTAGTCACAATGGAGGGAGACCTGTGGCTGGCACTGAAGGAGCAGCGTGTAGGTGGCCCTACGAGGCGGGTTGCGTCAACGGCTCCGGTTGCTCTGGGAGATAGCGATGAAGGGTTGTGCTTCTTGGGCCAAATGGTTCGTTATAGGTGTCTCGACGCTGCTTGTTGTGAGTTCGGCGCTACTCTGTCGCGTCGTAACTGGAGTGGACGAAGGGCCTGTACCAACGCCGACCTTCCCTCTAGAGGACCTATTGCTGGATACCTCGGCATTCCCAGAGGGTTGGTACCTGCCTACTGGAGAACCTTCCGATCCTCCCGGAGGGTTCGGCCTCCGCACGGCACTCACGTTCTCTCCGTCCGGCTCTGGCGGCATTGCGCTTCACGAAGCATCCGTCGCCAGGAATCCGGAGGAGGCCGCCGAGGGATATCAGAAATGGGAGGGATTGTGGTTTTCTGACAGGGAGGGCTATTGCACGTGGGCTGTTCCCTCTGAGTTCACGTACCAGAGTCCGGTCGCTGATCAGTATCGTCTCGCGTGTTGCATCCGCCAACAGGAGGGCGGTGACCAAACCTGCCAGGCAGTGGGTCAGTACGGGCGATACCTGATTCGGTTTCATACCTATATGAATCCTGAAAGCATGACCTATGCCGACCTTGAGCACGTTCTGGTTGCCATCGATGAGCGTATGGCCCTGTATCTGGAGAAAGACACGTACTGAAAGCTGTCTTCAAAGGGGAATGACCCCGGAGGGTGACAATTCGAACCTTAACAACCCAATTCGCCTACAACAGCGATGGCGTGAGGAGCAGCAAGACCGTGAGCGGAGACGCCACCCAGTACGTCCTCGACCTGGCAGCCACACTGCCCGTGGTGGTCAGCGACACCGAGGCCGTGCACCTCTACGGGCTGGACATCATCGCGCAGCAGCAGTCGGAAAGGCTGGACTACGTGCACGCCTGCCTGGGCAGCAAGCCGCGCTGACTCGCATGCTTCGATACGGCCTGTGGCCTACTCAGCATGCTGTCTTGACGGCCCTTGGTTGGAGTCCTGAGCCTGGCACGGACGCGGTCGCTTCTCCCCCCCCCACCCAAGCCCTCCCCCTTTTGAGGGGGAGGGCTTCCAAAGGAGTTCCCCTCCCTTGAGGGGAGGGGATTGAGGGGAGGGTGAGCCTAACGGCGCTATCGTAGCGCCTCCGCAAGGCCCTTCAGACAAGAAGCCTCCCGGGCATCTGTGCGATACCACGGGAGGCTTTCGCTGCTGTCGGGTCGGACTACGCAAGACTGGTCAAAGGCTCAGAATAGATCCTCGTCCAGGCGGGACCCCCCCTGGGGCCTGGTCCAGATGGTCTTGTAGCGGTCCGGCTCTTCCTCGAAACACTTCTGGCAATCCTCCGAGTCGGGGTCGACGACCACCGGCTCCAGATGGACCTCCAGCCCCATCTCCTCGTACATGTTGACAGCCTCGCTCAGGCGCGGCTCGTCTGTCCTGAACTGCCTGATCCATCCTTGGGCGACCAGTTCCTCTTGTCTGGTCTTCGCTGCTTCTGCCATTCTCAAACCTCCAGGCCGCGCCTCCACCTCGCTCAGGCGTTGGTAGCAGGCGTCACGCGCCTACGCCAGATCCAGCTTCAGGTTCAGGGTGTTGGCGGCCACGAAGCCCCGATCGGCGAAGAAGCTCAGCAGGTCCGTGTCGGACCAGTCGACCAGAGTACGGACCTTGTTCACGCCGGCCTTGTGGACAGTCGTCTTGAACTCGTCGAGCAGGTAGCCCGCCACTCCCTGCCGCTGGAAGTCGGGGTCCACG
>Ga0315539_1001953_pt1 | contig 14964 bp, 15 predicted proteins | sample SalMarSW160150MG_FD_203097 | JGI IMG/M metagenome (GOLD analysis project Ga0315539, IMG submission 203097) | Salt marsh sediment microbial communities from the Plum Island Ecosystem LTER, Massachusetts, United States - Salt Marsh Sediment SW1601-150 ... | reverse complement strand
TCAACCTTGATTTTCATTGTCGGAAATTGTATTGGTACTACTATTCCAACATACTGATTATCAAGGTTTTATACTAATAAAAGAACGCATATTTATTAACAATTACACTGTAAGATATTAACAATCAATTAGTTAATATTTTTTGTCATGTACTAAGCTGTTTTAATACAAAAAAAGCTTTGTAAAATGACTCTATAGATAATTATTCTTAAGTCATTTTAAAAGTTTTCAACAATATATCTTATGACTTATTTGCTGATATTTAGTGGTTTATATTTATTTACACAAATCCTTGTGTGTATTTAACAACAAGAAATTGCAAAACACCCATAAAAACACTACAAGAAATTTGTTTTTCTTATATTCTTTATTTATATTTGCAAAGACAAGAAAATATAACTCTTGTGTTTATAACCAGACATTACGCATCATGGCAAGAAAAGAACTAATACAGGAATTGAAAATAAGAGAAAAAGAGCTTATTGAAGAATTAGAGGCAATCCAAAGAATATTGCAGTCTAATATAATTAAAGATTCTATTGGTGAAGAAGGAGGTGAAGGGGGAATGATAAGAACTAAATTTCCCGTCACTGACAAAGGCAAAAAATCATGGGAAGACTACATTATAGATGTTTTAAAAAAGATCGGTGGCAAGGGCAAGTCAATCGAAGTTACAGAAGCAATTGTTAAAGCTAATCCCGACATACCAGAAGATAGGATTAGTCATGCAGTTCGACATCATTTGTCAAAACTATTAAAATACAGGAAAATTGATGCTAAAAAAAGTAATATCAAAAGTGAGGGTTATGAATACTTCATAAAATAAAAAGGAAACCGCGGCAACGGTTCCCCTTTTAATTGTTCTTTGCTGGTACTTTAGGTCAGTAATTTCCCCTTGTCAAGGACGATTAGCGAGTTCGAATCTCGCTACCAGCTTATTTTAATGGGGAGTGGCTAGGAAGCAAAAAAAGGGTTCGCACCTTTGAATAGGGTTCAATTCCCTCACTCTCCACTTATACAAAAGTAAACAAAAAAATAATAAATACAAATATTTTATGTATAAGACTGAAAATTAGATTAATAAAAACCCCTGTGCTACCAAGGGGCAACCAAACAAATGTTCCACCGCTAAGATCAAACAAAATGAATGGCATTACAATATTACAAATTTCTGACCGAAAAATAAATCCATTAGGGGGAATAAATTTCATTATTTCGGCAATGATAGAGAAGAAAATAGATGAACTTATTGACAAACAACTTGGTAAAAGAACAAAGCAGGCTCAATTTTCTTATTCTTATATTATACTTGGTTGGATTTATTCCAACCTGTGTGGAGCAGAACGTATCGAAGATATTCAACAATGCAGGAGTTTATTTAATATCCCAAACCTGAAAATACATTCTTCTGATAGAATTAGTCAGATTTTCCGGTCAATGGTAATCCAAATAGAGATTTTTAATTCTACGAGGGGTGTAAAGCACCAGTTCAATATTAATGCTGGTTTAAGTAACTTTATGCTCAATCTTATTCTAAAACTCGGAATGCTAAAGAAAAACACAGATTATACGTTAGATTATGATAATACAGTCATTGATTGTGAAAAATATGCTTCAAAACCAACATATGTAAAGACAAAATGCTATCAGCCAGGAGTATGTTTCATAAATAAGCTACCCATATTTTTTATAAACCGAAATGGTAATAGAGTGGCATCTTAAAAAATAAAGGACACTATATAAAGAGGGATAAATTTATTTGGGAAAAAGGTATTTCTGTTCGCAAATTAAGAAGTGATTCAGCCGCATCTGCCAGAGAATTATTTGAATATCTGGATGAACATCCGAATATTGAATATTACATTAAATTTCACAAACGCAGGAATCAGCCAATAATAGCCTTTTTAGTAAGGAAATGGGAAGAATTGCCCAATTACGGAATATATATCGGTTGTATTTACTATAGGCTAAATGGACAAAAAAGATGCTTTATTGTCACAAAAAAAATTTACGATCCAGACCATAATAAGTATATGGCCATATTAACCAATAATGAGACACTATCTGATAAAGAGGTATATTTCTTTTATAATAAAAGAGGGGCAATAGAAAGAAATTTTGATGACCTGAAGAATAATTTTAACTGGAGGAGGCTTCCGTTCAATTTTCTTAATGAGAATACTATATTAATGATTCTAAGTGCTATTGCATACATAGTTTATCAATACATTATTAATTCCTTTAGCAAAAAAGTGGACTTTATAAAAAAGAATTTCTGGTTAATGAATTTTATTTTTCACCTTATTATTGTTGGATCGGAGTGGATTAGTCCACAAACATTAAGATTATATACTGAAAAAGGATATAATTTATTATTATGATTTTAGTTTTATTAATTGTCACCTTGATCGTTTTCTCTTGCGTTTTTTTTGAGTGTGCCGAGTAGCCTTGTCTTGTCTGCGATTAATTTCTTCTTTTTCTTTTTTTGCTTTTTCATATTCAACTTCAAAATTAATCCGAGCGACAGAAGGCGTTCTAAAACTCATGGTTGTTTTATTATTCACATTAGTAATAGCAAAATCTCCCTTATTTATTATGCTCATACCTATAATAAATTCATCATCGGCAAGTGTGCTTCCTACTAATGTACTTTCACCCATGAATGAATCACCATTAGGAAGGAATAGGTTCACCAAATATTCAGGGGACATCTCATGGCTTGTAACACCAACAACTATTTTATATGAGATTAATACAAGATTTAATTTATCAGCCAAGTTTCTTGAAATTAAGCATCCTTCAGAACCTGTATCCCATACTCCAACGCATTTAATGCCATGTTTATTTTTGAAGTCTTCTGGATTAGAAATTGTTATGTCACAGTAGATTTCAGTTGCTTGGTTTGATAAATTTATATGAAGACATTTAGATTTTAAAATTTTGTCTCTCATATATATCAAGCTGGCGCGATTATTCGAGATCGCTGATGGTAAGTATAACTGTCATTACCTGGTGAACACTCAATAATCAAGAAAGTGCCGGGTTTATATTTTTTTATAGAATCAAGGTATGCGGCCATTTTGCTATTGTATGCTTTGATGACTTGTTCGCCGATAATAACAATGACCTTGCCATTATACTTTTTCAGCAATTTTTCTTGATTGTCAAGGTAGTATTTAAATTCTTTTTTAAGCATTATTGACATTTTTACTACTTACATTATAATGCTTCATATCAAAATTACATAATCTTCTACAAATAAGACGCCAAATTTAAAGAAAAGTTGCACTGGTTATATTTTAAGCAAATAAATGTAGCTATTTTTTATCGTCTTTTTTTTTAATTTAATATTGCAAATATTAACACCTGCGGATGTTAAGTAAATACCTGGTTATTTAAATGGTCCGTTATTTGATAACTTTGCATGAGAATGTGTTACCAGTGAAACTTTTATTCCAGATATTAATTTTTGTGTTTCTGTTTGCCTGTGCGTCAGGACAAACAGATACAACCAGAACGAATAATGATACCGTTCAAAACCGTATCTACCTGCTGCAGAATGTAAATAGAGATGGAGAGGTTTTACCTGAAATTGAAATAAAGGAGGTTGTGGTTCTTGGTGATCAGCGTGGGAGTGAAAGAAGGATTAGATCACAGTTCAGGAAATATGAAAGGCTCGTTTATAATCTGAAAAAGGTATACCCCTATGCTGTTATAGTAAGGAACAGACTGGCGCAGGTAAATGCAGAACTTGCACGTATGGAAAATGAAAAGGATAGAAAAGATTATATTAAAAATGTGGAGAAGGATGTTTTCGGAGAATATGAAGATGACATCAGGAATATGACATTCACCCAGGGTAAGTTGCTTATCAAACTAATAGACAGGGAGACATATAACACTTCATATGACCTTATACGCCAGTACCGGGGTTTTATAAGTGCGGCCTTCTGGCAGGGGATAGCACGTATTTTCGGAACAAACCTCAAAGCGGAATATGATCCTTATGGTGAAGATATGCTTATTGAACTTATAATCCAGGATATACAGATGGGATTATTATGATCCTTTAAAACATAACCGGAAATCAGTGAAGAGAATTTTTATCGGGATAAAAATTGAACCTGAAGGAACATTGCTCAGAATGATCAATTCCCTGAAGGCTGTTTTATCAAATGATAAGATCAACTGGGTTGATCCGGCCAATATTCATATTACATTGGCTTTCCTCGGTGATACTGAAGAAGAGAGGATAAAGGTAGCGGCAATAATGCTCAGGGAGGTATGCCAGGGTTTTCGCGGGTTCAGCTTTAATCTGTCAGGAACAGGTGTCTATAAAAACTTCCATGATCCGCGGGTAATATGGACAGGCATTGATAATTCAGCAGAGTTGGGTAAGCTCAACAGCCTGATAATGACAGGATTGAAGGATATGGGATTCGGTATTGAGGAGCGATCTTTCAGACCCCATATTACAATTGGAAGGATTAAAACGTTAAAGGATACCGACCTGCTCAGAAGAACTCTTGAAAGATACAGGGATATAACTTTTCAAAATGTGTCAGTCAGGGAGGTTATTCTTTTTGAGAGTATCCTCAAACCTGGCGGCCCGGAATATAGATCATGCGGGATATTCAGGTTATTGTAAGCGCCTGACCTTTATACTCCCTTACCCTTGACGATGACTCCTAATGTACAAATCAGTATTTTAAGGTCGAACCACATTGATCTGTGCTTCAGATAGAACAGATCATACCGGGCCCTTTTAACCATCTCTTCTACATTTGAAGCATAACCGAATTTCACCTGGCCCCAGGATGTAATGCCCGGTTTAACCTTTTGCAGTTCAATATATTCAGGTTCTGTAAGCACAATCTGATCAATAAAGAACTGACGTTCCGGCCGTGGCCCTACAATTGTCATATCTCCCTTTATTACATTTATGAAATTCGGAATCTCGTCAATACGGTATTTTCTGAGGAATCTTCCTATATTTGTTACTCTCTCTTTACTGTTTCCCGAAAGAAGGTGCCTCCCGTTTTCAGAATTATACTTCATGGATCTGAATTTGTATATAAGAAAAGGCTTCCCGTTTTTACCAATCCTGTCCTGTGTATAGATAACTGGTCCCCTGCCGGAGATCTTAATGCCTGCTACAATTATTACTATCAGCGGACATATAACTATCAGGATGATCACCGATAAGAAAGGATCAGTAATACACCGGATCCGGTCATAGAGGCTTATGCTGCCTTGCATAGAATCACTAATTTTGTTTATACAGGCTGAATCAGGTTTCGTAATCAATAATGAAAAAAATTTATTTTTTGATTGCATGAAGGTAAAAATTTTTATTAACCTGTGATAAGCTGCATGCATCCGGTTAAACAATTTTCCTATTTTTGTCCTTTACGAAAAAATGAGAAGTGACCATATAGACGATTCTTTTGAGGCAAAGGGCAAAAGAAAAAAACTGGTCGATGAACTACGCAGAAAGGGGATAGATGATGAAGAGGTGCTGAAGGCTATTGGAACAGTTCCCAGGCATATCTTCATGGATCCAGCTTTTCTGAATCATGCTTACGTCGACAAGGCTTTTCCCATAACATCAGGACAGACAATCTCTCAACCCTATACTGTTGCCATTCAAACTTCGCTGCTTCAGGTAAAAAAGAGAGATAAGATACTTGAAATAGGTACCGGGTCGGGTTATCAGGCAGCAATACTTTCAGAAATGGGAGCAAAAGTATATACTATTGAACGATTCAGGGAACTGTATCTTAAAGCACAGGTCAAATTTGCCTCGCTCGGCTTTTCTGCTGACTTCTTTTATGGCGATGGTTATGAAGGCAAGCCACAGTATGGGCCTTTTGACGGAATAATCATTACAGCAGCAGTTTCGGAAATACCCGGAACCCTTCTGAATCAACTTAAAACCGGTGGCAGGCTTGTAGTTCCTCTCGGAGGAGGTGGAACACAGGTTATGACCCTGGTACAGCGGACAGGAGAAGATACTTTTGATTATTCCTCTCACGGATTTTTTGCTTTTGTCCCAATGCTTAAAGGGAAAGTGAACGGATAATGTATTGTTATGGAAATATCTAAACTTGTCTTTTGCCCTCTTAATGTCAACACATATATCCTTTCTGATAAGGATGGTAAATGTGCCATAATTGACTGCAGCTGCTACGATGAGGGTGAATTTGAAGAACTTGATTACCTCATCAGGCATAAAAACCTTGTACCTGTTCTGTTACTGAATACACACTGTCATCCTGATCATATCTTCGGTGACAGGATGTTACTTGAGAAATATGATCTTAGAGCTTACTGTCACGCCGATGAAGAAATGAACAGGATAAATGCACAACAATATGCATTGTTTTTTGGTTTGACAATGGATACACCTGCTGATCCAGCCGGTTTTATTATTGATAAACAGGTAATCTCATTCGGATCGGAAACCCTACTTGCATTGCATGTGCCGGGACATGCTCCGGGAAGCCTTGCTTTTTATAGTGAAAAAGAGAAGGTTGTATTTACGGGTGATGCTCTTTTTGCAGGAAGCATTGGAAGGAGCGATATTCCCGGCGGTGATCATAATACACTCATTGAGAGTATTAAGAGAGAGCTTTTTACCCTCCCTCCTGAAACTGTTGTATATCCCGGACACGGTCAGGCAACAAATATTGAAACGGAAATGAACAACAATCCCTACTTCAGGTAAAGTAAATACCTGTATTTTTGCAGGACATTCCTGCAGATGATATTAATAGTTAGAATTATTAAGTGAAGAATATGTATTAAGCAAAAACAAAAATATATGTCTCTTGATAAATTTGTAAACCGTCATAACGGCCCGCGCCATCATGAATTGCCAAAGATGCTTGAGGTTATCGGCGTGGATTCTTTAGAACAGTTAATTGACAAGACACTCCCGCCAAAAATAAGACTATCAAAGTCGTTAAAACTACCCGAAGCAATTAGCGAATTTGAGTATCTGAACCATATCAGAAAACTCGGAGCAAAGAATAAATTATTCCGTTCTTTTATAGGCCAGGGTTATTATGGAGTGGCATTGCTGTCGGTTATTATACGCAATGTACTGGAGAATCCTTCGTGGTACACTTCATATACTCCCTATCAGGCTGAAATATCACAGGGACGGCTTGAGGCCCTTTTGAATTTTCAGACAATGGTTATTGAGCTTACCGGGATGCAAATAGCTAATGCCTCATTACTTGATGAATCTACAGCAGCTGCCGAAGCTATGATAATGATGTTTAACGCACGGTCGCGGGCAGCGGTTAAGACAGGGGCAAATAAGTTTTTTGTTGATGAAGATATCTTCCCTCAGACTATGGAAGTGATTAAAACACGATCTAAACCTCTTGGTATTGAGATTATTACAGGAAAATATAATGAGGTACAATTTGATGAAGTATTCTTCGGGGCATTTGTTCAGTATCCTGCTGCATCTGGAGTGATCAGGGATTACAAGGAGTTTACGGAGAGGGCTCATTCTGCCGGAACCCTGGTGGGCGTTGAAGCTGACCTTATGAGTCTGGCAATACTGATTCCCCCGGGAGAATGGGGTGTGGATCTTGTTGTAGGTTCAAACCAGAGATTCGGACTGCCAATGAGTTTCGGAGGACCTCATGCCGGATATTTCGCCACAAGGGATGAACTTAAAAGGAACATACCGGGTAGAATTATTGGAGTGTCGATTGATGTCCAGGGAAACAGCGCATTAAGAATGGCACTGCAGACGAGAGAACAACATATTAAACGTGAAAGAGCAACCTCAAATATATGCACAGCCCAGGCTCTCCTGGCAACCATGAGCGGTATGTATGCCCAGTACCATGGACCGGAAGGATTGAAAAAAATTTCGACTCATATCCACAGGTCGGCATGTACACTTGACTGTTCATTGAAAGATCTTGGCTATGATCAGTTAAATACCATCTTTTTCGATACAATAAGGATCAGGGTGAATAATGTAGATAATATTAAAAACCTGTCTGAAGCCGCAGGAATAAACTTCTTTTACCCTGATGAAAGTACAGTTAGCATTAGTACCGACGAAATAACCTCTTTCTCCGATATAAATAATATCCTTGAGATCTTTGCCAGGGATGCAGGTAAAAAACATGAACCGGTAAATACTTACTGTGACTGCAAATGTCTTGATGAAAAATTCCTGAGAAAATCAGAATATCTCAAGGGTGCTACCTTCAACAGCTACCACAGTGAAACGGAGATGATGCGTTACATAAAAATGCTGGAAAGAAAGGATTTTTCTCTTACTCACAGCATGATATCCCTTGGCTCATGTACAATGAAACTGAATCCGGCAACTGCAATGTTTGCAATGAGCTGGCCGGAATTTGCCGATATACACCCTTTTGTTCCGAAAGATCAGGTTCCGGGATATTACCAGCTTATGGATGAACTGGGTGACGTATTAAAAGAAATCACCGGCTTTTCGGCTATCTCCTTTCAGCCTAATTCAGGTGCTGCCGGTGAATATACAGGACTGATGGTCATAAGGGAATACCATCATAGCAGGGGTGAATCTGGAAGGAATGTAGTTCTTATCCCATCATCGGCACACGGAACAAACCCGGCAAGCGCTGTGATGGCAGGTATGCAGGTTGTAGTTATTGATTGTGATGAAAAGGGCAATATAAATGTTGAAGATCTGAAGAAAAAAGCAGAAGAGAATAAAGAAAAACTGGCAGCATTTATGATAACATATCCTTCAACACATGGTGTTTTTGAGGAGGCTGTCGTTGAAATGACAGAAATCATCCATTTAAACGGTGGGATGGTATATATGGATGGAGCAAACATGAATGCACAGGTGGGACTTACCAGTCCGGGATACATAGGGGCAGATGTCTGTCATCTGAATCTTCACAAGACATTTGCCATACCGCATGGAGGCGGAGGTCCGGGCATGGGTCCGATACTTGTAAATGACAAACTGGCATCATTTCTGCCCGGACATCCACTGGTGAAAACCGGCGGAAGCCATGCTACAACAGCTATAGCCTCGGCTCCTTTCGGGAGCGGTCATATACTTACAATATCACATGCTTATGTACTTATGATGGGCCGCGACGGGCTCACGGAGGCAACAAAATATGCTATACTAAATGCAAATTACATTTCCTCTTCGCTTAAAAAATGGTATAAAACACTCTATACAGGAGCCTCCGGATTTGTGGCACATGAACTGATTCTTGACTGCAGGAATTTTAAGGCGGAGGCCGGTATAACTGAAGCAGATATTGCCAAACGCCTTATGGACTATGGTTTCCATGCACCAACACTTTCATTTCCGGTACATGGCACCTTGATGGTGGAGCCAACAGAATCCGAATCCCTCAGGGAACTGGATAAATTCATTGATGCTATGAAATCGATCTGGAAAGAAATACAGGAAATAATTGAGGGCAAAGCTGACCGGGATGATAATGTACTTCATAATGCACCCCATACAGTAAGAGTTGTCACCGCTGATGTATGGGATCATAAATATGACCGTCAAAAAGCCGCGTTCCCTGCCGGATGGATAATAGAAAACAAATTCTGGCCATCAACAGGTCGTATTGATGATGGCTATGGAGACCGTAACCTGATCTGTACCTGCGATCCCATTGATTCATACAGATTGGAGACATTAAAATTCTGAACCTGGGTAGCAGGATAAAATAATATTGTTATTGCAGAAATAATTTATTTAAATTAGTCGATAAATTATTTTGAGTTAGATTATAGTTAGTACTATGCGTAATTCTTTATGGGATGATCTAATAAAGCTTATAGAGGGGGAGAAACTGAGTTATCAGCCTACAGGATTTATTATTGATAGTCCCTGGATACCAGGATGGTATGGTATTTCAGCAATTGATTACTATACATCCGATGAAATTTGGTTAAAAGCTAATCTTAAGGTAGTAAACACATTTCCTGACACGTGGTTTATGCCGGGATTCTGGTCAGAATATGGTATGTGCACCGAACCATCTGCTTTCGGATCAAGGATGATATTTCTCGAAAATGAATTCCCTCATGCTGAAAAAGTTAATACAGGGGATATCGATACACTGCCACAACCAAATGTTAAAACCGACGGATTACTGCCTTTTATTATCAGAAGACTGAAGAATAATGAAAGAGCAATAAGGGATGCTGACCACCAGATAAGGTTTGCTGTAGCCAGAGGACCATTCAACATAGCAAGCTTTCTGATGGGTACAACAGAATTCATGATGGCTCTCGCCCTCGATCCTGATGGTATTCACAGGCTTCTTAACAAGATCACTGATTTTATTTGCGACTGGTTAAACTGGCAGAGAGAGTGCTTCCCATCGATAGACGGAATACTTCTGCTCGACGACATTATAGGCTTTGTCGGGGAAAATGAATTCCAGGAATTTGTAATCCCCTGTTTCAAGAGGATATTTGAAGTAACAGGAGCCAGAGTGCGTTTTCTGCATAATGATGCCGAGGGATTGATCACGGCCCGTCATCTTAAAGAGATGGGCGTTAACATGTTTAATTTTTCATACAAGCATTCGATGGGAGAGATAAGAGACCTTGCAGGACCTGAGGTCATTCTGGCAGGAAACATACCGCCAAGAGATATAATGGCTGCCGGAACACCCGAACAGGTTGAAGCTGCTGTGCTGAAAGCATTTGACGAAACGGTAAACCATGATAATGTTATCTGGTCAGTAGGAGGAGGGATGGCTCCTGATACCCGGGATGAAAATATACACGCATTTATCACAACAGTTAAAAACAAATCAAAACAGATATAAACAGACTGATTTTATTCAATAATTCAGATGAAAATGAAAAGCTTGCTTTTATTAATCCTCCCGGTACTGATCCTGTCATCATGCGGATCCGGAGGATCAAAAAAACAACCTGATAAAAAATCAAAGGATACCATGCAAAAGGGTTATCTGGTGCATCTTATGACTGTTAATCCGGGACATTTTCATGCTGCCCTGGTCCAGAAGATAATGTACGATAAGATTTCACCTGATGTATATGTTTATGCTCCTGATGGCCCTGATTGTCAACAACATATTGACAGGATTAACTCTTACAATAACCGTCCGGATAATCCCACAGAATGGAATGAGATTGTCTATACCGGTGAAGATTTCCTGGATAAAATGCTGGAAGATAAACCGGGCAATGTAGTGGTATTATCAGGTAATAATAAGAAAAAAGATGAGTACATACTGCGATCTTTGGATGCAGGACTGCATGTGCTGGCAGATAAGCCCATGATTATTCAACCTGAGGATTTTATACTGCTTGAACAGGCTTTTTTAATCGCAGAAGATAAAAGGGTTCTGCTTTATGATATTATGACTGAAAGATATGAGGTGACAACTGTACTTCAGAAACTTCTTTCTTCACAGGAGGAGATTTTCGGAAAACTGATGACCGGAACAAAAGAGGAACCGGCAGTAACAAAAGTAAGTATACACCATTTTTCAAAGATAGTATCGGGAACACCCCTGTTGCGTCCGGCCTGGTTCTTTGATGTTGAACAGCAAGGCGAGGGGATAGTTGATGTGACGACACATCTTGTTGATCTTATACAATGGGAATGTTTCCCGGAACAAATACTTGATCCGTCCGATATTAATATGGTTGAAGCAAAAAGATGGCCCACAATAATAAATAAGGAGGAATTTAAAAAGGTTACCGGCCTTGAAGAATTTCCCGATTACCTTCAGAAGGATATAAAGAATGGAAAACTGAATGTTTTTGCCAATGGTGAAATGGCATACCAGATCAGGGGAATCTGGGCCAAAGTATCTGTATCATGGAATTACGAGGCGCCACCGGGCGGCGGAGATACCCACTACTCGGTCATGCACGGAACCGGATGTGATCTTGTTATCAGGCAGGGAGCTGAAGAGAATTTTATACCTGCACTTTATATTGAGAACATAAAGGGAACCGGTATTGACGATTTTAAGACAAAGCTTGAAGAGAAACTGGCAACCTTTCCCTATGATAGTCTTTCCGTTGAAGCTATGAATGAAAATGTGTTGAAAATCATCATACCGGGGAAGTACAGGACAAATCATGAAGAGCATTTTGGAGAGGTTACTTCGAGGTTTCTTGAATACCTGAAAGAGGGGGCACTTCCGGAATGGGAGGTGGCAGGAATGTTAACAAAGTACTATACCACCACAAGTGCATTAAAGAAGGCAAAGGAATAAAAAAGCCCTAAAGCCTTAATGCCCTAATACCCTAATACCCTAATACCCTAATACCCTAATACCCTAATACCTTACAGTAAACAAATCTTCGATAACCATCGAGTAAAGATCCTGCAGATCAATGCCGGCAGCTTCAGCCTGTTTTGGGATTATGCTCTCAGTAGTCATCCCCGGTACGGTATTGATTTCCAGGAAAAAGGGCTTTTCATCGGTTATGATAAAATCTACTCTGACAATACCCTTGCAATCAAGCAGATCGTAAATTTTTGAACTTAATTCCTGTATTGTCCTGGTTAATTCAGGAGACAACTTTGCCGGGGTAACCTCATCAGATTTTCCGGGAGTATATTTCGCTTCAAAATCGAAAAATTCATTTTTGCTTATTATCTCGGTTACAGGTAGTATGAGAGTCTTTTTATGAGTCTTGATAATCCCGCATGCAACCTCCCTTCCATTCATAAATGTCTCGATCAGAACCTCATCACTTTCCTTAAATGCAGTCGCAACAGCAGATATCAGCTTATCCTTGTCCCTGACCTTTGTCACCCCGAAGCTCGATCCGCTGTCATTGGGTTTTACGAAACAGGGTAAACCTGTGTGTCCGATAATATTTTCCGGATCAATCTGGTCATCTTTTCTTATCAGGACAGCTTCAGCCATAGGAATCCTGTATTCTTTCAGAAACAGCTTGCAGGCCTGTTTGTTAAAAGTGAGAGCAGAGCAGAAAAATCCGCAGCTGCTGTAAGGGATCTGCATCATATCAAAGTAGCCCTGGAGCAGACCGTTTTCACCCGGAGACCCGTGAATAGCTATAAAAACAGCATCAAACCTGATTTTTGAATCATCAACAATAAGAGAAAAGTCGTTCTTGTCGATGGAATGATAACGCCCCTTTTTATCTTCCCAGTACCAGTTTACACCCCTGATCATAATAATATAGATAGTGTACTTTTCAGATAAAACGTTGCTGACCGCAGCGGCACTTTTTACAGATATCTCATATTCCGAGGAATCTCCTCCTGCAACAATGGCAATGGTTCTCATCCGTTTCCTGTATTATCAAATCAAAATTAATCATAAATGTAAGTTAAATGATATTATTTACCTTTGATAAAACATTAAGAATATAAAAAATGGGAAAGGATTATTTGACTAATTCTCTTCCTGATATATATTTCCGCCATTTATCAATTACCTGCTGCATATCCTCAGGTAATTCTGAATCAAAAGACATTCTTTTCCCGGTTACCGGGTGATCAAATGCCAGTGACTTTGCATGAAGGGCCTGGCGTGGAAGTATTTTAAAGCAGTTTTTTACAAACTGCTGGTATTTGCTGAATGTTGTTCCTTTAAGGATCCTGTCCCCGCCGTATTCGTCATCATTGAAAAGAGGATGGCGTATACTGCTGAAATGAATCCTGATCTGGTGTGTCCGGCCGGTTTCGAGCTTGCATTCGATAAGTGAAGTATAACCAAACTCCTCAATGATCTTATAATGTGTTATTGCCGGTTTTCCCTGGCTGCCGTCAGGGAACACCTGCATGATCTTCCTGTTACGGATATTCCTTCCCACATTGCCTGTTATTGTGCCTTCCCGGGGATCGGGAGTGCCCCATACCAGCGCAATATACTTTCTGTCGGTGGTGCGTTCGTAGAACTGCCTTGATAGTCTGTTCAGAGCGAGTTCATTTTTTGCAATGACAAGGATGCCCGATGTGTTCTTGTCAATCCTGTGTACAAGTCCCGGTCTCAGTTCTCCCGGGCTGAACAGAGGAAGATCCCTGAAGTGCCACATAAGTGCATTGACCAGAGTACCGCTATAGTTGCCATAAGCCGGATGCACAACCATTCCCGGCTCCTTGTTAACAACGATAACATCATCATCCTCATAGACAATATTAACCGGAATGTTCTCGGGAATGAGTTCTATTTCCCTGGGCGGACTCGGCAGTACTATCTGAACAATTTCATCCGGCTTGACCCTGTAATTTGGTTTCACCGGATTATTGTTCACCAGAATATTGCCGGCATTGGCAGCATTCTGTATACGTGTTCTGGAAATGTTTTCCATTCTGGCAAAGAGGTATTTGTCAATTCTGATAAGTGACTGACCGGGGTCAACGATGAACCTGTGATGTTCAAAAAGCTCCTGTTGTTCAACTAATTCCTCTTCAGCCATTTATGATGGTTACTTTGTCTTAACGAGACGGTTATATCCCTGCGGTCTTCCATTACTGCGTGCAGTTATAATATACAGACCTTCACGCAATGATGAAATATCGATTCTGTCTCCTCGCAGGGGAACATTTATCAGTTCCCGTCCCTGGAGGTCGAAAATGGAAATATTAAGCAGTCCTGCTTTCTGTGAATCACCGGGATCAATTATTATGAAGTCATTTGCAGGATTTGGCCAGAAGTGAAGTATATTATTATTTCTGTATCGCAGGTCATTGACTGAGGTAACAAGAGGAGGGCCCAAAACAGGCCTTATCATAACACTGCCTGATATCTGTGAAATGTTCCAGTCGCCGTTGATCCAGTAAAACTGCCTGCCGTTATGAGGTGTGTTAATATCAAGTCCTGCATTCAGGAATGCTTCTGATCTCTGTCTCCACCCAACATAGAATATATCATCAACAGGTACAGAAACAGGAAGTATGTAAGTGTGAAATCCGTTAAGGTTATCAGCCAGTTTAACCATAAC
>Ga0315539_1001952_pt1 | contig 14967 bp, 12 predicted proteins | sample SalMarSW160150MG_FD_203097 | JGI IMG/M metagenome (GOLD analysis project Ga0315539, IMG submission 203097) | Salt marsh sediment microbial communities from the Plum Island Ecosystem LTER, Massachusetts, United States - Salt Marsh Sediment SW1601-150 ... | reverse complement strand
AAAAAGCCCTGAGCATGGCCAAAAAGGGCGACAGCTTGGTCTTGGCAGGTAAGGGGCACGAGGATTATCAGATAAAAAAGGGCAGAAAAACCCATTTCTCCGACAAGGAGACGGTGCTGGAGTTGTTGAGGCAGTCGTCAGTCGGCACCAGGCAGTAGGCGGACAGAGGTTCGCAAATTTAGGTTCACGAAAGCAGCTTTTATGTTGATCATTTCTTTGAACGACGTGTTGAAGGTAACAGGTGGAAAACTCTGGAGTAATACTGAAATAAGCTCGGCCATTGCCGGAGGAATAAGCATAGACTCGCGCACCATAAAAAAAGGAAATCTCTTTGTGGCCATACCAGGCGAAAGATTCGACGGGCATCGGTTTGTTTCGGAAGCGACCAAGGGAGGCGCAAGCTTGGTGATTATGTCACAGGAGAAGATAGATCAGATTAGAAAAGAAGAACTCAGAGGAACACCAGCGGTGTTGGTGGAGGACACCAAGAAGGCTTTAAGGGACATAGCCTCTTGGCACAGAAACAAGTTTGAACTTCCCGCTGTGGCCGTGACCGGAACCAATGGCAAAACCACCACCAAGGACATGATCGCAGAGGTTTTGTCTTCTGAATTCAAGGTTTTGAAATCCATAAAAAGTTACAACAATCTGATTGGCGTTCCCTTGACCTTATTTGAGCTGAACAGAGACACAGAGGTTTTGGCCCTAGAGCTGGGAATGAGCAATCCGGGAGAAATCGGAATTCTGACCAAAACGGCCAAACCCGACCTGGGAGTCATTACCAATATAGGACCGGCACACTTAGAGTCGATGGAGACTCTGGAGAAAGTCGCACAAGCCAAATTCGAGCTTTTGGACAATATGCCTCCCGCCCATACTGCGGTTTTGAATGCTGACGATCAATTTCTGGCAGAAAGAATCAAAGAGGCAAAGGAAAAGACTGTAAGCTTCGCCATCGGAAAGGAAACCGATTTCAGAGCAAGTGAAATTACCACAAACGAAGAGGGATACATACGTTTCAAGGTTAACGGCAGAGTCGACATAAACTTAAGGCTCCTGGGAGAGCATAATGTGTACAACGCTCTGGCTGCTTTTGCGGTAGGGTCGCTCTTGGGAGTGGATGAGTTGCATATAAAGCGAAGCCTGGAGAGATATCAGCCCTCCGAACTGAGGATGGAGTTGGTCCGATTCGCCAACATCAAGGTCATAAATGACAGCTACAATGCCAATCCAGTTTCTATGGCCAATGCTTTGAGGACTCTGAAGCAAACCAAAAGCCAGGGGAGAAAAATCGCAGTGTTAGGAGATATGCTGGAATTGGGGGAAAAGACATTCGACTATCATTTCAAACTGGGAAGATCGGTGGTAGAATCCGGAGTGGATCTCCTATTGACCGTGGGAAAACACTCTTTGGCCATCGGAGAGGGAGCCCGGCGGCATGGAATGAAGGGGAAGAGAATATTGGCCTTTGATGACAACCAGAACGTGAGTGCTTATCTGCTTGAGAATCTAACGGCTGGGGATCTGGTTTTGATCAAGGGTTCAAGAAAGATGAGATTGGAAGAGGTGGTTTCAAATCTGAAGAGTCTGTATGGTCGCCAAAATTAGCTTAAAGAAAGTTGGAGCAGCGAGGCTTGTCTGGTACCGAGGCTCCGCACCAGGCGTCTCGCGCAAAAGATCGCTGCACGGGAGAGCCTCGCTGAGGTGCTGAGATTGACGAATCGGAGTTTATTGGTCACGGGTTCTCGGATCCCTGGCCAGAGTTCAGGGTAAGGGGGACCTGAACCAGGTAGAGGGGAGAAGATGCTTTACCACTTGCTTTTTCCGTTAAGTGAACATATCTCGTTCTTCAATATCTTCAGGTATATCACCTTCAGGACCGCCTGCGCCACCCTGACCGCCCTTCTGATCAGCTTGATCCTGGGCCCCTTCATTATCAGAAAACTGAAAGAAAGACACGTTCAGGAGAAGATCAGAGAAGAGGGTCCTGCGACCCACCAGGCAAAAGCGGGAACCCCTACCATGGGCGGAATCATCATATTGCTCTCCGTAGCCATTCCGACTCTGCTCTGGGCCAACCTGACCAACCCCTATACCCAATTGATCCTCTTGGTCACCATCTGGATGGGGCTTTTGGGTCTGATGGATGATTACCTGAAGGCGGTAAAACATGAGTCCAAGGGTATGGTGGGAAGAAAGAAGCTGGCTGGGCAGGTTGCCTTAGGGCTGCTTTTGGGCCTTTTGTTGCGAACCTTTCCACCTTCGGCAAATTTCGGGACCGCCTCCGATATTCTCTTCTTAAAGAATTATTTCGTCGATTTCGGGGTGTTTTACATCCCTCTCGTAATTTTGGTAATCACCGGAACGTCCAATGCGGTGAACTTAACCGATGGTTTGGACGGCTTAGCCATAGGCCTTGTCGGTCTATGCGCCTTCGCCTTTGCCGGCTTATGCTACATGACCGGACGGGTCGACTTCTCCCGCTATCTCTCCATAATATACTTGGACGGTGCAGGAGAGCTCACCATATTCTGCGGAGCGGTGGTGGGAGCTGCTTTGGGTTTCCTGTGGTTCAATGCCTATCCTGCTCAGGTTTTCATGGGTGATACCGGAGCCTTGGCTTTGGGAGGAGCCTTTGGGGCCATCTCGATCTTGATAAAAAAGGAGATGCTCCTTTTGATCGTGGGAGGCGTCTTTGTGGTCGAGGCGCTCTCCGTGATCATTCAGGTGTTCTCCTATCAGGTATGGGGAAAGAGAGTCTTCAGGATGGCACCCCTGCATCACCATTTTGAGCTTTCCGGCTGGAGTGAACCTCAGGTGGTCGTTCGCTTCTGGATTGCCGGAGCGATCTTGGCCCTTCTGACCTTAAGCACTTTGAAAATAAGGTGATATCTTTGATCAATGCATAACTCGACTTTTTACGCTTTTAAATTTGATCTCTTTCAGGATAGCCAAAAGGGTTTGTAGTTGCCCAATTCATTGGGCTTTCAGGAACAGGTTATGAGTCGAAGCACCTAAAGACAAGGTTTCTAGAAAAACCAGAATGTCACTGAATTCTTGGGCTTGCTCAAAATGAGGAAAGACAGGGTAACAGGAAAAAAGGTAGGAATTTTCGGGATGGCCAGATCCGGTGTAGCTTGTGCCAAGCTTCTGAAAAGCCTGGGAGCAACGATCTTTGTCACCGATGTCAAGTCAGGCAATCTTTTAAGCTCGGAAATGGCTCAATTGACGGAATCTGGCATTGATTTCGAGACAGATGGTCATACCGCCAAGGCGATCACCGACATAGATTATCTGATCGTCAGCCCGGGAGTTCCTCTGGACATCCCCATGTTGAAAGAGGCCCAGACGAGGGGAATACCCGTCTTTTCGGAGATAGAGGTAGCATTCTGGCTGACGGATGCCAAAATAGTGGGGATCACCGGGTCCAACGGAAAAACCACCACCACCACTCTGGTGGGGGAAATCCTCAAGGAGGAAAAAAAAGAGAGCCAGATAGGAGGAAACATCGGCATCCCGTTTTCAAGCCTGGTGGAAAAAGTCTCGCCGGAAGGAATCTTGGTTTTGGAACTATCCAGTTTTCAACTGGAGAGAATCGAGGAGTTCAAACCATACGTCTCGGCAGTGTTGAACCTCAGCGCGGATCACCTGGACCGCTATCCCGATCTGAAATCATACATCGATGCAAAACTGCGCATTTTCGAAAACCAGACGGATGCGGATTTTGCGGTCCTAAATGCGGATGATAAAAACAGCATGGAACTTGCCCTTTATTCCTCGAGCAAGAAGATATTCTTCAGTACCAAAAAGGAATTGGAACTGGGGGCTTTTGTCAAAGACGGAGTGCTGCTTTACAAGATGAACGGGAAAGGTGAGAAGATCATTGACACAAAGGAGATAGGAATCAAGGGACCTCACAATTTGTCCAATGCCGCTGCGGCTTGTGCCGTCTGTGCCGTCCTGGAGGTGAGTCCCGTCTCCATGAGGGAAACCCTAAAGCGGTTCAAAGGAGTGGAACACCGATTGGAGGAGGTGGCCACCCTGTCCGGAGTCAAATTCGTGAACGACTCCAAGGCCACCAACGTCGAATCGGTATGGTATGCTCTTCAGAGCGTGAAGGAACCCATCGTCTTAATCGCCGGAGGAAAGGACAAGGGAGGAGATTTCACCAAACTGAGGGAATTGGTCAAAAGCAGGGTGAAGGCTTTGATCTTGATCGGGGAGGCTAAGGAGAAAATCGATCAGGCTCTAAGCGACCAGGTTCCAACTCTCCATTCCCCTTCGTTAGAGGAGGCAGTAAAATTGAGCTTCGAAAAGGCGGAAGCGGGAGATACGGTTTTGCTCTCGCCGGCCTGTGCCAGCTTTGACATGTTCAAAGACTACCAGCATCGGGGAGAGGTATTCAAGAGTTCAGTGCGAAGTCTGGCCGAAACGATGGATGGTTGAGGATTGACTAAAATATCGACGTCGCAAAGTGGATCTGCTTTGGCTTGACGTTGTTCTTTGATGGCAGGATGGTTACGGTAACCTCAGAGATTTTGGGATTTGAGAATGATAGATAAATCCAGACCAGATTATCTTCTGCTGCTGGTAGTCCTAGTCTTGATCTCCATAGGCACGGTTATGGTTTACTCCGGGTCCGCCATCCTGGCAGATAAGAAATTCGACAGCTCCACTTTCTTCGTCAAAAAACAGATATTGTGGGCAGGCATGTCTTTGCTTCTGATCTTTGCCCTAACCAAAATAGACTATCACAAATATGAGAAATTCGCCAATTTGTGTTTGCTCGGCTCACTGATCCTTTTGGTGGTAGTCCTCTTTTCTCCACCCACCAAAGGGGCGGCTCGATGGATAAAGGCTGGGCTTTTTGTATTCCAACCCTCCGAGCTTTTCAAATACGCCTTGGTTCTGTTCATGGCGCATTCTTTAAGCAAAAGGAAGACCAAAATCAAGAATCTCAAATATGTCCTATTGCCTTATTTCTTGATTTTAGGAGTGGCTTCCTTCTTGATCATGAAAGAGCCTCACTTGGGAGCGGTCATTTCCCTCTCCGCAGTTTTCCTGGTGATGCTCTTCGTGGCGGGAACCAAAGTCAAGCATCTTTTCTTGATCTCCGCTCCTCTGGCACTTGCCATCTTTGTCCTGGTTTTCGCTTTCGGGTACAAAAAGCAAAGGGTGGATGACTACCTGAAGTCGATTCAACATCCCTTGGAAGGAAGCTATCAGATGAAGCAGTCCGTTCTGGGTTTGGGCTCCGGGGGGATCCTCGGAGCAGGCTTAGGAGAGGGAAAACAGAAGCTTTTCTTTCTCCCTGAGCCGCACACCGATTTCATCATGGCCACCATAGGAGAGGAGGGGGGATTCGTGACCTGTTCCTCCATCATGCTCTTGCTTTTCATCCTGGCGTTGAGAGGGTTATCCATAGCCAACCGGGCCCCCGATGATTTCGGCTTCTTCTTAGCCTTGGGAATAACCTGCTGCATATTTGTGTGTGCCTTGATCAACGCCGGAGTGGTGGTGGGGCTCTTGCCCACCACCGGCATACCTATGCCCTTCATAAGCTATGGCGGGTCATCTTTGATCTTTTCCTCTATGGGCATTGGTGTGCTTTTGAACATATCCAGACAAACCAGATACGTGCCATCTCGGCGAATCTTAGGTAAGATGGGCCCATAACAATGGTTCGACCATGCCCGCCATAAAAGTAATCCTAGCCGGAGGAAAGACCGGTGGACATGTTTTTCCAGCAATAGCCATGGCCAAAGAGTTTAAAAGACGATTTCCAAAGGGCAAAGTCACCTTCGTTGGCACCAAAGATGGCTTGGAGTCCAAAATCGTGCCTAAATACGGGTTCAAGTTGATCTTCATTCAGGCCCGGGGATTGAAGAGAAAGGCAAGCCCCGAGAATCTTATGCTTCCCTATTACGTTCTTAAAGGCCTATATCAATCCTTCAGAATTTTGAATGAGGAAAGACCGGACCTGGTGGTGGGGACGGGAGGCTATGTAAGCTTTCCCGTGGTTTTTTCCGCCAGCCTGAAAAACATCCCCACATTGATTCAAGAACAGAACAGCTATCCTGGAATGTCGACTCGCCTCTTGGCGTTTCTGGCCGACCGGGTCTGTTTGTCTTACCTAAGTTCAGTCCGGTATTTTCTAACCAAGACGAAATTAACGGTGACCGGAAATCCAGTAAGGGAGGACGTCGCTTCCGGTAAAAGAGATGAAGCTTTGAGGAAGTTCGATTTGGATCCGGGCAAAAAAACCATATTCATCTTCGGCGGCAGTCAGGGAGCCGGGGCCATAAATCGGGCGGTCATGGAGAGCTTGGATTCTCTTTCGGAGAATTGGCAGCTTCTCTGGCAAACCGGAGAGAATGATTTTTCCTCCCTCTCTAAGAAAGTTGAGGGGAAAAAGACGAAATGTGCACTTTTCCCCTTCATTGAGGACATGAGGTCTGCCTATGCAGTTTCCGATCTGGTGGTCTCCAGAGCTGGAGCTTTGACCTTAGCCGAGATCACCGCCTGCGGCAAACCGTCGCTTCTGATACCTTATCCATTTGCCACAGCTGATCATCAAAGATACAACGCGGAGATTCTGCGGAAAGAAGGGGCCGCCCAGATAATCTTCCAACGGGATCTGACCGGTGAAATTCTTGCGCAAAAACTCTCCTTTGTCCTTTCGGACGAAGAGAGATCGAAAAGGATGGCGGAGCAGAGTAGAAAGATGGGAAGACCTGATGCATCATCTCTTTTGGTGAACGAAATGGAAAAACTGTTGAAAAAAAGGCAAAAGAATTCCAGAGGCGCCCAGAAGGGCGGCCACGAAAAGCCTTGAAGGATACCATGAAATTCAAGAAAATAAAACATATTCATTTTATTGGGATCGGTGGAGCGGGGATGTCCGGGATCGCGGAGCTTCTGTTTAATCTAGGTTATAAGATCACAGGTTCGGATTTGAAGTCGACTGAAACCACTCAAAGATTGGAGAATCTGGGAATTAAGATCTTTAACCAGCATCAAGGGAGGAATGTCGCCGAATCGGACGTGGTGGTCATCTCCTCTGCGGTCAAGGAAGAAAATCCGGAGGTGGTCTTTGCCAAAATCAACAAGATTCCAGTGGTCAGAAGAGCGGAGATGCTGGGCGAATTGATGAGGATGAAATGCGGCATAGGAATTGCCGGAACCCACGGTAAGACCACCACCACCTCGATGGTGGGTGAGATCCTGTCTGAGGGGGGACTGGACCCCACCATCGTGGTGGGAGGAAGGGTGATCAATTTAGGCGCCCACGCCAAGCTGGGAAATGGCGAGTTTTTGGTGGCCGAGGCGGATGAATTCGACCGTTCCTTTTTGTGCCTTACCCCTACCATCGCTGTGGTCACCACCCTGGAGGCCGAACACTTAGATTATTACAGAAGTTTCGAGGAGGTTAAATCCGCTTTTTTGGAGTTCGTCAACAAAGTTCCCTTCTACGGCCGGGTGATATTATGTCTGGATGAAGAGAACTTGGTCGACCTGATGCCCAAAATAGAAAGGCCCATCACCACCTATGGATTTTCGTCTCAGGCGGACCTGCAGGCCCAATCGCTTTCTTTTGCAGAAAACCGCAGCCGCTTCAAGGTGAGACTCAAAAGCCAGGAATTGGGAGAGGTGGAGTTATCGCTGCCGGGGACTCACAACGTCAAGAATTCGCTGGCTTCCATCGCGGTTGGACTTGAGCTTGAAATCCCCTGGGAGAAAATACGAAAGGGACTTTCCGGCTTCAAAGGGGTTAGCAGAAGATTCGAGATCAAGGGGACCGAGAAAGGAATAATGGTAATAGACGACTATGCTCATCACCCCACCGAGATTGAGGCAAGCCTGAAAGGGGCCCGCTCCGGCTGGAAGAGGAGGATCATCTGTGTGTTTCAGCCTCACCTCTATTCCCGAACCAGGGATTTTCACAGAGAATTCGGCAGGTCGTTCCTTAACTCAGACATTTTGATAGTCACCGATGTCTATCCTGCCCGGGAAGAGCCAATTCCCGGTGTAAGCGGGGAACTTGTCTATTTGGCCGCCAAAGAATATGGACACAAAAACGCATTCTATGTCCCGCAGAAGGAGGAGGTGGCCTCTTTCCTCTTGAAGCTGGTGAAAGAGAATGACATGGTGATCACCATGGGAGCAGGGGATATTTACAGAACCGGAACAGAACTTTTAGAAATGCTTGCCAGTTAGAATGCCATGAACAGGACAAACGCATTTCTCATACCAATTCTATTCACCCTGGCTTTATCCGGGGTGTATATCTTCATCTCGCACTCCTCCAGATTCTGTTTGACGGGAATTGAGGTCCGGGGAAATCGCAAAACCAGCGAAAAGGAAATCCTGGAGAGAGCCAAAATTAGGTTGGACAGCAACATCTTCCGCATAGATCTGGGGAAAATCCAAGACCGTGTCAGGGAAGATTCGAGGATAAAAGAGGTACGGGTAAAAAGACAACTCCCTGACCGGCTGCTGATTGAGGTGGAGGAGAAAAAACCAGCACTGTGGATCAATCTGCCTGAGGGATTATGCGGTCTGTCTCGGGATCAAGAGATCATTCCTTTAGAAGAGGAGGATTTCCACCGTGATCTTCCCATAGTTACCGGACTGGAACCACCAGCCGTCTTTGGAGAGCAAAGCGTGGCGCCTTATCAACGATGGCCTGACATGAAAGCCAACTTCGCCTCGGATTTTTGGAGCACTATGTTAGAAGAGGATTCCAGTTTTGCAGATATCATATCAGAGATAGACCTGCATGAGAAAGCCAATCTCGTTTTGTACCTCATTCCTGGGGCAATCCGGGTAAACATGGGAAAAGGTGGCTTTAAGAAGAAATTGAAAAGGTTGAAGGCGGTACTCAATTACCAGGAAAAGACAGGACAACCTACTTGCATAGATCTCAGATTCAAAGATCAAGTGGTGTTGAGAGAATCTTCTCCGGGATTGGCCCTCTCCCCTTCTCAACATCGGGGCGGCCAGTCGGCTCAGACAAGAGGAAAGCGTTTGGGCGAGAAGGGAAATCTATAAGAAAGAGATGGTTATGGGGAAGGAAAACTCGATCGTCAGTTTGGATATCGGAACCACCAAGATTGCGGTGATCATCTCGGAGTTGCAGGAATCGGGGGAGCCCAAGATCGTGGGGATCGGGACTTCACGCTCCGAGGGACTCAAAAGAGGGGTGGTGGTTAATCTGGAAAAGACGGTGGAATCGATAGCTCAGGCGGTGGAGGATGCCGAGTTGATGGCCGGGGTCAAGGTCCATTCGGTCTTTGCCGGCATCGCTGGAGATCACATTCGAAGTATCAACAGCCGGGGGGTGATTGCCATCTCCCGCTCCGGCAACGAGATCGTCCCTTCGGACGTTGAGCGGGTGATAAATGCGGCCAGAACCGTGGCTCTTCCCATGGACCGAGAGATCATCCACGTTTTGCCCCAGGAGTACACGGTGGATGACCAATCCGGGATCAAGGATCCGGTGGGGATGTCCGGCGCCAGGCTGGAAGCGGAGGTTCACATCGTCACCGGTGCGGTCACCTCGGCCCAGAATATTTACCGCAGCGTGAAAAAGGCTGGATTGGAGGTGTGTGATTTTGTCCTTCAGCCGCTTGCATCCAGCTACGCCCTCCTCTCTCCGGACGAGGAGGAATTGGGGGTAGCTCTGATCGACTTGGGAGGTGGAACCACTGACGTGGCCATCTTCCATGACGGTTCCATAAGACACACGGCAGTGATCGGGGTGGGAGGCAAAAATGTAACTAACGATATCGCCATCGGGTTGAGAACGCCGGTGGAGCAGGCAGAGGAGATCAAGAAATCTTACGGCTGTGCACTATCTACGCTGGTGGATTCGGACGAGATGATCAATGTTCCCGGGGTCGCGGGACGCGAAGCCAAGGAAATCTCCAGATCGGTTCTGGCGGCCATCATCGAGCCCAGGGCGGAGGAGATACTCAGCCTGGTGTTAAGAGAGATGAAAAAGACCAACTATTCCGACCTCCTGGGGACGGGAGTCGTTCTGACCGGAGGAGGTTCTCTGATGGAAGGGATGGTGGAATTGGCCGAGCAGATATTCGACATGCCGGCGAAAAAAGGAATACCTCAAGGATTCACTGGCCTGGTGGAAGTTGCTTCCACTCCCATTCATTCCACCGGCGTGGGGTTGATTCTTTACGGATTGGAACAACTGAAAGATGAGAAATCCAAAAGGGGCTCAAAACAAAAAGGATGGTTCTATCGAATGAAGAATCTATTTAGTCAATATTTTTAACACTCTTTTTGGAGGGAGGAAAAGCTATGTTTTTTGAGCTCGATACCAGCTACGAGAATCACGCCGACATGAAGGTGGTTGGCGTAGGGGGAGCGGGAGGGAATGCCATCAATCGGATGATCGATGCCCGTCTCTCCGGAGTCGATTTCATGGCCGTCAACACCGATGCGCAGGATCTGAAGGCCGGCAAGGCTTCTCACCAGATTCAGATCGGCAGCCGTCTCACCAAAGGATTGGGGGCCGGAGCCGATCCGCAGATCGGCCGGAGAGCGATGGAAGAGGATCGTGATCTGGTGGCCGAGTCGCTGGTCGGCGCGGACATGGTCTTCGTTACCGCCGGTATGGGAGGAGGCACCGGCACCGGCGCCAGTCCCATCATCGCGGAAATGGCCAAAGATCACGGAGCCTTGACCATCGGGGTGGTCACCAAACCCTTTGAGTTTGAGGGAAGAAAGAGAATGTCTCGCGCTTTGATGGGTATAGAGGAGCTGAAGGACAAAGTAGATACTCTGATCGTCATCCCCAATCAGAAACTGTTGGCGCTAGCCACCAAAGAAACTGTGCTGACCGACGCTTTCAAGTTAGCAGACGAGGTTCTGCTTCAAGCCACCAAAGGAATATCCGAGCTGATCACCGTGCCGGGACTCATCAACTTAGACTTCGCCGACGTAAAGACGGTGATGTCCGAGATGGGAGACGCTCTTTTCGGAATCGGCTACGGCACCGGAGAAAACAGGGCCAAGGAGGCCGCGGAACAGGCCATAGCCAGCCCGCTTCTGGATAGCGTGTCCATCGCCGGCGCCAAGGCGGTCTTGGTGAATATCACCGGAGGTCCAGATATGGCCCTATTGGAGGTGAACGAGGCAGCCTCTTTGGTCACCGAAGCCTCAGGCCAGGATGCCAACATCATCTTTGGTGCGGTGGTGGATGAAAGCCTAAAAGATGAATTGAGGGTCACGGTGATCGCTACCGGCTTCGGCAATGGCAGCGACAGGACGGGAGCAGGCAAAGAAGACGCAAGAGATTTGTTCTCGTGCTCGAAGCACATCTTAGACAAATCGAGATCCAAATACAGAGAGCCTGAATACGACCTGCAGCAGATATCTGATAGAGCAAAGGTTCAATCCTATACCTCGGACGATCTGGAGGTACCAGCCTTTATCAGAAAACAAAATGGAGGTTAAACCATCCTGGCGCTTCTTCAGTCGTAGTAAGATCAGGACTGCAGCGCAAACCTAGACGCTTGCAGTGCAGGTAACGCTCCAGGCAAGCAGATAGATCTGCGCACCTGGAGGCCCATCCGGCTGCGACTGCAGGAGTCAAGGCGTCAGCCTTTTTGTGGCCCGGACGAGAATTCTTGCATGTGCTGGGACATTCACTTGACGGCCCAAGGCCTCATACTTCGAGAATCGTTTTGTTGACGACAACCACCAATACAGATAGCGGGAGACGCAAAAACCCAACTTTACCTTGAGGACTCATTCAAATTCCTCAGTTGCTCATAAATCACCTCCCTTAACCGGATCCCGTCTTTTGGCGGGATCTTTTTTTTTCAAGCCCAGGGTGCCCGGAAGGGGAGGCATTTTACTTTTGGTTTGACACAGTCTGCTGTTGGAGGTAAATTGCGGCTGTCACCTGGCATGTTTCATAAGGAAAAGAATGAAAGATCTCTCCGATTCAAGAAAAAAGCTGCTCTCCTCGGAAAGAGGCACCATCCGCAAAAAACAATTCTCCCTTCGTGTGGCCCTGGGATTTCCCAACAGTTACCAGGTGGGCATGTCCAACCTCGGCTACCAGACCATCTACCGTTTGTTGAATCAGATAGAAGGGGTGGCTTGTGAAAGGTTTTTTGCCCAATTGTTCGATGAGAAGCTCGATTTTTCCACTCATCCGGGCGTCAAAACCTTAGAATCTGATCTGAAGCTGAGAACTTTCGACATCGTCGCTTTCTCCGTGCCTTTCGAACTCGATTATGTCAATGTTTTGAAGCTTCTCAGAATGTCAGGCATCTCTCTGAAATCCTCTCAAAGGAGCGAGGGTGATCCCCTAATAATTGCGGGAGGCGTAGCCGTCACCCTAAATCCGGAAACCATCGCCTCTTTCTTTGATTGTCTGCTAATCGGAGAGGCAGAGGAAACGCTGCCGGATTTTGTAAGAACGTATCTCCAATCCTCAGAACAGGGAATTTCAAAGGAAAAAGCGCTTCTCAACCTCTCCAAAATCCAAGGAGTCTACGTTCCGCGGTTCTACGACATCATTTATGATCGGGGAGGAGAGATAAAAAGGAGGGAAACCAAGGAAGCGGTCTTTGAGCGGGTTGAAAGAAGAAAAGCAGACATAGGCAAAATCGAGACTTTTTCTCCCATATCCTCTCCATACATACACTTCAAGGATTCCCTCCTGGTGGAGGTGGGAAGGGGATGTGCCCGGGGATGCTTCTTCTGCGCCGCTGGATACATTTACCGACCCTGCAGATTTCATGACAGAAATTCCATTCTGACTCAGGTGGAAAGATACAAAGGAGACCTCCGGCATGTGGGTCTGGTGGGATCTTTGATCTCAGATCATCCGGATTTGGAAAACATCTGTTCTGATCTTCAAAAAAGGGGATTCGAGATAGGAGTTTCTTCTTTCAGGGTGGATAAAATCAGCTCCAATCTTGTGAAGATTTTGGTGAAGTCCGGCTTGAAAACACTAACCGTCGCTCCGGAGGTTGGATCGGAGAAGATGTGGAAGGTAATAAACAAGAATATTTCCAGAGAAGACGTTTTCAGGTCCGCCAGAATAGCCGCAGAAGCTGGCATCGCTAATCTGAAACTATATTTTATAATCGGTCTTCCCTTTGAAAAAGCTCCGGATATTGATGCGATCGTCGATCTGGTGCGCGGGATACATGAGATTTACATAAGACCGTCCAAGGCCAAAGGAAGGCGCCTCGGTTCTGCAAACGGCGGAACCCACCGCAGGAGGAGACTTATTCTCTCCGTCAATCCTTTCGTCCCCAAACCCCATACCCCCTTTCAGTGGTGTGCCATGAATACGAAAAAAGAGCTGAAATCCAAGATGAAAAGGATTGAAACCGGAGTAAGAGTTTTTAGAGGCGTGTATTTTGAGAAAAAGAGCGTACGACAGGCAATACTTCAGGGAATACTATCCGTGGGGAATCGTAGAGTGGGGGAAGGCTTATTCTATCACGTTCAAGAGAACCTCACCTTGTCCCAGGCATGGAGGAAAGCCGAGGTGGATGTGAGTTCGCTGATTTTTGAGGAAAGAGATTTTGGCTCTCCCCTGCCCTGGGATATCGTTGACAGCGGGATAGACAAAATATTTCTAAAAAGGGAATTCGACAAAGCAAAAAAATCTCAAATGCATACGCGACCCAATCCAGATCTCCCTTCGCCTCCTCCTCTAGGGGGAGAGGGTTAGGTTGAAAATCCCACCCTTCGACCCTTCGATAAACTAAGGGTGCTGAGCAAAATCAAAGCACAAGCTCAGGGTGGTGAGCGGAGTCGAACCACCGAAGGCGGGGTGAGGGGGAGATAAACTCATCTATTGCTTTTGTATCAGTTGAAGTCTTTTGTTTTTCAACTTATAATGGCAAAACCTGAACTTGTCACTTTTGGCTTAGACCATGCGGTTCCTGCGTTCGGCAGGATTGAAGCTGACTTCTCACCTTGGGACATCGGGAACGAAACCCTCTTATCTAAGGCTTTCCACTTTTCCCGCCTTCAGGCAGCCGGAACACACATTGATGGTGGTCCGTCGTCCTTTCACCGTCACTCGCACCCTCTGAAGATTAGGCATCCATCTTCTCTTGGTCAGGTTGTGCGCATGGCTGACGTTATTTCCGTACAAAGGTTTTTTTCCGCAAATCTCACAGACTTTTGCCATCGTCCCTTTCTCCTTCCCAGACGGGTCCCCGTCTTCTAGTATCGTGCCGGTCTTGCTCTCTTCACAGAAGAAATCGCTTCAAGCAAACTCGCATCTTTAAACGAAAATGGTAAGAATTTTATTGGTAGAAGGTGCGAAAAGAAAATCCTTCTTTGAAAAAAAGTTATGCCTGGAATTCTTTGCGCAGAGCCTCCACCGCCTCTTTGGCCTTATCCTGGGCCACCATACAGGTGACCGACGACATGGAGGTGGATATGGTATCGATGTTGACCCCGGCTTTAGACAAAGCATTGAACATCCGTCCCGCCATGCCCGCGGTCTGAGCCAGCTCGTGACCTGCAATTGATACCAAGGCGACGGATGAGGTACGGGAGATTCTCTCGGCACCTATCTCGCCCTTCATATTCTCCAAAAGCGTATCTATCGCGTCCAGTTCGTTTTCCGCCACTGCAAATGAAACGTCCGTCCGTCCTTTGTAGCTAATGCTGGTGACCACCAGCTCCACGTTGAATCCCTTTGCCCCCAATTTCCCAAAAATCTCAGCAGCAATGCCCGGTTTGTCCGGGACCGAATGCAAGGTGATTTTGGCTATATTCGCATTACTGGCGATATGAACGTCCATCATGATTTCCCTCCAGACTCCTTGTATGAAAATGCTGTTTACGTGCACCGATACGAGCGGTTTCTCACCCCAAATTTACAAATTCCTTCTCGAAAAGTCAAACAAAATTTCCGGCTTGAATTAACCACAGGATACTCCATGAGGACACCAGAAAAGCGACGCC
>Ga0315539_1001950_pt1 | contig 14968 bp, 10 predicted proteins | sample SalMarSW160150MG_FD_203097 | JGI IMG/M metagenome (GOLD analysis project Ga0315539, IMG submission 203097) | Salt marsh sediment microbial communities from the Plum Island Ecosystem LTER, Massachusetts, United States - Salt Marsh Sediment SW1601-150 ... | reverse complement strand
ATTTAAAAATGGACTGGGAAACTAGCATTATAGCCGAGAACCTCCTGGGCGACAAAGTAAGCTTCCGTAACTCAACTCTGAGCGGATACACTCGTGCCGCCGAGGTTTTACTAAGAAAAGCTGCCGGGGCCACGGCTGCAACTAAAGACAAATCCGCCGAGAATAAACGGGTAACGCAAGAGCAGTTTAGGGCCTTCGTCGACATGCTGACTTCAAGAGGTTATCTGAGAATCTTGATGAATCCGAGAATACAAGTCGTGGACGGCAAAACGGCAAAGATAATGAGCGCACAAAAGATATCGAGCACACAAGGGAGTATAGAAGACTCGATTCAGATTACACCCCACGTTTTTGCGGATGGCCACATAACCCTGCAGGTCGAAGCAACCATCAGCTCAAAATCCATACCTAAGGGTGTAGAACAGATACCCATTATCACCACACGCGAAGTTTCTACTCTGGTGCGCACCAGCCCCGGCGAAAGCCGGATAATCGACGGCTTAAAAGAAACAGGAAAAAGCTCCGAGACTGACAGTAATGTAAAGGACACCAAAGAACAGGCAACGGAGGTGCTGTTCATTCTTACTCCAACCATAATAACCCCCGCCACCGATTCACAAGAGAAAACCGATACGAAGTATAAGGCTAAATCAGCAAAATCAGCAGAGAAGTTAAAACGGTTAGGCCTTGCTTTGATTATGTATGCCAATGACCATGACAACAAGTTGCCCGATATTTTGGAAGCACTAAAACCTTACATTGCCAATGAGCAAGATTACCAGTGGATTCTGAACAATGTGGAATATCTCTGCAAAAACAAAAATTACCAGCCAAAACAGCCTCGCATCCCGATCGCTTACGATAAAACGCTGATAGAGGAACAATCGGGCACGAACGTATTGTTCCTGGACAGCCACGTTGAGTTTGTAAAGCCCGAAAGACTAAAGGAGCTCGGCATCAGCGCGACTGAAATCCTTATCGAAACGCAGCTCTTGTCGGTGAGCGAGGATTTCCTTAAAGACATCGGCCTGGACGCAAATTCCGTATCCAGCTCCGATGCCTGGTCGGAACATCTTGTCGCAGACTCTACCGCTGAGCCAAACTCCGGAACATACAGCCTTATACTTGATGAGCTCCATATTAGCTTCCTTCTCAATGCTGTTGAAACTCACAAGGATGATCATGTACTCGCTTCACCACAAGTCCTGACTCGGGAAGGTACAACGGCAGAAATCGGAATTATGACTGAAGAATACTATGTCTTAGGCTATACCGAGCCTAACGACACCTCCGACAAGCCGGTACCAAAAGTCGACAAGGTAGAACTGGGCACCCGCCTTTGGCTCAAGCCGGAACTTACACCTGACACCCAAAACATTAAACTGGATTTCAAAATGGAGTTTCGTCAGCTCCTCGGCTACGAAGAACGTAAGTACAAAGGCAAATATATATACCTGACTCCCCGGACCGAAGTAGTAAGTACAAAGATGCCCTGTTTGATTCCCGATGGCAAAACACTGCTCATTGGCGGCCAGAAAATAACCGAGCAAGTGTCATCTGCACCCATATTGAGCAAACTACCCGTCATTGGAAAACTGTTTCGCAGCCGCGACAAAACCAAGGAACAAAGGGTATTATTGATACTGGTTAAGCCGATTATTAACCCCCAACAAAAAGCCAGTAAAATCCTTCCCGGCCAAGAGGATTCTGAAGGGCACATAAAATCTCTCGCAAACCAGCTCGAAAAAAAGCTCAACCCCCCTGCCGAGCCAAAATAGCACTTTGCTGCGATTCGTTCAGAATGACATGGGAGGAAGAGCGCCCCGGTGAGATAAACTTTGTTATCTTACGTGGTGAACGACCATGAGGTAATTCTTCACTGGTCACTTGTATCTGGTTAATTGGTAAATTAGAAAACCGTATGGGCTAAAGCCCATCTTACGAATCTGGGTGATTGTTAGGTTTAATTGTCGTCGTCATCGTCTTTGCTGTCATCATCGTTGTCATGGTCGTTGTCCTCGTCGTGGTTTTCCTGGTCGTCTTCGTCGTGGTGGGCCTTGGCGTCTTCTTCCTCTTCTGTCCCGAGGTACTTACCTTTAGCAGAGACGAGGATGTCGAGCTCCCTGCCGTTAAGGAGGACCTCGGCCTCGTACACGAGGTTTCCTTTCACCATCTCTTTTACAATCTCTGTGATTTTTCCTCCGGCGGCATGTTTCTTTATGGCAGCGCGTACCGCACGTGGTAAATCTTTGAGGGAAACGGTTGCTTCTTTATGTTCGCTATATCCGGTCAGCAGGAGGTCTTCATCCTGGATGAGACCCAGACCCGGTGCATAGGTTTTGTAGCATTTTTCTTCGGGGTCTATTCCGGAGGTCTCTTCTACTCTTATGCAGTTTCTGAATGTTCCCGCCGGCGTCTTCATCGTTACGTCATCAGCTATTATCTCAGCCCTGTCCATTGCGTTCGGCGATATCTCCTGGTAATGTCTGGCGCCCAGGAGAATCGTGCCGGGCATCATGATACCCGCTCTGGAATTCTTCTCATCCGCTCGCCACTGGCCAGAGTGCTTAACGATCTTGCCGTCCTCGTAAATGTCCACCTCCTCACCGAAATAGAATACGTCGCCGTGCTCTCTACAAACGGCGAAGAAGTTTCTTGAGACCTCCTTCAGCTCTCCGTTCTCTTCTTCCCGTTCTTCGACAACTCTCGTTTTTACACTACCGATCTTCCTGGTTTTATCCAGGACGGTAATCACCACTTTTTCTGTACGACTTTGCAGTATCAGTTGATTACCCGGCTCGAGAATAAAGAACCGATTCCTGCCAACGGAAGAGAAGGTGCAGTTCTCCATAGCGAAAGAATCCGTCCATTTCTTTTCTTGTTCGGGAGCCGGGGCTGTTTCTGCAGGGGCCCTTTCCTTGCTCTCAATAACGTTACCTTCCGGGGAGATTTCAACTTCGTACTCTTTTGAGCCGGAACGTATGTCCACGTCATATTGGCCCGGGTCCTCGCCTTCGACCTCCTTTTGAATTCTTATGATCAAGCCGTTCGGAAAGGCTTCCTCGATAGCCTTTCTTATGACAGCCGGCAGCTCCGACAGCGGGACAGTGACTTTTCTCTCCTGTTCCGAAGCCTCGGAGGGAAAACCCGTAACCACCAGTATCGTGGACAAACCGACAGCAATGAGAATTGCGTTAATCCAACCTGATTTAAGTTTCATAATCAATCTCCTTCTTTGAACGGACATTTCCATTTCGTGCTTTTCAACTCTGTCCCCGCATGTCCTTGGCGAGGAGTTGGCCTGCGACCGCATAACACAAACATAATAATATCTGCCCATTCTATCTCACGGGGTAAAAAATAGGAGTAGAAGAGGTAAAAGTCAATAAAAAATCATGAATCGTCGCTCGTGGCCCGTATCTTGCGTGGGGAGCAGAGTTGTCATATAAAGCTGAAAGTCATCAGATGCTGGTTTGGCTTGTGATTAGGGCGGCTTTCTCAGCCGACTCGTAGGCGGCAAGTAACGCTCGCATCAGGTCGGTAACAGTAACTATTCCTCGAAGCTTTTCTTGCTCGTCAACTACTGGAAGGCAGCTTATTTTCTTCGTGTATAGGATTTCGGCAGCCTCGCAGACGCCGCAAGTGGGTAAAATATGCAGCACCTTCCGCACCATAAAGCTCTCAAGGGGCAGTAGAAGACTTTTTGTCCATGAGTTGGTTGCAAACAGGTGCTCTCGAAATCTCTTTGGGGGTGACGCGGGTCGCCTGCCGGCATAGGGCATATTCTTCAGAATGTCCCTATCGGAGACCAGGCCCACAAATTTTTCCTGCTCATCCATTATAATGATGTGTCTGATTTCTTCATCCTGTATGACTTCGATTGCTCTGGCTAAGTCGTCCTGAGGCTCCAGAGAAATCACCTGTTCGGTCATAATCTTTTGAACGGGTCGAGAAATCCACGAGGACAAAATATTGGCCTTAGCTGCGCTTTCAGAAGCCATATCAACACGTGGCGCACCTTTGTTCAATTCCGGGCATAGCTCGTGTATCACTTTATCGAGTCTGAAGAAGAGCTTTATCAGGTCAGTAGTCGTGATGATACCCACTAAATCGTCGTTATGGAGAACAGGCACCATATCAATATGGTTACCGGTCATGGTCATAATGACGTCCTCTACCGGAGTCTGAGGGGAGGCGGACTTGGGTTTTCTGGCCACTATATTTACCAGCAACTGCCGCAGGGATCTTTGGTTTTTCTTTTTCTTGTTGATTATTTCGGCATCCGGTTCGTTCAGTCGCAAGACATCCCTTTCTGAAACAACACCAACAAAGTACGGCTTTGTCTCTACTTCATTTGGGAGGTCCACAACAGGAGCGTGCCGGACCCTGCGACCCTTCATAAACTTTAGGCAGTGGCCGACGGTATGGTCGAGGGTCAGTGTCTTAACATCGGTATTCATAATGTCCCGGGCAACACGCATAGGCTGAAAAGAGACATCCTTCTCAGTGCACATCTGTTCTATCACGTCGATAAGTTTTAGTTGTCCGTTTTCCATGCTGTTCGGTATGCTCCAGCTCGGTCGTGTCGCCTACACTCCACAGCTTCAGCGACGGAGCGGCGTAATCGCTTTAGACCAACTGTCCCTTTACTGCTGTATTGGTCTTTTTATCGGCAAAGATTGCGACCGGCTTTAACGGATTCTCTGCGCATAAATTTATGAGAGCTTGATTTATATGCGGTATCAGCCTGTTTTATCGGCCGGTGTCGAATATTAAGAAGCTGAAGACTCTTTGGGTGTATCGTCCTGCTAGGACCATGTTCTTTAAGGCTTTAAGGTTCGTATCCTAAAGATCCCCATGCTGCTTTCTGCAATTTCATTAAATCGACATTGCCTGGTTGATTTTTCTCTATACCTGCTCCGGCTTCTGAGATAGCCCATGGCTCGTTACCATAATCTATAGTACGTTGGTCCCTCCAACTCCACCATTCACAATGTCCCTCCGCAAATGCCAAAGTCGTTCCGCCGTGGTGGCGCATTGGGATGGGATTCCACCATGATGGTTGTGTATGCCAAACAGCCCAGCAGGCATCCCAATCTTCACCATAATCATCGAGGAAAACCATTCTTTCACCAGGTCTCCTAATCTCAGATAGTTTCTTATGTACGTCACCGCTTCCGGCGAATTTCAGTCCATTCATAGAATGAACCGTGCTGTAAGTCCGCATTTCATTTCTCTCGGCGACCGGACATCGGTATAGCTTGGTCATCTTGGCATATTCGAATAAGAGGCCGTTTCTTATGGTATCCAACTGGTCTTCGACAGGCTCCTCATTTGGTAATGAACCCAGGAGTTTTACCCATCCATTATCTCCAGCGTTGCCTTTTACCAAGTGACCGTCATTATCGTCGATATACATCAGCCAAGCTAAAACTAAACCTTTGAGATTGTGGATGCAAGCCGCCCGTTTCCCTTGTTCTCTTGCCCTGGTTAAAGCGGGGAGCAATATCGCCATCAATAACGCAATGATGGCAATCACTACCAAAAGCTCTATCAAGGTAAATCCTTTTTTTCTATTCATAAGGGCACCGCTACATCGTACTGGTCTATAGCTTTGTCTTGATGTGTCTGCATCGAACCGCCTATGATTGCACAAAAGGATTATAGCTTTTTTAGTCTCAATAATCAAATAAATTACAGGAATCCGCGAGAAGGGGGTGGATGAGGGAAGCTGGGGGTATTATTGGACCTATAATAAACGAAAAAGCAAAAACTTTATTTGTTTTGCACATCGAGATAAATCAGTTATATTTTAGATATTGAGGGTCATTAGCCAACCAGGTCGCTACCCTTTAAAACAGGCATAATACTCTTTCCTTCACAGAGGGAGACAGGCGGGTTCATTAAGCCCACATTACAACTGGGGGGCGCCTGTCTCCCTTCTTTTTTAGCATTCATGCAAGCCCCGCAGGAAAGGGCAGTCTCTGATAATACTATGGGGCAAGCCGAGCAGGGAGATGATAGAATAGTTCGTGCTATAATTGTGTGTGGTAATTATTAAGACCTCTGATTTCATTAGATTCTTAGAGGTCAATCCTGCGTGGAGTAGGAAGGGCGAGGAGGTGGATTTGGAATGGGCTTACGAGACCAGTTGTGCAGTCTCTGGAGCCGGGTGAGCCCCTGCGCATAGTAGTTTTCGTTCAGGGACAAAAGGTGGCGCTGCCACAGTTCGTCCCGTGTTGCCCGCCAGTCCTGGGGAGTGCGCACCAGCTCCATGTCCTCTATGGCCTGGTACAGCGAGTCGGCGATGAGCTGATGGCCCGCGATGCTCGGATGCACGGGTCCAGCAGCCATTCACCGCCCGGGACTCCGTCCTTGGTGCGTTCCTCGATGAGCATCCTGGCGTCCACAAGCGGTACGCGATGTTGTGCGGCGATGTCCAGAATGGCGTCGTGCATAGGTTCAAGGATGCGCAGTGGGCAGACGTTCTCCTCCTTCGCTAACACGAACCAGTTCTTTGCTTCTGTGGAGTGCCCTATGTACTCATAGCACTTGCCGATAAGGTAAAGGATCCCTGCGTGCCGGTTGTCGAGTGTGGCGGCCTGCTCAAGGAGCCCGACCTTGTCGTAGGCATCAGCCCAGTCCAGTTTCCCGGCCTGTTCCCACAGTTCGACGACACGCTCCCTCTCTCGCTCGGACAGGTCGGTGCGGAACTGCGACTTGAAAGGCGGGCAGTCCTTCAGGTTGGTGACCGGATTTACGAGGATGACGGGGACCCCCGCGCCGTGGGACATCCGGACCATGGTTTGAAGATTGTGGCGGAAGTGTTCGATGGTGACTTGGTGCCACACATCATCGCGATGGTAGGAATCCAGTCCGTCGCGGAAGTCGAGCCTGGCCTGGACTTCGGTGGGCAGAACTGCCTTTGATGAGCGTCTGTCGCCTGAGTTTTGGCCGCGACGGGAAGAGAAGAACCGGTGTGCAAGAGAATAGCTGCGCAGGTTGAGCATTACTCGGTGCAGCCGGAGCAGTGCGTGCGGCATTCTCTTGAAGGGCCGGTATGTTCTATCTTCGAGGAATTCGTTGTGCCCCGTGTAGATGATAAATAAATCAGGCTCATGCTTGAGCAGCTCCTGCATGATGGGCACGAGACGATAGCTGGCGTAGGAGATCCCGCCGCAGTTAATTACTTCCCAGTCCGTTTCGGGCCGGGCGGCACGTAAGTTGAGCTTGAGCCAGATCGTAAAGGACGTCTCCACGGCGTAGGGCCGTCCCTGCACGGTCGAACCACCGAGGCAGAAGACCCGGAACGTCTCCGAAGGCTTCGTGGCGGCGAACGACTGGGGGCAGAAGCACGCCAGGCGTTCCTCGGCCGTCTCGAAGCGTGTGCCCGTTGAGTCGAGGACGAAGAGAGGACGCAGGCCGGCGAACGAGACGTAGGGGTCGTCCAGATTGATTGGGGGAGGAGGGACGCACAATCTCAGCACCAGCTCGCCCACCACGAGCGGCGATAGGACAGCGACCATGGCTGCGAGGTGAAAGAAAACGACACGCAACCTGCTGCGTCGCCGGCTCGTTTTGTTCCGGCCCCGGCCCTGCGTCATGGATTTCTCTTCGCCAACAGTGCAACCATTGGGCCTGTTGCCTGAACGCTTTACGCCGTCATAACTATGCTGAGCGGAAGTTTTCACTGTAAGAGAACCTGTCCGGAATTTCCAACATAAGTGATTTAACAGTAAAAAAATGGTTTTGGCCTTAAAATCCGAAGCATTAAATAGTGAGTGGTTAATTAGTGAGTGGTGAGTAAAGTATGACAAATTAATCAATTAACTACTCACCAATTAACAATATTGTTTCGTATTTCGATACCTGTCCTGAGCAAGGTCGAAGGATTCGGATTTAGGATTTAACATAACTGACATAACATGGGGTGGTTTGTCATTCTGAACGAAGTGAAGAAACTCTTCCTGCACAGGTCCCGATTTATCGGGATTATTCTCGTTTGTAGGCCAGATGCTTCGCTTTGCTCAGCATGACAGCTTGAAACCGGTCAGTATGAGTTTATTAATAAATTCTGTTCCTATCTGTGATAAATTTATCCACCTTTTTCAGCAAAGTCGCTTTTGTGGGAAGTTTAGCTTTGTCTTTGGTGCTGTCTTTGGCGATTGCCTTTTTTTCGGCCCTGATTTTTGCCTGAGCGTATGCTTTGGTCTTTTGTTTGAATTTGGCCTTGACTTTGGCTACCGTATCTGCCGCTTGGGCCTTTGCTTTGGCTATTGCCTCGGCGGCTTCGGCTTTGATTTGCTCTATCTGGTCCGTGTAAGATTTAATCTTCTCCTGCATTTGGGCTTCGAGGTTTGCTCTTTTTTGGGCTTCGGCCATAGCCTTCTTTTGGGCTTTTGCTCTGAGCATAGCCTGGGCATTCGCTTTGGCTTCGGCTTTTGCCTTTTGTTCAAGTTCAGCTTTGATTTCTGCTATCTGCTCGGTGTAAGATTTTATCTTCTGCCGCATTTGGGCTTTGAACTCTGCCCTTTTTTGGGCTTCGGCTCTGGCCTTCTTTTGGGCCTTTGCTCTTAGCATAGCCTGGGCTTTCGCTTTGGCTTCTACTTTTGCCTTTTGTTCAAGCTCAGCTTTGATTTCTGCTATCTGCCCGATATAAGATTTAATCTTCTGCTGCATTTGGGCTTCGAGGTTTGCTATTTTCCGGGCCTGGACTTCGGCTTTCTTTTCTGCCTTTGCTCTCAATTCGGCTTCGGATTTAGCTCTGGCTTCGGCTTGGGCACTTTGTTCAGCCTGGGCTATTGAATTGGCTTCGGTTTTGCATCTTGCTTCAATCTCGGCCTTTAATTTCTCTTCTGCTTTGGCTTTGGCCTGTGCATAGGAGATTGTTTTTTGCTCGGCTCTGGCCAGGGCTTTACTGTAAAACTTGGCCTTTTCTTCAGCTTTGGTAATCGAGCGGGCTTTGGTTTGGAGCCTTTGTCGGGCATCGGATTCACTGATGTCCTGTTCACCGGGTTTGAAGAACAATGGTTCGGCGAACTGGAGTGCAACACGATTGACCTTGTTTCTGAGGTTATCAATGCGACAGACACGTCCGATGCGATTGAACATTACCGTGTCGAAGGAATCGGCTGAATCAAAGTGCGGGACACCAAAGTCAACAGTTACCAATTGGTCCGGATGGGGACAGTCTTTGTCGGCGTGACAAAGGATGGCCAAACCTTTGCTGGAGACATCAACGATCTGGCCCGGGGAAGGTTTTTCTTTGACGTCCCCGGCGAACCGAACGGGCCAACGATAACGCAATCTTTGCTCTGCTCTTTGGTTGTCGGCTGTTTCCATTCTCAATACCACAAAATCCTTTTTGCGTATTATATATGGACAGCATTACAAATAATTTCCACGTTAGTCAAGAAATTTATTTTCGGGGATACCCAACTGGGTGCGATTCGAGTGTGTAGGTGAAAAAATATTGGCATTAATATTTCTGTTATTGAAGAAGTGGATTCCCGCTCCTTCGACCCATTCGACTACGCTTCCCGCACCAAATGACGACAGGAGCCTATTTGGTACAGGACATGCAGGGCAGGCTTTGCTCAGGACAGATTTCGCGGGGATGACGAGTCAGACATTCAAGCCTGACGCAATAATAGTTGCATTTACAAAAGCGAGAGATTATAATAACAGAAAACAGCCCATCCAAAGTGGAAAAATATTCGCCAATCTAATATAGGAGGCAGGAAAATGAACAACAGGTTACTTTCAAGTCTGGTTATAATTGTAATTTTATGCGCCATCCCCACCTTAGCGTTTGGGTGGGGGTCAGCTACTCACGCGTACCTTGCTAAAGAATTAGGGCACGAGCCGGGTGTTACGAATTTGCTGGAGATGTATGGTTCGGTTGTACCTGATATGTTTAATCTGATGTTTGGCTATGAACATCAGGATTATTTATGGACCGAGACACATTATCAGTTTATGAAGGTGGTCGAGGAGGCGAAGTTTGACGAAAGCGTGGCGTTTGCATACGGATTTACAAGTCATAATGAGGATTGGGGAGCAGACCACACTGCACATATCAGCTCTATTACTGCCAATCCTGAAGAAGGTTATGTAGTTACAAAAAAGAAAATATTGGCACCTCAATTAAAGCTCGGAATTATGCTGTTCTTGAACGCAAACGGCATTGCTTACACGCCGGAATTACTTGAGGAATTCGCTTTGAGGATTGCTGATAGTGCAGTAGAAAGTGCGGTCGATTTGTTAGTAAGCCAAAATGAAGATGTGCATATCGGAATGCGGATGCAAGTGGCCGCTAAATTGAGAAGTCCATTCGTCCCAATGCTGTTAAGCAGAGCATACGCCAAAGACTTCGCCGGGGAGGCTGGGATAATTGTTGAAGAAGCAATCCTAATGATTGTTGAAACTGAAAAAACATTCAAAGAGTACATGGAACTTTACGGCGAAATATTAACGCAAGAAAATGCGGTAGATTTGATGGCTGAACAAGGCGCACAATTAGCTGAACTAATGTTAGAAGAGGAGTATGGAATTATAGTTGCAGTGCCGTCTGGATTAATGAAGACCGGCTTGCTTGCAGCTATTGAGGTGGTTAAGGACGATTACTCCGAAGAATTGGCGGCAACATTTGATTATGTAAAGGAGCAGCTTGAAAGCCATGGGGTAGAAAGTCAGTTATCGGCGGATTTAGAGTAAAGTAGGGCGTGCACTCCGCAAGGAGTCCTTACGGACTGCACACCACCAAAGAAAAGGTGGGCGGTGCCTACTCTACGAAACTAAGGGGGTGTTTTTGGGGACTATCCTCGCTTGCAAGGCTGGATTATACGGTTTTTGTAAGTAAAAAAATAGCAATTAAGGAAATTTGCAGTGAACCTTTGTCTTTTAATTAAATATGTGGTAGAATGCGGGTCATGGAAATGGCCGAAATTGAATGTATCGGCGAGTTTTGTTAGGGATAGTTAAATAGATGGATGGAAAAATGAGGCAATGCAGCAAGTGCAAAAAGCAGAAAGACGAGAGTGCGTTTGGCAAGAATCGCACTCGCGCGGACGGACTGAGGATTTGGTGCAAGGAGTGTGAGTCCGGATATGCCCGGGAACGTTACGAGAAAAACAGAGGTGCTGTGAAAAAATACAATAACTATGAAGACCTTCATAGGGTCGTTGGAGGTGTGAGACAGAAGCGATGCGGTAGATGTAAAAAGTGGAAGCCCGAGAGCCAGTATTACAAGCATCTCAGACATAAAGACGGATTGGCGGTGTGGTGCAAGGAATGTTCAAATAAAGCTACGAACAAGTGTCGCAAGCTGCGGTTGGCTGTGCGGGATTGATAGGCTCTCCTAACAGCTTAAACAACCGGTCTTTTGTTCCCGGTAGGGTACATTTATTCATTCGAGCGAGAAGTCTTCCGAATTAAGCCTTGCCAAATCATACATTTATGCTATCTTCAGGGCTTCATGGATGCAAAGTTGAACTTGGAGGATGGTTATGCCCACGCAAATGCCTTCTGATCAAGCAGCCAAATGGCTCGGCCTACCAGTGATTGCCATGATTGTCCGAATCTTATGCCGTGAGCTAACTCTACAGAACGAGTACCTTCGCTTGGAAAACAATATCCTCAAGTCCAAGATCGCAGGTCGTATCTGTTTCACCGATGATGAAAGAAGATCGTTGGTCAACGCGGCTTTGGCCATGGGCCGCAAGCTCATGGAGTCCGTTGTCAACATAGTCAAACCTGCAACGATTCTGGCTTGGCAACGGCGCTTGGAAAAGGAAAAGTGGGATTATTCAGAGAAAAGGAAGCGTAGGCCGGGCAGGCCAAAGACCCCTGCGAGTGTGGAAGCCCTGATTTGTCAGTTGGCCCGAGAGAATATCTGGGGCTGCAAGAAAATCCAGGGTGAACTCAAGAAGCTGGAGTTTGGGGTAGGATAGATTTTTTGAGAATTACCACAAAGCCGCTTAATTTTTTTGTGGCCTTGACAGGTAAAATTGGCCGGAGATATGAATTTTTGTACCTTTCTACAAACTATCCCTGTCTTACATCTTGGATAGGTGCCCCAAGAATTTTTGGCTATACAGAAGGGCTTGTAATGTGATAGTCGCCCCGAGCTAATCGAATTTCGAGGCTTTTTGAAGCAAAAACTTGGTTGAGGACGCCAAAAAAGTAGTGAAATCTGAACGAGATTCTGGTATTATGGGCAGACAAATAACTTTTTTGATTGTTCTTGGGCTTGCGGTCGGGATGACGTCGGCCCAGGCCGGCTTGATTCAGCACTGGAAACTCGACGAGGATACAGCCGCTGGAGACACCATCGCGGCAGATTCCATTGGAGGCCTAAGCGGGACCATCCATGGCGCCCGGTCGGTTCCGGGAAAACTCGGTAATGCGCTCAGCTTCGACGGCTCGGATGATGTGGTTACCATTCTCGATTTCGTCCCGCCTCGGCAAGGCACAATCGCGTTCTGGATAGACCCTGGATTCGGCAGTTCTAAGCAGCGGCTCTTCGGCGCTGGGGGCGATTATGAAGTCATCGTTTATAGTACCGGCATCGTGAGGAATGAATTATTCGCCGCGGGCAGCGGGACCCTGCAGAGCAAAGCCGGCTCCGTCGAGCCCGGACGCTGGACTCATGTCGCAGTCACTTATGCCTACGACAGCACTGGGCCAAGCACGGCACTGCATATCTACGTGGACGGAAATTTAGACGTCGTCGGTACCGCCGGTGAGCCCAGCGTTCCGTCCGACACGACGCTTCTGTTGAGCCATCGGGCAGGCGCCAGTGGCGGTGAGTATTACGGAGGTCTTCTGGATGACATCCGAATCTACGACCATATTTTGTCAGAGGCCGAAATAAAGGCTTTAGCCGTACCACCGCGTTTTACGGCCCGTGATCCCAGCCCGCCTGATGGTGCCGTCCACGAGGATATGTGTGTGACCCTTAGCTGGTCGTCGGGGGATTTCGCGGCCTCGCACGACGTCTATCTGGGTGACAATTTTGACGATGTGAACAACCGCACCAGCGGCACATTCCGCGGCAACCAGACCTCAACATCTTTGATTATCGGTTTTCCTGGATATCCTTATCCGGAGGGTCTCGTTTCGGGAACGACCTATTACTGGCGAACTGACGAGGTCAATGAAACAGAGCCCAACAGTCCGTGGAAAGGCTCTCTCTGGAGCTTTACGACAGCCAACTTTCTTGTCGTGGACGATTTTGAGTCCTACAACGACATTGACCCCCCTGACCCCGAGAGCAACAGGATATTTGAAGCGTGGCTGGATGGTTATGAAATCCCTACAAATGGAGCTCTCGTTGGTAATGAGCTTCCTCCTTATGCCGAGCAAAGTATTGTTCACAGCGGCATCCAGTCGATGCCGTATTTCTACGACAACAGTGTTGGGTACTCTGAGGCGACCTTGACGTTGACTTATCCGCGTGACTGGACGGAGAATGGTGTCAACACGCTGACGATTTGGTTCAGGGGCAATTCGGCTAACGCTGCTGAGACGTTGTATGTTGCCCTCAATGGCAATGCGATTGTCACGAATGATAATCCCAATGCGGCACAGGTCACCACCTGGACCCAATGGAATATCGACCTGCAGGCTTTTGCGGACCAGGGTGTGAACCTTGCCAATGTCAATACGATTGGTATTGGTTTTGGTAACAGAAGCAATCCACAGGCTGGTGGTTCAGGTACGATGTACTTTGACGATATTCGGCTGTATCCTCCGGCACCGTAAGCTGAGGTTTCGGAAGCAATTAAAATTGTGTGGCTGATACAAAGCTCTCAAAGTTTGAGATTGCCGTGTCCGGCACCAATTGAGTTTAGGCACATACCTAATTGGTGCGGGACTCACGGCGACAAACGAGAGGGCAAGAAATTTACGTCAATTCGGGGCTTATACCGGGTGATTCGGTATAGGCCCCGCTTGCTTTTTGGGGTGGATATGCAAAAGTAAAATGAGATTTCCTTGGTTATCTGGTTTTGCATACGTTAATTCTTTTTTATAATAGCGTACATATATTTAAATAAAGCAGTCATACGAGAAAAGCAAATGAAGAAAGAGCGTTCTTATGCACTCGTTCTTGTCGGTATCAGCATTCTTCTGGGAGGATGCAAAGCCCGGAAGGTCAATTTCGTGACAATAGGAACAGGGGGTGTAACGGGAATCTATTATCCTACAGGTGTCGCTATATGTCGAATGGTAAATAAGGCCTTTGATGAGTACGGAATTAGAGCTACCGTTGAATCGACGAGCGGCTCCGTATTCAATGTTAATGCGGTGTTAAACGCAGACCTGGTATTTGGTGTTGTTCAATCGGACAGACAATATCAGGCGTATAACGGATTAGCTGAATGGTCCAAATACGGAGAACAGACAGATCTGCGGTCAGTATTTTCAGTTCACCCGGAATCAATCACTTTAATCGTATCAGAGAAAAGCGGCATCAGAGAAATTAAAGATTTAAAAGACAAAAGGGTAAATCTTGGAAACCGCGGCTCCGGATATTTGCAGAATTCGAGGGATGTGCTAAAAGCGGTGGGACTTGCTGAAGACAGTGACCTCTCTGCGGAATACGTTAAAGCCGTAGAGGCACCCGGGTTATTGCAGGATGAAAGGATTGATGCCTTCTTCTATACAGTGGGACATCCTAACGGCAACATCAGTGAAGCAACATCTGGAAGAATTAAGGTTTTTATTGTGCCTATCAAAGGGCCTAACATAGATAAATTGCTTGAAAGGTATCCTTATTACGCGGAATCGACAATATCCCATTCTTTTTATCCCTACGCAAAGAATACCGAAGATATTGACACAATCGGCGTAAAGGCAACCTTTGTTACATCAAAGAATGTAAAAGAGGGTATTGTTTATGCTATAACAAGAGAGGTGTTTGAGAATTTTGAAGACTTTAAGTCTCTTCATCCCGCTTACAAAGTGC
>Ga0315539_1001937_pt1 | contig 15000 bp, 10 predicted proteins | sample SalMarSW160150MG_FD_203097 | JGI IMG/M metagenome (GOLD analysis project Ga0315539, IMG submission 203097) | Salt marsh sediment microbial communities from the Plum Island Ecosystem LTER, Massachusetts, United States - Salt Marsh Sediment SW1601-150 ... | reverse complement strand
GGATTTTCTGCTGAAGAATTCAGGTAAATGCTTTTTATGGTGTCTCTGAGTTCAGTGTAAGTATTTCCTGCAAAACCAGCACCCCTGTATAAAATCTCAATCTTAATTCCTTTCTGTGTTTTCCATTTTATAAATTGTTCGAGATGCTTTGTAAAGGAGGTGTCGGTTAAAATGATCATCCTGACCGGTTTGTCGGTATAGCCCGGAATTACATCTCCGTTCTTATAGTTCAGGATTCCCTTGCTTAATGTCTCACCAAAAAGAGATGATTCAGCAGAGAGTGTTTTTATTCCCTTTCCGGTAAAGATTATTTCAATCTTCATGGATGTGATTATCTCAAGGATATTTGACCGTGGATTATATCTGACAGGTGATATCATAAGAGTGGCAAGATTCACTCCTCTTGCTTTTCCTGCATGTTCTATTCTTACTGTATCTGTTTTGAGATATCCACGTGTGGCATACAGGGCCTTGTCGATAACAAAATCAGGTTTCTGCTTTTGAACCTTCTTTGTCTCTTCAACCTGTGCCGGGAACATCATTCCTTCTATATTCTTTCTTTTTGGCCTTATTCGTGTTGTTTTAACATCCGTGATCTTTATTGTGTATGAGCCCTCTTCCGGTAACATTATTAACCGGCTTAATACCGGCATTTCAGGTTTGCCGGATTCAGTGGATTTTATATGACCCGGAATGGCCAGCTTATAGAATGTTCCATATTCGTTGGTTATATTCTCAAGGTCAATTTCAGAAATAGAGTAATTTATTGTAAGGGAATTGCCGGTAACAGAAACACTTGTTTCCTTTAAATCACTGCCAAAGATATACCTGTGGCTTTTAACCGGCTGGCTGTTGGCCGTTAAGCCGAATACCATACTCAGTGTAATAACTATGGCAGGATAATATTTCCCTAAATATGTCAGTGTTAAATAATTAACGCTGTACCCTAAATTCTGTCGGCAAGTTAATAAATTTCAATATATAACGAAAGTGCAAATAATAAATTTGATTACAATAATAAGATTGCTAATTTTATATTTGATTTTGTTGAATTATAACAAATCTGTTTATGAAAAGGTTCGCTGTTGCTGGTTTCCTGCTAGTAATGATTGTTGACCTTATCGGAATGTGTCCTGATATTTTACATATTAATTAAGCCAAAAACAATGATGATGAAATATTCAATGACAATTGCTGGAAAATATGTTTCAATATTAATCATAATCCATTTTACTATGACTAACCCGGCTTTTTCTCAGGAGAGGCCTGCTTTTGACAAAATAACTACGTCAGCAGGTGTTGTGGAAATGCATTTTATCGGTCATGCATCACTTATGTTTAAATTAAACGATTATTGCATTCATATTGATCCTGTCGGCAGTATGGGAAATTATGATGTTCTTCCCAGGGCTGACCTGATACTGGTAACCCATGAGCATTATGATCATCTTGATACTAAACTTATTGGTGAATTGCGTAAAAAGGAAACCGTGATGCTTTGCAATGAGAATTCTGCCTCGGAAGTATCCTGGGCGGAATCCATGAAGCCGGGAGATGCCAGGAAGATTGGTAATATAGGCATTGAAGCTGTACATGCCTATAATATAGTCAATATGAGAGCTCCCGGTCAACCATTCCACCCCAAGGGTGTTGGTATAGGTTTTATAATAACAATAGGTGATAAGAGATTCTATGTCGCCGGCGATACGGAAAATACTCCGGAAATGAAAGCTCTTAAGGATATAGATGTGGCATTTCTTCCAATGAATCTTCCATATACAATGTCTCCTGAAATGGTTGCAGATGCTGCAAAGGCATTCAAACCTGAAATACTGTATCCATACCATTTCAGCGAAACCAATACCGATGAACTGCTAAAATTATTGAGTGGCACTGACATAGATGTAAGAATCAGGGACCTTCAATAAATGAACCCGGTCCTTTTTGCATAGAGTGAAGAAAGTGTTCTGTTACATTCGGAACGCTATCGGTCCTGTTCAAGATAATCCTCCAGGATATGCTTAAGCTCATTGAATGAGTTAACAACCGGAATATCGCTGTGGTCGTTTATCACGTTTTGAGGTGGCCGGTATAAAATACCGATATCCGCTTTTCTGAGCATACTGATATCATTATATGAATCACCTATTCCAATTACTTTATAATTAAGACTTTGCATTGCTTCGGCAACCTTCATCTTGCCGTCTTTCTGACGAAGGTTATAGCCTATGATATTTCCCAGATGATCAATAGTAAGATGGTTGCAGAAGAGAACAGGGCGGCCCAGTTTATCCATCAAAGGATCTGCAAATTCAGTGTAAGTATCTGACACTACTATCAGCTCTGTTCTTTTTCTCAGCCAGGAGATGAACTCTGTTGCTCCGGGCAGTGGTTTTATACCTGAAATCACATGTTGAATAACGTGAATGGTGAGATTATTCTTACGAAGGATATCGAGCCGGTGTTTCATAAGGACATCATAATCGTTTATATCGCGGGTTGTCAGTCTTAATTCATCGATGCCGGTATATTTGGATACCTGTATCCATATTTCCGGTACAAATACTCCTTCAAGGTCAGCGCATACTATATACATATCAATATTATTAGTTATGAAGCATCCGGATATAACTCCTCAGCTTATCATAATTATTTTCCAATTCCGTAAATTCTTCCTTTATGTTTTCAAGTCCGACTAACGATCCAGGTACAGGCACAGATAAATCAGGTATTCTGTTCAGCTCATCTTCGAATTTTGCGGGATGAGCTGTTTCAAGCGATACAAACAGTTGATTTTTGCTGTTACCCGATAATTTTTTATAGGCTTCCACACCCCGCCATGCCACTGCGCCATGAGGTTCGAGGATCAATCGGTGATTTTTGTAGCTTTCGGCAATGGTTGACCTGGTTTCTTCATCGGATGAGCTGAAGCCAAAAAAATCGTCCCTCATTCTTGTCAGATCAGGATTCAGGACCATAGTCCCTTCTTCATTCATCATCCCTCCATACAGGGCAACAATCCTGGCAAGATTACCCGGATGTCCTACATTCATAGCACTTGAGATACAGTTTATCGAGGGACTTATCGTTTTATAGATACCTGTCTTTAGCAATTCCGGAACTTCATTATTTGCATTTGTCGATACTATGAACTTCCGGACCGGCAGTCCCATTTCACGGGCAATGATGCCGCCCATCAGGTTGCCGAAATTACCTGAAGGTACACTGAATATTGCCTGATCAGTAATACTATTTACCAGCTTTGACCATGCATAGAAATAATATACAGCCTGTGGCAGTAATCTTCCGATGTTTATCGAATTAGCTGAAGTCAGGGGGATATCTGACAATGACTCATCCATGAAAGCCATTTTCACAAGCCGCTGGCAGTCATCAAATTTACCGTCAAGAGAAATGACTCTGACATTATCATGCAATGTGGTCATTTGTTTCCTCTGTGTCCCGGAAACCTCCCCGGCCGGAAAAAGTATTACTACATTAATATTACTTAACCTGTGGAATGCACTTGCAACAGCGCTGCCGGTGTCGCCTGATGTAGCGGTAAGTATGGTGAATTTCAAATTGTCGCGAGTACTGAAATAGTGTATCAGCCTTGCCATTATTCTTGCTGCAAAATCCTTGAAAGAGGCTGTTGGTCCCTGATCAAGCCTGAGAATATAACAGCGATTACAGACTCTTTCAATTGGTACATCAAAATTGTATGCATCACGGCAGATACTCTTCAGGTCATGGTCATTAATCTCGTCAGACAAAAAATGAGTAAGTACTTTGTTAGCAATTTCATGATAATCTAAATGAAAATATCCCCACAGCTCGTTCTTATCAATTTTCGGAATAACTGAAGGCATATACAATCCACCATCCGGTGCCAAACCTTTGAGCAAGGCTTCCTTGAAACTTACTTCAGGTGATTTATGATTTGTAGAATAATATTTGATACTATTTCTTGTCAATATTAGAACTAAATAATAAGGTTATCTATAATAATAATTCCATGTATATAGTATTCTGATTTTAATATTCTGCATTCTTTATCTCTTACTCTTTACACTGTGCTCTTCCGCTTTTATACATTCACTACTCTCATTAAATCTGCAAATACCCCGGCAGCAGTAACGTCGGCACCGGCCCCGTAACCTTTAATTACCATTGGCAGCTCATTATATCTTTCTGTAGTTAATAAAATTATATTGTTGCTGCCATCGAGATCATATGACGGATGATTTCTGTCAATGCTTATCAGTTCAACCCTTGCCTTGCCACGATCAAGTGTAGCAACAAACCTCCATTTTTTGGCGGATTTTTTAAGTTCAAGTCTTTGTCGTTCAAATTCAGGATCAAGTTTTTCCACCTTGAGGTAGAAGTCATTTAAATCACCTTCAAAACATTCGTCCGGAAGGAATTTCTTCAATTCAACATCTTCTTTTTCAATATTATAACCAGCTTCTCTTGCCAGTATAAGAATTTTTCTGACCACATCAGTTCCATTGAGATCGGTACGGGGATCCGGCTCTGAATATCCTTTCTCCCTGGCCTTCTTTATTGCAGCACTCAGGGGTATCTCTTCACTCATTTCGTTGAAAATGAAGTTCATGGTACCGGAAAGTACTGCTTCAATCTTATATATCCGGTCGCCGCTAAGTATAAGATCGCTAATAGTTTTGATTATCGGCAATCCGGCACCCACTGTGGTTTCATACATGAATCGCACGCCCCGTTCACCTGACATTTTCTTTAGCCGCTGATAATAGCTGTATTCCGATGAACAGGCTATTTTATTGGCAGTTATGACAGATATATAACCATTAAGGATCTCCTCGTACTTTGATGCGATCTTTGCATCGGCAGTACAATCCACAAAAACAGAATTCCTGAGATTCATCTTTTTCATCTCCCGGATGAATTGTGAAAAATCAGCCTTTGCACCACGGATTTTAAGTATATCCCTGCAGGATTCAAGCAAAATACCATCACGATCGACATGCATCTTTTGAGAGTTTGTCAGACCCATAAGATTGACCTTAAGGCTGTAATTTTTCAGGAGAAGATCACGCTGCTTCAGTAATTGTTTCAGCAGGCTGGAACCCACAACACCGGTTCCGGCAATAAAAAGATTAACCTCTTTGAAGGTGGAAAGGAAAAACCCGTCATGTATAACATTGAGGGCTTTTTTGAGGCTCTTCTTTTTTATAACAACTGATATATTTAACTCTGAAGAGCCCTGTGCTGTGGCAATTACATTAATGCCGTTTCTGCCAAGTGCCCGGAATAGTGTTGCCGAAATGCCGGGAGTGTTTTTCATTCTCTCGCCGACAATTGCAATAATCGACAGTTCTTTCTCAATAAGTATTTTAAGTTCTTTATTCTGTTCTATTTCGTTCCTGAATTCTTCTTTTATTGCTTTGCAGGCAGTTGCAGAAGCATCGGGATTCACTGCAAAAGTTATTGAAAATTCCGACGATGCCTGGGTAATCAGGATTATATTTATTTCATACCGTGCAAGTGCACTGAATAACCTCGCCGAGGTACCTGTTACACCTACCATTGCAGGGCCCTGTATTGTAACCAGGTCGATATGATCAATTGATGAGATGCCTTTAATCGGGCTTGGTCCCTGATCAGTCTTCTTTTGATTAATGACAGTTCCCTTTGATAGAGGATTAAAAGTATTTCTGACCGCAACAGGAATATTTTCCCTGTAAACCGGGCGAAGGGTGGGAGTGTAGATGACCCTTGCTCCAAAATGAGACAATTCCATAGCCTCGGCGTATGTAAGGCTTTCAATAGTATATGCTTTCTCAACTTTCCTGGGATCAGCAGTCATAAAACCGTCTACATCAGTCCATATTTCAAGTGATTCGGCCTTTAATGCTGCAGCTATAATTGCTGCTGTATAGTCGGAGCCCCCTCTCCCAATTGATGTTGTCTCACCTTTTGAATTGGTGGCAATGAATCCCGGAACGACAATTATATTTTCCGGTTTCCCGATCTTTTCCCGTATCAGTGAATTTGTTAACGAAAAATCAACAACTGTATTACCTGCACTGATATCTGTCTTAATGAATTCACGTGAATCTGCATAAATACTGTTATCAAGGAATCTGCTTATTATGAAGGATGACAATCTTTCTCCGCTGGTAATTACCTGGTCAGAAGCGTGCCTGGTTAATTCACGCAATACAAAAATCCCATTCAGTAACTCTTTTAATTCATTGATAATATTATTTATTGTATCAATTACTTGCTGTCTTTTTATATCATCTTCAATTAATTTCTTTGTGAACTCTATATGTTTTTCTAAAATAGTCTCGAGCCTGATTTCATATTCTTTATTTCCCCGGGAAGCAAGTTCTGAAATAGTATAAAGCTGATCTGTAACTCCCTGAAATGCAGATATTACTATTATTACAGGAAGAGGCTGTGACTCAATAATCCTTTTAACCTCCCTGATACGCTGCGGGCTGCCAACTGATGAACCTCCGAATTTCAGAACTTTCATATAATGATAAATGAAAATTGCATCCAAGGGATGCAGAATCAATAACGGGTTAAAAATAATAAAAATTAAGAATTTCGCATGTTATAATTAAAATCATTAATAAAAATACAGCAAATATGAATGATGTAGAGCCAGATATGGGATCCGGCTCTACACTTTTAAAAATAATAGTCTATTGATTTTTTGTTAGCTTGAAGCTGCTTTATTAAGTCTTTTAAGAATTGAAAATATAAATGTTGCTGAAAGCATGCAGCACAAAATAAATACAAGCCACAGTGTACTCAATTGTACCTTATCCCATAGCAGGCTTCCTACAAAGAGCAGTTTATTCCCGACAGCTGTTGCAAGGAGCCAGCCTCCCTGCATAAGACCCTGGAACCGTGAAGGAGCCACCTTTGATACAAACGAAAGACCCATTGGACTGAGGAAAAGCTCTGCAACTGTAAGTATCAGGTAGCTGCTCATCAGCCAGTATGGTGATACCCTGTCGCTATCTGCAACCGGTAGACCGCCAAGCGATGCCGGTGATGGTATTCCGATAGAAGCTATCAGTATTACAAAAAAACCAAGAGCGGCTATAACCATTCCGATACCTATTTTCTTGGGAGTTGTAGGTTCTATGCCCTTTTTATTCATCCATGCAAATGCAGCCATTACCGGGAAAGTAAGAGCAACGATGAACAGAGGATTGAATGATTGGAACACTTCCGGTGCAATTGAGTTCTGAGGTCCGAAAGCAGTGAATATCTTTCCAAGAAATCCGGTGGGATCGAATCCGGTAGTAAAAAACACTGCTACAAAAAGTGAGATAATGAACAAAAAAGCTCCGATAATCTTAATTTTTGCTTCCAGGTTTTTATAGACAAGCATGATAAGGCCTGTTAGGGAGCCAATAACTGCAAGCATTGAAGGCAATGTGAAGAACAGATTGGTAAAGGCTCCGGTCTGTTTAACTGTGTAATCCCTGGCAAAAAGAGTCAGGGTCAGACCGTTCTGGTGAAACGACATCCAGAAAAAGACAACCACAATAAATACCAGAATAAGAGCTGTGATCCTCGCTCTCTCCTCCTTTCGGGAGGCCAGAATGATCCATGTAATAAAGCCTGCAAAAAGTCCGAATGCAAAACCTGAGGCCCAGCCAACCTGCTTTATGAAATGAAGACCAAATGCAGTTACGCCGATTGCCAGGATAGCGGCAACGATAGGAACAGGTTTAAAATCAATTTTTTCAGTGGATATTGCGGCCTCTTTTACCTCTTTATTTGGTATCAATTTATTGAAGATAGTATACACCAGCAGCGAAATTATCATGGCTGCGGCAGCTACTCCAAAAGCGTAGTTATAACCCTTTGAAAAAACATCAAGGTAGTTGTTAGCAAAAGTTGACAGATCTGTTACAGGTCCGCTAAGGTTTACATTATCAGCCAGTTGCTGAAATACTGTGGTGTCTGTAAGAGTTCCGTTGTTGAACTGATGACAAAGCGACGGCAAACTTCCGTCATGGGCAAATCCGTTAGCCTTAAGCCACCAGTTGCGCATGCCATTGGCAGCATAAGGTGCAAAAAAGGCTCCGACATTAATACCCATATAAAAGATCATAAAGGCAGTGTCTCTTAGTTTAGAGTATTTCGGATCATCATACATCTGCCCGACAACAGCCTGTAGATTCCCCTTGAAAAGACCGTTTCCCAAAGCAATAATCATTAATCCAATTATTGTAATGGTAAGAGTCATTCCGGGAATTGCCATAATGATGTATCCGGCAAACATGATAATTATACCTGCAAGAATAACAAGCTTATACTTTTTTGTTGAGTCGGCAAGAATACCTCCAAGCAGCGCAAGTGCATATATACTGAAATAAAACCAACTGTAAATATCACCGGCTTTATTTGCTGCAAGACCATACTTGGCTTGAAGGAAAAGTACCAGAATGGCCATCATAGTATAGAAGCCGAATCTTTCGCCCATATTCGAAAAGAAGGCTACCAGTAATCCTTTCGGGTGATTCTTAAGCATATTATTCTGTTTTAATTGTTTGATATATTTTATTCACACAGGGTCATGAGCAGCTGAATTGAACAGTCAAAATATATTAATTATTCAGTGTTTGACTGGAAACAAATATATTAATCTTTTTTTATTAATGGCCGAAGAGTTTAAATTTGTACTTTAATGATTCAGGCAGGATGAAGATATTCAGGTGTGACCAGATAAAGCAAATTGATGAGTATACCATCATCAATGAACCTGTGGCTTCAATTGACCTTATGGAGCGTGCTGCAGGAAAATTATATGAGTGGTATGTGGAAAGATTTGAAAGGTCAGGGGGGATACTTATTTTTGTCGGTCCCGGAAACAATGGCGGTGATGCACTGGCCCTGTCAAGAATGCTGGCAAAGAACAGGTATGAACCGGAGGTTTTCTATGTGCAGTTTATTGATAGAACAACAAATGACTGGCAGATAAACAGAAAAAGGCTCGAGAATGAGACAAATGTACCATTCCAGGTATTAAAAAGCATTGATAAGTTCCCTGTCATCAATCCCGGTGATGTTATTATTGATGCAATTTTCGGTTCAGGGATATCAAGACCTGCCGAAGGTCTCGCTTCACAGATAATTAAGAAGATTAATGAATCAGGCAGTACAATAATATCAATCGATATTCCTTCAGGATTGTTCGGAGAAGACAACAGCAAGAATATTCCTGAAAACATTATTAATGCCGATTTCACACTCAGTTTTCAGTTCCCGAAGCTCTCATTTTTATTTGCTGAAAACGAAAAATATACAGGAGACTGGACTGTTCTGCCTATAGGACTCAATATTACAGCAATAAATAATACTGACACTCCTTATACGCTGCTTGAAAAGAGACTAATAAAGATGCTCCTTAAAGACAGGCGTAAATTTGATCATAAAGGAGTTTTCGGCCATGGATTGCTTGTTGGCGGATCATATGGGAAGATGGGTGCAGTTATGCTTGGTGCAAAAGCAGCTCTCAGGACAGGAGCCGGTCTTATAACCTGTCATGTGCCGGCAGGAGGCAACGATATTATCCAGAGTGTCTTCCCCGAGGCAATGATAAGCCAGGATGCAGGCGAAAAGTTTATCTCCGGTAATATAGAAACTGATATGTATGACGCAGTGGGAATAGGGCCGGGAATGGGAAAGGAACATTTATCTCAAAAGACGCTTCACGGATTTATACTGAATTGTAAAAAACAATTGGTGATCGATGCTGATGCTCTGAATATATTGGCAATGAATAAGGAGTGGCTTTCTGTTTTACCTCCCATGACGATCCTTACACCACATCCGGGGGAATTCGACAGACTAGCCGGTAGTTCCTCCTGTGGATATGAAAGGTTACAGAAACAGACAGAGCTTTCACTCAGATTCAATTGTATTATTGTTCTTAAAGGTGCTTATACATCGGTTTCCACACCTGACGGAAAAGTATGGTTCAATTATACCGGTAATCCCGGAATGGCAACAGCAGGGAGTGGCGATGTACTCACCGGAATGATACTTTCACTGCTTGCCCAGGGCTATGATCCTGTGGATGCTTCACTGACAGGCGTATTTATTCACGGCCTGGCAGGCGATATTGCAGCCGGGAAATCAGGTTATGAATCATTAATAGCTTCAGATATTATTGCTGAAATCGGAAATGCCTATAGAATGATAAAAGAAAACGATCAGGTATAAGATTTTGCAGACTGCCTCTAATAATCAATTACTGAAACATGAAAAAATTTATTCTTCTTCCGCTGTTTTTCATAATAATTATGATAATGGTTTCATGCTGGCCTGAGAAGAAACTTGCAGGACCCGGTTATGTCATTGCCCCTCTTTCCGATACAACAAAAATAAAGGGAGGCACCATTGTTTATAGCCTTCCCATGACTGTATTCACCTTTATGGTGGAAATGGAAAGGACTATTAAATTACCTGGTCCTTATGCTAAATATGCGGAGGAACTCCTTGGATTTAAAGGAGTTATAATGAATGAAGCTGAGTACTGGTCAATACAGGGTGTTTCAGTAAGTTCACACAACGAGGCAGATCCTTCGGAATATTATGTTATTGAGGGTAACAACCTGTTCCATTCAAATGTGCTGGTTTTGAAAAAAGAGGGACTAATACTTGATCTTAATCCTGAAATGGAATTTAAAGCAGTTAGTAATATCGGAAACAAGGAAACGAATATTGATCAATTTCAGTCGTATGATCTCGGATCGGACGAGTATTACAGTATCCAGACCGACACGGCATACAGGCGTGTAAATCTTGATACAGCATTTATCAGGATACCTTATATCGTGGAGACAAAAAAGAAACTCTCTGTGAGCCAGCTTGCTGAAAGAGCAGCCAGGAGGCTGATGGAAATCAGAGATGGAAAGATTCTTATACTGACTGGTGAGGCAAATGTATTCCCGCAGGACGATGCTGCAATTAACGAACTGAACAGACTTGAACAGGAATATGCCGAACTGTTTACCGGGAAGACAATAAGTGAAAAAAGAACATTTACTTATCAGCTTGTTCCCCGGAAAGAGCTCGCCGGCAAACCTGTAACGCTTTTCAGATTTTCTGAAGTTACGGGACCCGGGGATACTTCATCGGAAAATGGAACAGAGGTGTTTGTTACTCTCACTTCAGAGCAAAAAACAAAGGACCTTACGTTTATCTCTTCAGAAACACCCGATCCATTTAATCCACCTGCAGATAAACTTTTTTACAGGATACCCGATGTTGTAAATATGTCGATCACGATGGGGGATAAGATGCTCTATAGCTCAAGGAAACTGGTGTGGCAATTCGGGGAAGTCATACAATTACCGGGGAATTATATAATTGGAAGATAATTTCAGATTTCAGATTTCAGATTCCAGATTTCAAATTATATGAGTCTTGTATCTGGAATCTGGAATTTGGAATCTTGAATCTATTTATTTTACTTTTCCGACGAAGCTCTTTTGAAATTCCTGCCAGCTAGTCGTTTTATATGCCTTATCTGCGAAGAAACTCAATAGCGGTTCCATATCTTTAGCCGGTCTGTATCCTGGTACTTTTGAAACTCCCAGTTTATCTTCTTCCATGGTAAGGAAGACCACTGTCGGGTACGCAAGCTGACCATTTAGCAGAGCAATAGCTAGTTGATGAGCTCTTCCGGCTTTGCCGTCATTGATAAAAGTCTGTCCCATGAAAGTAACAGGTTCCTTTCCCTCCGCATCGAATTTAACGGGATAGAACTTTGTATTCAATATCTCGGCTATTACCGAATTAGCAAATGTATCCTGGTCCATTCTCTTGCACCAGCCGCACCAGTCAGTATAAGTGTCAATAAATAAGGGACGCGGGGACTCTTTCATGAGTTTCTCAGCCTCCTGTATGGTATACCATTTTACTCTTCTGCTTGTTAAGGATTCAGGTTTTTGTGCAAAAGATGTTATGACAGCAGGTAAAATCAATATCAACAACAGTGTTCTTTTCATCATATAATAATTTATTTTAATTGTATGATGGAACCCACATATAGCCGATTATTATAATATTGTGTTTAGCTTCGCTGAGCTCGTAAGCTCGGTTGTGTATTCAAATACATGTGGGTTTCATAATATATTACTTCAGTTCGGAATTCCTGCAAAATTAAAATATTATCTAACAAAAACAGCTCGATAAATCTGTCTTTTACATACGAGAAACAATTACGTCAGATTTAAGTTCATTCATTATGACATTATCACTCTTTTACATCCGATTTATTTTTTTACATTTACCGGTCAAAAAAATCACAGAATAAGTAAGTACATGGAAACAATAAGAAAATCTCTGCGCGACTCAAAGACCGCCCGCTGGCTGGCATTGGCAATGATTTCATTTACAATGCTTTGCGGGTATTACCTCACTGATGTGATGGCTCCTCTGAAGCCTCTTCTTGAAAAGGAACTTCTGTGGAACAGTACCGAATTCGGATTCTTCACAAGTGCTTATGGCTGGTTCAATGTATTTCTTCTGATGCTGATTTTCGGGGGCATCATACTCGACAGGATGGGAGTGAGGTTCACGGGGAAGATGGCAACGATCATCATGGTAGTTGGTACTTCCATCAAATATTGGGCAATAACAACTCATATGCTTGACGGGCATCAGTTTTTGGGAATGAAGACACAGGTTGTAGTTGCCGGGTTAGGTTATGCAACATTTGGTGTTGGTGTTGAAATTGCAGGGATAACGGTTTCAAAGATCATCGTTAAATGGTTCAAGGGAAAAGAGATGGCTCTCGCTATGGGACTGGAAATGTCCACTGCCCGTATCGGTACCACTCTTGCTGTTGCCACCTCCATTCCTATTGCGAATGCATTAGGAGGGGTATCCAAGCCTGTTCTATTGGCTCTGATACTTCTGTGTATCGGCATGGTCTCTTTCTTCCTTTATACAATAATGGATAAGAAGCTCGATAAAGCGATTGCTAATGAAGGTCTTGAAGAAAATGAAGAATCATTCAGGTTCAAAGATTTCGTATTCATTATAACCAATAAAGGCTGGTGGCTGATAGCAATTCTATGCCTGCTCTTTTATTCAGGTGTATTCCCTTTTATCAAGTATGCAACAGATCTTATGATAAATAAATTTCACGTGGCTGAGAAATATGCAGGACTGATCCCGGGCATGCTTACTGTGGGTGCCATTGCCTTAACGCCATTATTTGGCAATGTCTATGACCGGAAAGGAAGGGGAGCTTCCATCATGATAATCGGTGCATTTCTTTTGCTCTTTGTACATGCCATGTTTTCGATACCGGCACTCAATGCTTCGCCGGTTGCAATCGTATTAATTATAATCCTTGGAATTGCATTTTCGCTTGTGCCGTCAGCAATGTGGCCGTCAGTTCCGAAAATAATACCTGAACGACAACTGGGTACGGCATATGGAATGATATTCCTTGTACAGAATATTGGCCTCTCCCTGGTGCCTATGCTGATCGGTTGGGTCCTCGACAAATTCTGCATAACAGGTACCCGTATCCTGGATGGTGTTGAAGTATCGAATTATAACTATACCATCCCGATGATCATCTTCTCTTGTTTTGGACTGTTGGCAATACTGTTTGCCTTCCTCCTTAAGGCTGAAGACAAGAAAAAAGGCTACGGTCTGGAATTGCCGAATATTAAAAAATAATAAGCAATACTGATTTACGTTGCTCGGTTCCCGGTCGTCACTCAATTAACACTGAGGAACCTGAACCCGGAACCCGGGAACGAGCACACAGCCTATGCCATTTTTATAAGTATAGCCTTGATTACATCAGTAACATCCTCCTCCTCATCAGCACACCTTTCAAGGATCTCAAGTATTTTATTGTTCTTCAGTAATTCAGTAGGATCTTTCTCCTGTTCAAAGAGTTCAGATACAGCCACATAGAAATACTCATCAACCTTGCGCTCAATTTCTGTTACATTATTGCAGGCTTTTGTTATCTTATCCTTGTTGGCTGCTGCATCAGCAAGACAGTGAATGCTCAATTCTATTTCCCTGGCTGCCTCATTAATCATATCTGCCATTTGCTTATAGGCAGGCAGAAGTTTTTTGGGTTTATAAAGGCATATTCTCCTTCCTATTCCATTAATTGAATCCACCACATCATCTATGTATCCGGTCAGTTCATGAATGTCTTCCCTGTCGAAAGGAGTAATAAATGACTTGTTTAGTTGCTGGTAGGTTTTATCAGTTATCTCGTCACCTATGTGTTCGACCTCTTTGATTTCTTTGTGTATCGTAATATGTACTGCCGGATCGGTTGAAGAAAACATCTGTTTAAGAAGCTCCGTGGCTCTGACAAGGTTTTTTGCATCCTGTTCAAAAAGAGGGTGAAATGAACGGTCTTTCGGAACAAAAAACTTAAGGAATTTATCTATATTCATTTTTTGATTTTTAGCAGTCACAAATTTAGTTAATCCAGTTAAAGAAGAAATACATCAATGCACCTATTAAGCCTGATATGGGAATTGTCAGTATCCATGCCCAGAAGATTTTTGTGGTGACTCCCCATCTTACAGCCGATGCGCCTTTTCTTGATCCTACACCGATTATTGATCCTGTTATGGTATGTGTTGTACTTACCGGGATACCAAAATGAGTAGCTCCGAATAATGTTATTGCTCCGGCTGTTTCAGCACAAAATCCTTCAAATGGCTTCAGTTTTGTGATTTTTTGTCCCATGGTCTTTACAATTCTCCATCCGCCGAATAATGTTCCAAGTGCAATTGCTGCCTGGCATGATAACACAATCCATAAGGCAATTTTATCATCTTTTGTAGCAAATCCTGTCACAATTAAAGCTACCCATATTATACCCATGGATTTTTGAGCATCATTGCCACCATGTCCAAGGCTGAAGGCAGCAGCTGAGAGCAGTTGAAGTCTCCGGAAATATTTATCAATCCCGAATGGTGTATGTTTCCTTGCGAG